>Ga0209518_1003849_pt1 | contig 12560 bp, 12 predicted proteins | sample RifGroB1_FD_183993 | JGI IMG/M metagenome (GOLD analysis project Ga0209518, IMG submission 183993) | Groundwater microbial communities from Rifle, Colorado, USA - Groundwater B1 (SPAdes) (version 2) | ecosystem: Environmental > Aquatic > Deep subsurface > Groundwater | place: Rifle, Colorado... | reverse complement strand
TCTAGTATACTCAACGAGCGTATCCATGATATTCTCCTCTCGGATACAAATTTAGTGTGCGAAGCTGGAGTATACTACAAACTACTTCTTTTTCCCAATCGGGTCGTCAATGTTTATAACAAGTCCATTAATCCCAAGTTCTTTTAGACCCTCTACTAATAATTCCTGAATATCTCTCCTGTGAATTGTAGCCCAGCGAATATCCTTAGGATCCACGTCGATTTCAGGTTCTCTGGTGGGTATGTGATTCGAGTGTAAAGTGATAACTGGTGACAAAATACGTGATTTGTTGACCCTTTGAAGAATATTCATTTCTTTTGTAGGTCTTGGTTTTAGGAGTCCAAATTCATCATACCAATATTTCTTACCATACAAGGTTCCCCATTCCTTGTTAACTTTTAGATGGTGTTGTATGTCTAATTCTGGATAAAAAACCGGCTCATGTTCCTGAATAGAGTCAGCCAAATCTTTCATAAAACCTAACATTAATTCTAAGGATACCTCTCTATCTTTACGTTTTTGGATTCTTTCCAACTTGCGATCGATGATGATTACTTTTGGTTCTCCCTGTTCTGTTGACATAGTTATTTACTTTTAGGTGGTGGTATTCTATCATAAAGCCCAAGTATATGCCAAAAAAGATTAGAGTGTCTGTCATTTTGCCAACTTTTAACGAGGCGGGAAATATTATTGATTTGGTTGAGGATTTAATCCATTACCTTTCTCAAAAGAGAATGTCTTTTGAAATAATTGTCGTTGATGACGACAGCCCTGATAAAACTGGAATTCTGGCCCGAAAATATTTTACAAAAAATCATGAAGTTAGAGTGATAATCCGTAAAAAGGATAAAGGATTAGCTAATTCAATAAGAACTGGCATTGAGGCAGCAGTAGGCGAAATGGTAGTTGTCATGGATACTGATTTTAATCACGAACCAAGAGTGGTACCAAGGTTAGTTGAGAAATGCCAGAAATATGATTTAGTCATCGGATCTAGATTTATTCCCGGAGGCGGTATGGCCGATAAAAAAAGAGAACTTTTAAGCAAAATTTACAATAAATATTTAATTCAGCCAATACTTCAAAGCCCGGTGAGCGATAATTTATCAGGCTTTTTTGCAATGAAGTATGAAAAATTAAGTAAACTTGAATTCGACAAAATTTTTTACGGGTATGGGGATTATTTTATCCGTTTGATTTATTACTCAGTTGCCAAAAAGTACAAACTTACTGAAGTGCCTTCTTTTTACATCGAGCGGACTTATGGCCAAAGCAAGTCCAAGTTTTTGCAAATGTTTCAGGATTATGTCTATTCTGCCATCAAGCTTAGACTAAATAAATAATATGGTAGACAGAAAAGCAGAATTGTATGTACCAGCAGTAGCAAGTTTTAAGGGAGATTTGGAGACGAGACACACTCTTTTAGAACCTGCTCGGCAGGAGGGTTTCCTAACAGGCCTAATGTTGGTAGTGCGAGAGCCGAGTGATTTAAAACTTTCTTCAGTAAGAAAACAATTAGATAATTTGGATCCGTATGTCAAAAAATCTACAGAGGAAAGACCAGTTGTTTTTTTAATGCATCCCAATATGCCGATTGATAAATTTAACTTTTTTAAGGATCCAGAATTTTCTCAAGATTATGTAGAGCAAAGTATTGCCTTTGCATCTATGCTACCCCAAGAAATGAGACCTAAGACAGGTAATGCAGTAAGTTTTCATCTAAACACTTTAGTCACACCTGCAGAGTGGGTAGCTGATCCTGATTATTGGCAAAAGGCTTTTGAAACCGTAGAAGCAAAAATTAAGTCTTTGGTTGAATATGGCGCGCGTTATGGAGTTAAAATCGCGATAGAAACTACACCGATTTCGGAATTTGGAGATATTAGACGCGATAAAGAACATCAGTTGTCAGATGGTACTCATTGGTCTGACCTGGGAAATCCTTGGCCATTACTACCCTGGAGAGATGAAATTGTAAAATTACGACAGGTTGGATCAGGACTTGCAATTGATTGGTGTCATTCATATGTTGCGCTGGGAGCAGTTGAGGAAGTTAAAAAATTAACAACTAAGGGTAAAGGAGAAGAAGCAAAGGCAGCATATATGGTTTTTGATGGAGATCTCAAAAATCCAGATTTGAGAAAAAATTTTGCTGATGTTGTGCTTGGTATGACGCAACCTGGTGACATTTGGCATATAAATGATGCTAAAGGAGTTCATAGAAAATATGAATTAAGTCACGTTCGAACTTATTTTCAAGAGGGGGTCTCTTTAGGAAAAGGTGATATTCCCCAAAGCCAACAAGATAGACTTTTGCGTGAGGGAGTTAATTTGCCAATAAAAATGGTTATTGAGGTGCATGAAAAAAAGGATGAATTTGAGAAAAGTCCTAATACAAAAGCATCGCTCCAAACCCTTTTAAGCCGGCTATAAGTTTGCTACGATATAGCATATGCTAAAAAATGTGAGTAAAAAGTATTCCTCCGATATTTCGCGTATTCATATCAGTGCGCTTTCTGAAGATTTTTTGCCTTCATTAGGATTTAATTTTCTCAAAAATTTTTACGATGGAATTATTGGAAAATTTGGTATTTTTGGATTTGTAGATCTTCAAAAAAATGAGATTGCTGGTTTTGTAATTGGTACTATTGATATGAGGGGTTTCTTCAAAACTGCAATTTTCTCTAATTTTTTTGTTCTATGTTCTCTTTTGGCTCTGAGATTGATCCAAAAACCTGCTTTAATCAAATATGTTTTACAAACAATTTTGTATCCTAAAAAAGATGAAGGCCCGCCTGCAGAACTGGTGATTATTGCTGTCAGTGATAAATATAGAGGAAAGGGAATTGGTAAGAAGTTAGTAAAAGCGCTTGAAATTGAAATGAGAAAAAGAAAAATAAAAGAGTATAAACTAACAGTTACACAAAGAAATAAAGGCGCTAACGCTTTTTATAAATCTTTGGATTTTTATAAGTTTGGAGAATTTAATTTATACAATAAAGATTGGAATGTATTAGTAAAAAAATTGAAATGATTTCAGACAGAGCACTAAAAAGTTTTTTGGCATATGCGCCCGCAAACTGGGTTTTAGTACGAATACCAGAATGCGAGCTGCTTTCTCAAGTTAAATTAAAAGAACCTGTATTAGATGTGGGATGCGGTGATGGGTATTTTGCAAAGATATTATTATCCGAACGAAAACAAAAATGTTTCGATAGCGGAGTGGACTTTTCGAAAGAAGAAATTAAACGAGCTGTTAAGAATAAAGTATATAAAAGAGCCGTACAAGGCGATATTAAATCCTTGCCATTTAAAAACGAGCAATTCGGGAGCGCTTTTAGTAACGGTACTCTTGAGCATGTGGACAACATTGACCTGGCTTTGAAAGAAATTTCAAGAGTAATTAAAAAGGGAGGAATATTTGCTTTTACAGTCCCCTCAAAGTATTTGGGTTCATATTTATTTTTTTCGTTTGTCCCCGGATATAAAAATTTTTTTAACAACATTTTTGGGCACGTAAACTTGTTTGATCACAAACAGTGGGAACGTTTACTCATAAAAAATAGTTTCAAACTAAGTGATTATTCATACTACAACACAAAAACCCAAATTAAGTTACATGATTTACTGTGTTGGTGGGCTATACCCGCCTTTTTTTGTAAGACGGTTTTGGGTAGGTGGATAATATTTTCTCAACTTCGGCAAGTAACCTCTAAGATAGAATTACCAATATTAAAAAAAATAGGAGAGCCGGTTTTGTCTAAAAAGGCAGGCGGGTCACTTTTTATTATTGCCCAAAAAATATGAAACGTTGGCTTGTTCCAATATTATTACTTGTTATCGTACTTGTCTCATATGGACAAACTTTGAAGATGTATTTTTGGATAGATGATAATGCCTTAATTTATAAACTCCAGCATATCAATGAACCTCTTGGTTTTTGGGGTGAAGGGGCTGTCGGGTCAGGGCCATATCGCCATATTGTTAATCAATTTGTCCCTTTCTACCCGATTTTTGGAGTTAATCCCATTCCTTATTATGCAGTTGGTTTAGTCTTGTATTTTTTAACCAGTTTATCTCTCTACTGGTTTATAAAAAACATTACTAAAAACCTGCCTGCGCAGGCAGGCAAAAAGATCGCACTATTGTCAGCAGTAATTTACGCCTCGGGCTTTATTGGAGCTGATTCAATTTTCGGTATTGTCAACTCATGGCAGACGTCCCGTGGCATCATCATGGCCCTTTTCACTTTTTATCTTTATTGGAAATTTATTAAGTCAAAACGGATAATTTTTTATATCATATCCGCAGTCTTATTTTACTTGACACTTGACACTGTTTATATCAGAGCTCACGGGTTAATTTTTGTAGTTATACTTTTTGACATTTTGCTCTGGCCTTTTAAGCTAAAATTAAAATCCATCCTTTCACAAATTGCTCGGCTTTCTCCCTTCGCGTTCGCTCATTATCACATTTATCTAATCAGCATAGCCTACGCAAAAGAATTCGGTATTTTTAAAATTTTGCAGGAGATATTTATTAATGGTAAATACGAACTAATTGCTACTCCTATCCAAGATATCGGCAATGTCTTTATTCCAGACAAAATAAGTAACCTGATTAAAAACGGAGAAATAGTAGCAGGAATTTTAGTAATATTTCTTTTTGTTTATTTAACCATTAGGTTTCTTAAAAAGAAACGTAAATTAGTTAAATTGCTCATTTTTTCTTTTGGATGGTCTGTGTTTAATTTTGTCATGTTTTATGCCCGCGAGCCACTGCATACTCTTTGGAGTACGCACCGTTATTTCTCTTTTTCTTTTATTGGGGTGTCACTTTTCTGGGCGATTAGCTTTTACTTATTGATTTATAATAGCTCAAAAAAGTTTTCCATAATTTTTAAATTTTTATCTATATGTTTAGTAGCGTCTTTTTTATTTTTTTCGATTAAGTATCAGCAGGAATTTAATAACCGTCGTAGTATTCCCGCAAAAGATTTTTTCCACAAGTTCACCTCCGCCGTACCCAAGCTTAAAAAAGGAGATGTTTTATATTTTGATCTAGCCAATGAGAGCCGTATTGCCGGCCAGTTTGGTAGTTTCTTTGGAGGAATGTTTTCTGAGGCGTCTAACTTTGCGATTTACACCGAAGGGATTGATTATATGAATGACTTTTTATTTACTTATAACTTTAGTGATGTGCTAAGCTGGCTAGCTGACGGAAGCTTAAAGTTAAATAATCTTTACACTTTTTATTATGGCGCAAATGGTCTAGTCAATACAACATATGAATCTAGAAATTTACTTAAAGATGCCACTTTCCAGGACTTTAATAATACAAAATTTCAAAATAATAAGATTTTAATAGACGCGCGTAGTGTCCACTCATTAATCCCTTCAAAGCTATCCTTTAGCCTAAAAGCAGAGCTGATTCAGCCTGTTTTGCCATATGACGGAGAGGGAGAATATGAAAGTACTCCCGAACAAAAAAATAAAATTTTTGCTTACCTAAACTCAAAAGCAGATTATTATTCAAATGTAAAAGTAAAAGCAGCTTCTTTTTGGAAGGAACAAGAGCCAGGATTTTTAGTTGACCAAAGACTCGATACCGCCTGGCGCGGGCATCGGGGGTATTGGGATGAGTACTTCAGAGGAAGGGAGCAAAATGAAATCTTGATTCTTGATTTGGGGAGAGTCAAGAATATTGGGGGGTTAAGATGGTTTACTGCCCAAAAACCCTTAATGCCAAGCTATTATATAATATCGTCATCTGTAGATAATAAAAATTGGGTTAAGTTAAGTGAGGTAACACGAAATATAGGACTCACAGAAGGCAGTGAGGTGGTTGATAAATTTGATTCCGCTAAAGCCCAATATATAAAGATGGATGTTATTAACACTCTTGGTAACGATGGCCCTGAAATTAAAGAACTTGAAGTAATTGAAGCTGATTATATTGACCTAGAAAGAGGTTTAATTGATCAAGTAAGTATGTATCCATTTGCAAGGATTAACTCGCTACTTGAGTATAATAGCGCGTCGAAATTCATTAGAAATAATGCTAAGATGAAAATTTTTTGGAAATCGGATGCGGACCCAAATTGGTTACCTACAAATTACAAAGAAATTCCAGTTACACTGGACAGTAATTTTCATAAATATAATATTGAACTTCCTGCTTCAGGCTTAGTGTGGCAGGAATTTATAGTAGAAGGGCTTAACTTTCCAGCAAAGATAAGTATAAGCGATATTAAATTAACATATGCTAAAAACTAAACACAAGGTGATAGTTGTTATGCCTGCATATAATGCCGAAAAAACTTTGGAAAAAACATACCGAGATATTACCCCCGGAGTGGTGACCAAGGTTATCTTGGTGGACGATGGCAGTCATGACGGAACTATAAAAAAAGCTAAAGAATTAGGGATTGAAGCCTTTACTCATCCCCAAAACCGAGGTTACGGAGGAAATCAAAAAACTTGCTACACATTAGCCTTAAGCGAAGGGGCGGATGTCGTAGTTATGATTCACCCCGATTATCAATATGACAGCAGTTTGACCGGAGATCTTCTTAAGCCAATATTAGACGGAAGGATTGATGTTATGCTCGGGTCCAGGATTAGAACACGAAAAGAGGCGCTAAGCGGCGGCATGCCGCTATATAAGTATGTTAGCAACAGATTCTTAACAATTTTGGAAAATATAACATTGGGACAAAATTTGTCAGAATACCACACCGGATTTAGAGCTTTTCATAAAAAAGTACTAAAAAAGATACCCTTTCATAAATTTTCAGATGATTTTGTGTTTGATCAGCAAATTCTTATTTCGGCAATTCGAAACGGGTTTAGAGTGGGGGAGATACCAGTCCCCGTGCGCTATTTTCCTGAAAGCTCCTCAATAAATTTTTTAAGATCTATTAAGTATGGGATACAGACATTAATCGCGTTATTTAGGTAAATTTGATTTTCATCGCGGCAAATACTGTCATTTTTAATAGCAGCAGACCATGGGTTAGGCGGTTAATGTTTGTTGATCCGTATATACGCTCTTTATATCTAATTGGTACCTCAACTATTTTTAAATTGAGTTTTGTGGCTCCAAATAATAAATCAAAATCACCAAAAGGGTCAAAATCACCAAAAATATGTCTGTTTTGTACGATTATTAAGTAGTCACTTCTGAAAAGCACTTTAGTTCCACAGAGCGTGTCTTTGATTCTCTGACCCAATAGATAAGTGAAAGCCAAACTAAAAAGTTTATTTCCAAAATAATTAAGTGTTCTCATTGCCTGCTTTTCCATGGGGTAAACGAGACGGGATCCGTTAGCAAAATCACCATATCCTTTAGCTAAAACGTTATAGAACTTATTTAAATCTTTTGGGTCAACAGTTAAGTCTGCGTCTAAAATCATTAAAATATCACCCTTAGCCTTTTTGAAGCCCAATCTTACGGCATCAGCCTTACCTTTTCCTTGTTGTTTAAACAAAGAGTGTTTCAAATTGCCTCGATATTTTGATAACTCTTTCTTTATTGCTTCAAAAGTATTATCTTTTGAATGGCCCTCGACAAATATTACTTCGGTCGCAGTTCCCAGTTTTGGTATTTTTTTCATAATGCCTCTCATGTGTCCTTCTTCGTTCCTGGCTGGGATGATTATTGAGACAGAGTAGTCACTGGCCTTGGGTATGGACCGGAAAATTAAATATTTATTTAGACAAAAATTATTTATAAGAGGCAAAGGTGCGATAAATCTATTGATTAAATCACTTACTAACCCCAGATCAATCGGCGCTAGCAAACTCTCCGAGCTTTTAATAACCTCAAAATCTTCAAGTCTAAAAAAGTTTTTTATATCGTTTGTCGTTAACCAGTTTGGCTCTCTGGCGTCTTTCTTTCTTAGGTTTAGAAAAGTAGCAAAATCTAATATCGGCTTCCAAAAAAAATTGAAATATATTACTACGACCCTAGTTTTAGTGTGGCAGTTAGCTTTTATTTGGCTAATATATTCTTGGGCATCATTTGTATAACTAAGAGAGTTTATCAAAAAAACATAGTCATATCTTTTTTTGCTATCCGGTTTCTCACCATTTAGTTTTAGAACTTTGCTGTTTCTTGGAACTAACTGATTAAATATGTGATTTAAATTTTTACGATAAGCTCTGGAAAAAAGATTCATATTGTTAAAAACTATGTTTATAATATAACAAATGACTAGCACTACAAGGAGGGAGATTAAACACTTTAGTAGTTTGCCTCACATCTGGTGGGGTGCAAAAACTTTGGCTGGGCAACGAAGATACGACCGGCGCTTTGAGTTATTTAAAAAAATATGCAATCCAAGCAAGAATTCTAAAATTTTAGAAATAGGTTGTGGAGACGGAGAATTTACTAAACGCTTAATTATATTACCATCAAAAATAGTAGCGCAAGATTTGACACCAAAAGTCATCAAAAAAGCGAAAATTAGATTTAAACAAAAAAATGTGAAGTTTGAAATTGGCAACGCTGAAAGTTTAAATTATAAAAATAATTCTTTCGATATAGTTTGCGGAATTTCTATTTTGCACCATATAAACCTTCGAAAAGCCCTAAAAGAAGCTCGTAGAGTCTTAAAACCCAACGGGCAAATTTTTTTTTCAGAACCGAATTTATTAAATCCGGTGATTTATGCCGGGCTCAATTTATCTTTTTTGAGAAAAAGGATGGAATATTCACCGGATGAAAAAGCCCTTTTAAGATGGCAATCCAGAGATTTGCTAAAAGAAATAGGCTTTAGAAAAATTAATGTCTTTAACTACGATTTTCTTCACCCCAGCACACCACCCTTTCTTATTAAGTATATTGAACACTTAAGCAATATTTTTGATAAAAAGCCACTAATTAAGGAAATTTCAGGGTCTTTAATTATTAATGCAAAAAAATGAAAATTTCTAAATTAGAGCTATTACTGCCTATAATTATTCTTATTATCTCGTGGTTTACCTGGAAGCACATTCCAACCTTGCAATTTATAGGAGAGGGATATCAATACTTCGGAGTGTGGAACTGGCAAATAATAGGTCTCCGTTCACTTCCACACGATCTTTTTGCTCGCCTTGCCTCGATTGTGTTAGTCCCTATTTTTAGACAAAACACTTATCTTTATATGTCTTTTGTATTATTGGTGATGCTCTTGGCAGATTTACTATTTTATCTATTTGTAAGGGCTGCAACCAACAACAAAAATATTGCCTTGCTTGCAGCCTTTTTATATAGCATCAGTTTTGTAGGCAAGTATGACATGTTTTCAAACGGTGGGTACCAGTATTTTTTACAAAGAGGAGCACTGATGCCGATTTTACTTACATCGTTAATATTTTTAGATCAATACATCAAAAAAGAAAGAATAATTTTTTATTTAGTGTCGATTAGTATTTATATATCAGCCATTTTTTTAGGGTTCTTTTCTTCTTGGTTTTTGCCAATAATGTTTTTCTATCCGCTAAGCTATTTAAAATCTATCAAAAAATTGTGGATACCGGTCTCGTATGTAGTGATTAACTTTTTAATTGTTGGCAGCAGTGGATTCGTACCTGAAACAAGTTTGTTAAAATTTATATTGAATGACCCCAATTTTATTCCTGGAGTCTTGAGTCAACTAGTTTCGGTGACTGCTGTTTTTAAAAGTTCTGCCTCAACATTACTAATTTATGCTATTGCACTGATTTTAATAAGGAGAGAAAAAAGATTTTTTGGTTTAATGCTTGCATTCCTATTTGCTCTTATGGGAATGCTTACAATAAATATGTATTTGAACGCTTCAGCGGTCAAGGGAATTATTAATTCTTCCAGATATTTTTATTATCCGTATGTTTGCGTTGCCGGATTTTGGGGAATATTTTTAGGGCACTTGTTTTATTCAAAAAGACTATTAACTAAATTATTGGTAATTGGTTTTGTTATTTTTATTTTTATAACTAATTATCAAGCTCTACAAAAGGCAATACAAACTCACTCATGGAACCACGAAGCTAATCGTAGTGCGCTGGCGATTATTGCTTCGTGGTCAAAAGAGCTGAAAAAAACGCCTTCGTATGTGTATGTGCCCACGAGCTTGGGGCCATATGGCGCCACCTTTGCTTACAATTTTTATAGCCACCCCGAGGGAGAATTTTTTGAAGAGAGAATTCATCCACTTGACATTGAAGAGCTAACAAAAAAGGGTGTCGCCCCACAAAGACTTTATGTTTTGCACTTTGATCCTCAAAAACAGATTGTCGTTGATAAGACGAAAGAGTCCAGGGCTTTACTTATAGAATCCTATCTATGGCAAAACAAGTAGCCATTTACTCGATATTAATTTTAGTTGTTTTGTTTGCATACTCCAAAATGCTCGAGTATGGTCTAAAAGGATCTGACTTTGGGTATTTCCACTTGCTTGATGAAAAATTTGCTGGCATATTTGGCGGACCAATTGATGATGTACCTTCATATAAAAATTTAACAGCTCCATATCTTGGGCACGCCGTTTTAGGTAGAATACTTGAGTACTTAGTAGCAACGACATTTGGATATTGGATAAGAGCTTATCGATTTTTAGAAGTATTGATACTTATTATTCTTAACCTGTCGTTTTACAAAATGCTAAAATACTCTACAAAGAGCTCTTGGCTGTCGTTGCTGGGGGCTTTATTTTTAACAGCGAACGCTCCGGGTTTTGAGATTTATGAGCAATATTCTTATTTTATAGAAAGGATTCCTGTAATACCAATTGCTTTGGTGGGGTTTATTTTTTGGGTTAAATCATTTGAAAAGCGTAATCTAATAAATTATGTTTTAGCAACAGGTATTTATATTTCGGCCATGTTATTGGGGCATTATGCGATTATGCTATTGCCATTATTCGTATTTTTTACACTCTTTAAAAAACCAAAGTTTTCTCATTTTATTGCGAGAATTGCTCCGATCCTGCTGGTAGTTGTAATCATAATCCAATATTCGACCGCAGGCCCGACTACATTTGAGTCACAAGGCAGAAGAAGTCTAAACACTAATCCTTTACAAATTTTTAATAATCAGGAAGGAATCGTTAGGAAAGTTATGGTTCAGCTGACAAGTGTGCTTATTCCTTCTGAAGCTATAGCAATACACGAAAGAAATAGTGGAAAAACTTTTAATGAAGCTTTTAATGAATTTATAATACCCTCAATGTTGGCCTATGCATTTTTATCGCTTTACATCTTGAAGATTTGTCACCCTCGTTTGAAGGTTTTGTATTTAACTGCTCAGTTTAGTTTGTTAAGCACAACATTGGTTAATCTATATTTAGACAGAGTGGATTTTGAGGCTGAGTTGGGCGCGAGTAGGCTTTATTATATTCCTCATTTATTTTTATCTATTGTGATTCCGATAATTGTTTATAATCTGGTTAAGAAACGTAGGCTAAAAAGCCTGAAAGGGTTAGTAATAGTTTTTATAAGCATGGTCTTATACCTAGACATTATGTCTATTCATAAAACACTTAATTATTATAAAACAACTTATGCTGGGGTTATAAAAACTATAGATTGGGCAAGTAAAGAATCGCATGTATTGCCAAAGTGGTCTATTGTTTATTTGCCACAAGCTTTAGGCACTCCGCCATTGTTTTTTTTCCAACAGCATTTTGGTAACCATTTAAAATTTTTAAGTTATGATCAGCTATCTGAAGCAATACCTGATTCAAACGAAGATACAAACGTATATTTGCTTGAATTTAATGAAAATTACAAACTAGAGAAGGTAGAAGGACTCGAGATTGTTGTTACTGGCGTTTCCAAATCTCCCAAAATTCAAAAATGAATAGTGTTCGGTTGTGTTTTTTATTTAGTTTTTGTATAATTGCCTGCTCGTCCCGCATTAATCAAAAAGGAGTTAGTAATGAAACAGGCAAAATTTGACCTAAACCTGTATTTGTGGGCACGGCTGGTTGAAAAGCTTATTAGATGGAAATGGGAGAAATTCTCCGAGGAAGGCTTGAAAGGCGATACTTACCGAGCTTATCAACCGGAAACAAGCAGGTTCCTTTTAGTTAGTTTGCAGTATGAGGAATGGGAAGAGGGGTATTTCCGACATGTCCGTATAATGGATTCCGATGGTGGAATTCTGGTCGACGAAAAAATTTTTTCGGACGGCGGCAGTTATGAGTACCATCCCTCGGACGTACTTTACGAACTTGTAGATGGATCTGCTCTATTCATGAAAGTAGCAAGTTTGTCCAACATTCTGGCTAATCTGTGACAGCGGGGCGGTTGAATTTTAGTTATTCTATTTTCAACCGCCCGTTCGAATTCTATCCTGCGGTGACTAATATACACGTTTCCAAATCTCCCAAATTTTAAAAGTAGCAACTTTGATATAGCTGGAAGTTAGTTCTTCATTAACAAAATTTATCATATTTTGTTTTTTGTAAACTTCACTAATTGTTTTCATTGAACGCGTATCTGTCACCCAGTAATCGGGGCTGTTAGCTCTGATTTCACGGCTTATTTTATCCAATGGCTCCCAGCTATAAGGAATGGATTTTGCCGGTCTGGCAG
>Ga0209518_1003848_pt1 | contig 12563 bp, 20 predicted proteins | sample RifGroB1_FD_183993 | JGI IMG/M metagenome (GOLD analysis project Ga0209518, IMG submission 183993) | Groundwater microbial communities from Rifle, Colorado, USA - Groundwater B1 (SPAdes) (version 2) | ecosystem: Environmental > Aquatic > Deep subsurface > Groundwater | place: Rifle, Colorado... | reverse complement strand
TTGGTCATATTATCGGAGAAGAGATGATGAATAAAAAAGAAGCTATTGAAAGATTCTGTAATGTAGCCAAATCTCAAGTAGGTGTAAAAGAGGTTGGTGGAAATAACTGTGGTACGCAAATTAGAGAATTTCAAACAGCTTCTTGGCTGAAGCCTGGGCCTTGGTCATGGTGCGCTGCATTCTGTTGTTGGTCCTTGAAGAAATGGGGTGATAACAAAGACGTTCTTGAATATATGAAAATGGATGTTAAACAATTTGAAAGTTGGCGGTGCAAAGATGCATCTGCTTTCGGTTGGGAGAAATGGGCTAGGGATAAAGGTTTGCTAGTTTTACCTGAGACTAAATTAGCTAAAGCTGGAGATTTAGTAATTTTCGACTTTTCCCACATTGGAGTTGTTATTAAAGATCAGATTTCTATCGAAGCTGGTATTGAAACAGTTGAAGGAAATACTAACGGTAAAGGTGAAAGAGATAGTGTTTCAGGCGATGGTGTTTGGAATAAAAAGAGAGCGACAAGCTTAACTAAGTGTTATGTGCGGATTTTATCGTGAGATGTTTAATTGTGGGCATGGTATTTCTTTTAAGTGGTTGTGTTGGCTCTTATCAGCTTAAAGGTTATACGCTAGGTGCTTCTGCTGGAAAGAGTATTTATGCTGATCCTGGGATGACCTTTAGCGATAAATCGTATACTCAGGTTATGATTAGTAGTACATTTCAATTTGCCAAATAGAGGTTATTGTGTCGCATAAAAAGTGTATTTACAATAAGAATGTCGAATGTACCGATTGTCAACTTTGCGATAAATACAATAAGTGAGGGTGAATATGCTTAGACCTAACGGTGACGGCTAATGACTGATCTTCAACAGTACAGCTTGTTACAATGTGCTCAACTTTGTGAAGCGGCTTATGATGGTACTAAAGTAGGCGCTCATTCATACGCTGTAGATTCTAATATTTACAGAACTGTGATAGCAATTGCAGGTACTAAAAATCTTGAAAATATGCTTGAAAATGCGTCAATTTGGCCTAGGAAATCACCAAATGGTTATCTTGCCCATGCTGGTGTTGTAAACGGTTTCAAAGAGCTTGAATCTGAAATATCTAATCATGTTGTAAAGAGTGGTCCTGTGATATTCACAGGTCATTCTCTCGGTGGTGGTATTGCAAAATTATTCGCTGAAAAGTTTAATTGTGAAGTTGTTACTTTCGGTTGCTTAAAGACTTATTTTAGGTTCTATAAAGTTCCTAAATTGAAACACACCAGAGTTGTGTGTGATGATGATCCTATTCCTTGGGTGCCTGGGGTTTGCTATACACATACTTGCGAGTCAATGAAACTTTCAGATAAAGATTCTGAGATGGTCGATATTAAAGATCATTTTATAAATACGTACATTAGACTGTTGCAAAAGGAGCTGTGATTGCCACAAGCACCGCGTAAACCATGTAGAAAACCAAACTGCGGTGTTCTTACGCACACTACTTATTGTGAAAAGCATACCGTTCAGAATGAAGAAGTAAAGAAAGAAGAAGTGAAACGGTATGACAACTCAAGGGGTACTTCTGCAAGTAGAGGTTATTCTTATAAATGGAGTAAAGCAAGTGCTTTATATAGAAAGAATAATCCATTGTGTGTTATGTGTCAGAAGCAAGGTGTGTTAAAGATTAACAATTGCGTTGACCATATAGTTCCTGTAAACGGTCCAGATGATCCTTTGTTTTGGGTTGAAAGTAACTGGCAAGGACTTTGCACCTCTTGCCATTCTCGCAAAACTGCATTAGAAGATGGTGCAATGGGTAATGCTAAAAGGTTAAATAGGAGATTGTGAGGTAAATTATGGCTGGTAACGGTAGAGGTAGAAAAGATCCTGTTGAGCTAAGATTACTTAAGAACGATAAAGCTCACGCTCATAGATATAAAGATGATAATCCCCCTAAAGCTTCTGAAAGTAAAGCTGTAGCGCCTGACACTTTATCTGAGCGAGGTAAAGAGATATTCAATGAGATTGTAGGTAGGATCGAAGAAATGTATCCTTGTAGTAGAACAGATACATACGCTCTAACTTTATATGCGAACAATCACGAACAACTTGAGTTTCTTGAAAATTATCTTCGTGTCGCTGGTGTAAGTTATACTACTGAAGATAAGTTTGGCAATATTCAATATAAGAAGCACCCTGAAGTTGAAATACACGCTGCTTGTAAGACGTTTGAGCTTAGAATACTTTCTGAGTTCGGTCTTACGCCTTCCGCTAGAGCCAAGGTTAATTTACCTAAAACACCTGAAAAGAAAAAGAATGCTTTTGCTGATTTGGATGAAACAGGTTAAAGGAGATAACATGAAAGTAGGTAGCTTTGAAGGTCACGGACCTGGATATTTCATACCTAGCAAATCTATAAGTTTGAAGGAAATTAGAAATAGAACTATAGGTTTTCTTAAGTTAGTCGATAAAGCTCACAAAGACGCTGCTAACAGCACTTTGCGTTTTGGGGATATTGTAAATGAACGTACCTGAATTAGATAGCGAACATTGGTACATGATGCGTGATAAATTCATGCGTTACATTGAAGATGAAGTTAATGCCGCTAGAGTAGCTGCTGATTTGCAACCAATTAGGGAACATGAAGCGCGTGAGTGTTATCGAATTCTGTATGAGTTTTGGTCTAAGTTTGATAAATGATCTGGCCTCCTGAACCAAAACCGAGTATTTATTTCATTCACCCTTTGAAGTTAAAGATTAAAGAAACTTTAATAGATAAATATCTTGAATGTGAAACTTATCCTTGACTTTACCGGAGTTGTCATGATATTGATTCGCTCGACATAAAACAGCACTCTGCCAAGTGCTTAAAGATGGGTCACAGGCTTCAGTCTGTACCTTTGAAGCCCCTTATCTGATGGCAGTCGGATAAGGGGCTTTAACTATTTTAGGAGGGTTTGTAATGAGTGATCCGAGGTGTAGTAATAGACCTACAAGTATTTATGTTTGCTGTGATCCTTTAACTCACGAAGTTAGATATGTTGGAAAAACTGTACGTAAAGTTGAGCATAGAATTCATAAGCATGTGACTAATTCTTCTAATCATCATGCTTCAAAATGGTTTAATAAGATAGGAGCGCCTTATTATTTTGTAGTTGAAGTTGTTCCTGCTGGCGAGGATTGGATTGAAGCTGAACAATTTTGGATAGCTTATTTGAAAAGTTTAGGAGCGCGATTAACTAACAGTACAATTGGAGGCGAAGGGCAGTGTGGATGGTCAATGCCTAAATCTACTAGAGATAAAATAGGGGATGCTCATAGAGGTAAAGTAAGAGGTCCACTTCCTGCTGAAACTTGTCTAAACATGAGCATTGCTCAAACAGGATTAAAAAGACCACCTCGTAGACCTGAAACATTAATTTTAATGCGAGAAGTTCAATTGGGTAAGAAAAGACCAAGAACCGCAGAACATCAAGCTAAGTTGACGGCTTTGCAAACAGGTAGAAAGAAAGGTCCGAATTCTAAAGAGCACAATGAAAAAATAAGTAAAGGTAATAAAGGTCAAACTCGCAACGAAGAGTCTCGCGCTAAAATGAAAACAGCGCAATCTCAGCCAGAACTTGTGGAAAAGAAGCGAATAGCTAGAATTAAATCCAATAAAGAAAGAGTTTGGACTGATGAAATGCGAGAAAAAAATAGACAGGCAAGTTCTAATCCTTCAGATGAAGTTAGAGAAAATATGAGCAAAGGGCAACAGGCTAGGTTTGAAAGAGAAAAGGGTCCGAAGCTTAAATATGAAATATTCAAGCTTTCTCCTGAAGAATTTGCTAGGATTTCTTCAGAAAATAAAAATATACAATTTGATTGTGATTATGAATATGATGAATGTGAAGGTGCTGTATGAAAACTTACGCGGAAATTGCACTCGACTATTGCAAAGATGTTATTGGCGATACGCTTCCCCATCGTAAAGCATGTAAACTTGAAAAACTTGCATGTCAGCGCCATATTAATGATTTAGCTAGACAGGAAGATGATAATTATCCGTATTACTGTGATAATGCTGCTGGAAATAGGCATGTTAAGTTTTTGTCAAAATTAAGACATTCTAAGGGAAAATGGAGAGGTCAGTTATTTGCGCCTGAACCTCACCAAATTTTTCAACATTTCTGTCTTTTTGCATGGAAACGTAAAGAAGATGGATTTAGAAGATTTAATAAGGCTTTTCTAAAAATTCCGAGAAAAAATGGAAAATCCTTTAGTTCCGCAGGGATAGGACTCTACATGGCGTTTGCAGATGGAGAGCAGGGTGCTGAATGTTACTGTGCAGCTACCACTGAGGCACAAGCTGGCATGGTTTTTGCCCCGGCTTGGAACATGGTTCATATGGATGAAGATCTTAAAGAAGCATTTGGTTTAACTCTTGCTGGAACAGTTCGCAATCCTACAAGTATATATCGTGCTGATGATATGAGTCGTATGGAACCTATTATTGGTGTTCCTAAAGATGGAAGTTCACCAAGTTTTGGAGTGTGCGACGAGTACCATGAACATAAAACGTCAGCTCTGTATGATAGTTTAGATACAGGTATGGGTGCTAGGGATCAACCATTACTTTTAGTGATAACTACAGCCGGTGTTGATATAACATCACCTTGTTATGAACTTGAACTAAAAGCAATTAAAGTTTTAGAAGGTACTGAGGAAAATGAGAATTTGTTTGTCATGATTTTTGGTATTGATGATACTGACGATTTTCAAGACTTTGAAGTATGGAAAAAGGCAAACCCCAATCTGGGGGTTAGTATAAACGTGAGTTATCTTGAAGGTAAGTATAAAGATGCAATGTCTAATTTATCGCAACGTGCAATTTTGTTAACTAAGCACTGTAATGTTTGGGCTAACAGTGGCTCTGTGTGGTGCGATATGATTAAATTTAAAGCTAACGCAAGACCTGAAATGAAATTGGAGGACTTCAAGGGTAAACAATGTTTCGTTTCAATAGACCTTGCTTCAAAAATTGATATTTGTGCAATGGAGATAATGTTTGAATTAGACGATATGCAGTATACCGTTTGTCCTAAGTGTGGCTCTAAAGTTAAATATTCAAATGAAAAATATATTTGTACTGAAAATCATGAAGAAGGCGGCTGTAGTTGGGAGCGACGAAGTGTAAAGCGAACTATGGTTTTTAGTAAGTTTTATTTACCTAAAGATACTGTTCTGAAAAAAGAAAATCAGCACTATAGACTTTGGGCTGACGAAGGGTTGCTTACAGCGACTGAAGGTGCTAGAACGGATCTTCAAAAAGTCGAAGATGATTTGAAAGAATTAAGTGAGAATTTTGTAATAAAGGAACTGATTTTTGACCCTGCTGGAGCATCGTATTTTATACAAAATATTGAGAAATGGGCCTCATTTGAGGTAGTTGAATTTACGCAGAGCGCTCAAATGATGTCGGAGCCGATGAAGGAAGCAGAGGCTATGATTGTAGATGGTTGTTTTCTTCATGACGGAAATAAGGTTCTTACTTGGATGTTTGGAAATGTGGTGAGGAAACAATCTAAAACAGGAGGTAATGTTAAAAGTTATTATCCCACAAAACAATCTGCTGATTTTAAAATAGATGGACCCGTAGCCTGTTTGATGGCTCTTGCTAGAATAATGACTTATACTGAAGATAATAGCGATTCTTACAACAGTCGAGCTAAACGTGGTGATGTCGAAATATTACGTGTACTATAGTGTGGGCAAACTAAAGGAGTGAAGAATGGAATACCAATTTATAACATTGCTCGAAAACTTTAACGATTGGCTTGATTGGGTGACTGGACGTTATACTGAAGATATTGAGACTGAGCCTAAGTCATTTCCTTGTTACGTTATTGATGAATGTGTAGGCTTTGCTGATAAAGATGAAGTGGATGATTTCAAAGGAGATGCTTGCTTTTACCCTAAGTTTCTTTATTACAAAGATGTTCAAGAGATGTTGGATAATTTGGAGTAAAGGGAGATAATGACGATGAAAAGGCGTATAGGAAAGTTTAAAGTAAGTAAAACTTCAATAGATAAAACTCTTGATCAGATTGAAATTATATTTTCTTTCCTGAAAATGGTTCCGGTTAAATGTGAGTATATTTACGAAAACAATTCTTTTGAATATACAGCTTTGTGTGAAAGGTTTGATGAAGTAGATGAAGGTTGTATACCTAAGTTTTATAATATTGAAATTGAAAAGGACGCGAAGGGTTTCATTGAAGCTATTCGCGTCAGGTAGCTTGTCATGGCAGACTTTCAAAATAAACACGGTGGCGCTAGACAAGGAGCAGGAGGTCCATCAGGACCGCGTTTAAAGACCGCTACCGAAAAGGTTGAGGTCAGGGTAAGCACCGGAGAGAAAGAAGCCCTTAAACGCCGCGCTGCGGCTCGTAAAATGACCGTTAGCGAGTACATCAAGGTTATGTGTTTGTCTGGAAAGGAGGATTGTGATGTTTGACGTTAAAGGTGTTGCTATAGGTAAGTTTGATAAAAACGGAATTGAAGTTTGCGAAGGTGACGTTGTAAGAGTTTGTTTCAAATCTAAATTTAGACTTGATGCGTTTGAAAATTACACTGTGGAATGGGATTCTGAGTTTTGTGGTTTCTCTCCATTTTTTGAAACTGATTGTGCTTGCGATAGTCTTGTTAAGGACGGATTTGAAATAATCGGGTCTGTCTACAAAGAAGGTGATAAATGTCATTGCTGTAACGAAACTTTGTTTACTGAATTGAAATATCATAGCTGTAAAAGGAGCTGAAGTGACTTGCATAATTGGTGTACTTGACGGAGGGAAGGTTTATCTAGGCGGTGATAGTTGTGGCTCAGACGGCTACACTTACGAAGATTGCTGTCATTCTAAAGTATTTAAAGTTGGTGATTTCGTAATAGGTGGAACAACTAGCTTTAGAATGTTAGATTTACTTGAATATTCTTTGACTTTACCCGAAGGACAACCTTTTGCAAAAGCCGATATGGATAAGTTCATGCGAACTACTTTTGTTAACGCTGTTCGAAAATGCTTAAAAGAAGGAGGGTTTGTTAGATTTAAAGATTCTGTTGAACAAGGAGGTACTTTCTTAATTGGTTATAAAGATAAAATATGGCGAATGCAGGACGACTTCAGTGTGATTAGTAGATTTGATTACGATGCTGTTGGTTGTGGTGCTCAAGCTGCTATGGGAAGTTTGTTTACTACTAAGAATGAAAATATGACAACGCATGAAAGAATTGAAATAGCTATGAAAGCCGCTGAAAGTGTTTTAGTTGGTGTCAAGGGTCCGTTTACTATTATTTCTACCTAGTTTGGTACATTAGATTAACTTAATCATTCCAACTTTCTCATTTTAATCTTGACTTTCATTTGGTTCGCATGTTAGTGAGTATACCAAATGCAACAACCAGTTTCTACAACGGGTAGAAACTTCAAAGACGGTCATCCAAAAGGGTGAGAGGCCGCAAAATGTTTTATTACCTTCCTCATAGACCAGAAGAGGGTGATGTATTCCTAGCAATAGGGCTTGCATCACTCTTTTACGGTGTCTCAATGATTCACCTTCCTTCAGCAATAATCTTGCTAGGTGTCGCATTTATAGCCTTGTCTGTACTGTCCGATATGCAACCGAAAGCTGCTCCTGACAACGGAGGTGCTGCTTAATGGGCCGTTTCTCGCCCATATTTGAGCGTAGAGCGTCAATACAGCCTTCAATACTCGCTGGTGATCCTGCGCTTGCCGGTTACTTCGGTGGCTCTGTCAATTCAGCGTCAAATCAGGTTGTGACCAACGATTCATGCCTTGCTGTATCTGCTGTGTACGCATGTACCAATCGTAAAGCACAAGCTCTTGCGATGCTACCTCTTCACGCCATGAAGCGACTTCCTAACGGCGGTCATGAGATAGCAAACAATTTTAGGCTTTATCGTCAGTTGAACTCGCGCCCTAATCGTTGGCAAACGTCTTACGAATGGCGTTTGATGGGTATGACTCATGTTCAGCTCAGAGGTAACTTTTACAACGCTATAGTAAGTACTCCAGGGCGCGGGTTAAATGAACTTGTACCACTTGATCCAGATAGAGTTTATCCGTTTGTAGTAACACCTACTGACGTTATTTACTTCATCTATGACAATTCACCGGTGCCGCCGCAAGGCTCAAAGCTTTATTATCAGTACTATCCGGTAAACGGAGAGTCTGTAGTATTTAATGCTGACGAAATCCTTCACATAAAAGGAATTAGTGTCAACGGTATTGTGGGCAAGAATGTAGTTGCTTTGATGCGTGAAAGCGTTGGTCTTTCAATGGCTATGGAAGAACAAGGCGGTAGGTTGTTTAGTAACGGCGCTCAAGTTTCCAAGGTGTTTCGGCATCCTGGTAAATTAGATGATGCTGCTTTTGATAGATTGAAAGCTCAAATAGACCAATACTCAGGTGTTAGTAATTCACATAGAACCATGATACTTGAAAATGGCATGGATCTTACACCTTTGAGTATGACTATGCAAGATAGTCAGTTCCTGGAAAGTAGAAAGTTTCAAGTAGAAGATATTTGCAGTTTCCTTGATGTACCTATGATGTTGATTCATAGAAGTGGTGACAAGAATCAAACATTTGCTTCTGCTGAAATTATAAATCAAATGTTTATTACCCACAATATGCAACCTCATTTTGTGAATTGGGAACAACGTTTAAATGAAGATTTGCTTTATGACTCTGAACGTAATCTTTACTACTTTGATTTTGATGTAAAAGATATTATGCGCGGCGATTCTGTTGCTAGAGCTTCTTATCTCAAGTCTAGGTTTGATACTGCATCGCTTACGCCTAATGATATTAAGCGTCATGAAGGTGAGACTCCTTACAATACACCTGAGTCAGATATGACATATCTTCAGTCAGGAATGATGCCAGCGAAAATGGCAGGAATGCAGTCAACTAAACCTAAAGAGGTTGTTGATGAAAGCAATAGCGAGTAAAGAAGAGTGGTTCATAGCAGATGTTACTGGAATCATCGAACCGTCTGCTTTTGAAAAGGTAAGTATTCTTGAAAAGAAGCTGGCTAACACTGTAATTGATTACGAAAGGTTTATATCTTTCGTTAAAGAAACTCTTACTCACGAACAACACACTAGGTTTGTTGAGCGTTATAAAGAAGTATTTGGGAAATAAGCGCGGCTTATTGGGGAGTATTTATGGAAATTGAACGCCGAACTAATACAGTAGAACTTAGGGTTGCTACTTCCGAAGGTAAAGCGCCTGTTATTAAAGGTTACGCTGCTAAGTTCAGAACTCTTAGTGAGTCTATGCCTATTATGCGTGATGGTGAGAAAGTAGGTACGTTCCGCGAACAGCTTATGCCTGGGTGCTTTGCCTCTGCTATTCCTGTGTCGGATATACGTTCGCTATTCAATCACAACCCCGACCTAATTTTAGGACGTACTACTTCAGGTACTCTTAGAGTTGCTGAAGATGATCTTGGTTTGGCATTTGAAGTAGATCCTCCTGATACTACTTACGCTAGGAACCTTCAAGTTTCTATGCAACGAGGGGATGTAAATCAGTGCAGCTTTGGCTTCTCCGTAGCTGAAGGCGGTGATACTTACGCTAAAGATCCTGCAATTATGGGCGGTTGGATTAGGTCTATTCACAAGATGGGTAAGCTTTATGACGCTTCTCCTGTAACTTACCCTGCTTATGTTGACACCAACTGTGCTGTTCGTTCTTTGGTTGGATTGATTGATGGTGAAGCTAAAGAAATTGAAAAGCGCACTTCTGAACAAGCCGCTGAAGAAAAACGTTTAGCTGATATTGCTGAAGCTGAAAGAGAAGAAGCTGAACGTGTTGCTGAAGAAACTAGAGCTTCCGAAGAAGCCGAAGCTCAAAGACTCGCTGCTGAACAAGTTGAAGAACAAAGAAAACTAGAACTTAATGTTGAAAATGAACGTTTGCGACTGATTGAACTGGAACTTTAACCTTAACCGCCGAAAGGCAAATTAAAAGAATCGCCCGAATCAAACGGAGCGAGGGGAGAGAAAACAAATGGCTATTAATCTCAAAGAACTCCGTGATAAGCGGGGCAAGGCTGTAAGTGACGGACGTGCAGTTCTTGAAAAAGCTGCTGCTGAAAATCGGGCAATGAATGCTGAAGAAAAGGTTCAGTATGAATCGTTTATCAATGAGGCTGTTCAGCTCAAAGACACTATTGAAACTGAAGAACGTCAGCTTGAAGTTGAGCGTGATCTTCTTGCTGATCGGCTGAAGAATCCTGGTACCGAACAGCGTCAGAATCAGGGTGAAGAAGCACGTAACGCAGCGTTCCGCAAGTTCGTTCTCAACGGCGAAAAGGCAATGGGCGCTGATGAACTTCGTGCGCTTACTGCCGGTAATGACACTCAGGGTGGATTTCTTCTTACTCCGCAACAGTTTGTTGCACAGCTGATTGCTAACGTGAAAGACAATGTGTTCATGCGTAAGCTGGCTACTATCATTCCTCTGAATGAAGCTGCTAGTTGCGGTGTTCCCACTCTCGACAGCGATGTTGGCGATGCAGATTGGACCCCTGAAGTTAAAACTGTTACTGAAGATACTGGTCTTTCCTTCGGTAAGCGTGAACTGTCTCCCCACATGCTTACTAAGCTTGTGAAGATTTCTAATAAGCTGCTTCGCAATGCTGCGCTTAATCCTGAAGCTATTGTTAATGACCGAATTGCTTACAAGTTTGGTATTGCAATGGAAAAAGCGTATCTTACCGGCTCTGGTGTAGGTCAGCCTCTCGGTGTGTTTACTGCTTCCAATGATGGTATTCCTACTTCCAGGGATATTGCGATGGCTGCTGGTAACACTACGGCACTTACTGCTGACGGTCTTATTCAGACCAAATACAGCCTGAAAGCTCCGTACATGACTAAAGCTCAGTGGCTGTTTCACAGGGATGCTATTTCGCAGATTGCACAGCTGAAAGACGGTAACGGTTCTTACCTCTTCAAGCTTGCTGAAAAAGCTGATGTTCCCGATATGCTGCTTGGCCGTCCTCTGATCATGTCTGAGTTCGTGCCGAACACTTTCACTGCTTCTCAGTATGTGGGCATGTTCGCTGACTTCACTAACTACTGGATTGCTGATAGTCTTGCTCTCCAGTTTATGCGCCTGAACGAACTGTATGCTGTTAACAATCAGGTTGGCTTCCTTGCAAGACTTGAGAGTGACGGTATGCCTGTTCTTGCTGAAAGCTTCTCGCGTATCAAACTGGCTGCTTCCTAATTTAAACTAACCTACTAATAGCCCTCTTAATTGAGGGCTAAAGGAGAAATAAAATGAACCTTAGTAAGAACGTAAAAGTAACTCAGGTGCTTGGTTACACAGCAGCGGGGCAGACTGCAAAGAAAGCTGATATCATTGATACTGCTAACTATGAAGGTTGCATGTTCATTTATGAGCTTGGAACCATCATTGAAAACGGCACTCTTGATTGTTTTGTCAGCGGTGATGCTGCTAACAACACGGCTGCCATGACTCGCCTTACTACCACTACGGCGCATACTGTAACTGCTGCAAACGCAGCTCTAACTAAATCGTGCATTGTGGTTGACATTTTTCAGCCTGATCCGGTTTTGCATCGGTATCTTGAAGCAACGATTACTCCTGCTGTTGCCAATGCTGTTATTCTTGGTATCACTGCTATTCAGTACAATGGTCGTGTGCATCCTGACACTCAACCTGCTTCCACTCTGAAGTCTACTTTCCTTCAGTCTCCTGGTGAGTAATTTGACTTAGCAAAGGGCGGTTAATAGCCGCCCTTTCTTTAAGGAGTAAATATGTTTAATACTAAAGTTTACAGGAAACAAGGTGGAGATGAACTTGTTGTAAAGTCGGGCGGTAAAGTAACTGTTGAGTCTGGTGGTGTGATTACAAAACCGCTTAATCTTCGCATTCCGATTCTTTCCGGTAAGAATGCGGCTGGTACACCTATCGCCGCTAGTGCAGCAGCTGCTACTGACTTTGTTGCCGCAGCAGTTGCTACTAACTCGTTTAATCTTAACGGTACTGTGTCTAACGGTAATGCTAAAACCAACGATGTGCTTTATGACATAATGTTGCCGAATGATTATAAAGCAGGTACTAACGTTACTTGCTATATTGCAGCAGGATATTCTACTTCAGGCGGTACCGTCAGTCTTGCTACTGTTGATCTTATTGCAGGTCTTGCTACTGATGCTGGCGCTGGTGGTGCTGATATTTGTGCTACTGCTGCACAGACTATTGTTGCTGATACGTCAGAGTATGCGTTTACTATCACAGGAACTACTTTGACTCCTGGTGCTAGACTGTTGCTTAAAATTACTGTTGCAATTACCAACAACAATGCAACTAACACCACTGGTCATGTTTTTGCACTGAGATTGGCGTAAGGTGACTTATGAAAATTAAAATGCTTACTACAAAATGCGGTCCTATTGTTAGTGAGAATTGGAGTGAAGGTCAAGTGTTCAACGTAAGCGTTGAGGAAGCTCGCGCTTACGTTGAAGCACACCTTGCTACGGCTTTG
>Ga0209518_1003846_pt1 | contig 12565 bp, 19 predicted proteins | sample RifGroB1_FD_183993 | JGI IMG/M metagenome (GOLD analysis project Ga0209518, IMG submission 183993) | Groundwater microbial communities from Rifle, Colorado, USA - Groundwater B1 (SPAdes) (version 2) | ecosystem: Environmental > Aquatic > Deep subsurface > Groundwater | place: Rifle, Colorado... | reverse complement strand
ATGGATGGAAATAGCAAGGTAGAGATTGCAAATCAACTGGATAAGAACGTTTTGTTTATTGATAGATGTATCAAGTCATATGAGGGGAGGAACGGGAAATCTTTGAAGGATTTAAGGGCGTCACGTTTTGACAAACAGATTATAGCGTTATATAAGCGTGGTTATGGTGTTATGAAGATAAGCAAGAGAATGCAGGAACAATACAATATTGTCTTGTCACACAACGTTGTATTGAGGCGGTTGAAGAAAAACAAGATTAAGATCAATAAGCCCATCTATCGTTTGAAGGACAGTAAGATTATACGTATTCATGAGGAATGGCAGAACGGTGAGAAAACTGTATCTCAGGTGGCAAAGAAACTGAACGTCAGTAGGTTTACGGTCAAGAAGTATATTCAACAAATATAAAGAATTGGGGTTTAACTACATGCCGGGTCTCGCAACGGTTTTACGCGGTAGAATGAGCGTGCTTAACAATTATGCGGATGAACCATTTAAGGCGTTATTGGGCGTAGTGTTTGACGAAACGGATATAAATAAGTTTACTGCCGTTTCACGTTTTATTAACCCGATGGTTATAGAAAAGTATCTGGGCGCATCCTCTTTGGAGTATTACATGATGCCACCGTATTATTTTACAAGAAACGGGTTATTCAACATGGTTACCACGGTGTTTCGTGATACGGTACCGGGTTCATCTTTGGGGAGTGAACCACAAATGGATGTACCACAACGGGCGGCGTATGTAGTTCGATGGCAAGATATTACAATTCTTTGCATGGATTGGTATGGGGAACACAATGTAATGTTCCCTGATTGCCAGATATTTATTTCATTAAAAGAGAATGAGGGAAAAGTAAGACATTTTATTCGTGATGTGTGTGCTAATGCAAGGTTGTATGATGTTTTCAAAAAGCAGTGTGTGCGGTTTTACAGAGCACGAAATGATAGTCTGCGAAGAGAAGTCATAGAACGTGAGATACTTTCGTTTGATAAAATATATTTGATGGAGTCACAACGACACAGTATTCAACGTTACATAATAGATTTCATGGACAATATTGACACATATAAAAAGTATGACATCAAGCAGAACCGTGGTGTACTTTTATATGGCCCACCAGGAAACGGCAAGACCACATTGGGGAAGGCATTAATGAGTCAACTGAAGGATGTGACTTTTTTTTGGATAACATCTGAGGCATGTGCTTATTCGTCTGACGTTTCCAAGATATATAATTTTGCTAGAGAAACGTCGCCTTCCGTACTATTTTTTGAGGATGTTGGCCCTTATATTAAAAGCCGAGGCCAGACATCAGAACTAAGCGTGCATGAAGAATCTTTGTTGAATGCTTTCTTGCAGGAGATGGATGGCCCGTTTGACAACAGTGGCATTATGACCATCATGACAACCAATATGAAGGTGACAGACATTGATGCTGCTATTCTTCGTCCAGGCAGAATAGGTTATAGTATTGAGTTTACTATGCCTGCGCCAGATGATCGTGCTATATATTTGCATGGGTTGTTGAAACCGCATGGTGTCAGTGAACCAGAAGTTGTTAAGGAAATAGCATCATATGAATTAAGTTATGCTCAGTTGAATGAGGTTATTAACATTGCCAAGTGTATTTTAGTGGATAAAAAGCTGTTGAATGATGACGGGTCTTTGACATTGAACAATGAAGTTTTAAAGGAAGCTGCTACGTTTGTACATAGTGTTGGTATCAAAGATACTGAATTGGGCTTTAGACGCCGTGTTAATGAAAGCGCCGTGTTCCCAAGATATGATTTTGATTTTATGGATGACGATTAATTTTTCTGTAAACTCCGATAAAATTTTGTCTTAATCACTGTAATTTAACTTATGGTGATTTATATGAATATAACTGAATGTTTATTTCGCATTGCCAATGTTTTGGATGAACACGGGTTATATAATTTATCTGATGATGTGGACGGTGTACTGTTTAAAGTTGCGGATGCTGAGATACGGCAATTTGAAAGACCAAAAAAGCCTATGATATCAGTGCCGTCAAAACAAGTGCAAGAACTTGAAATGGATATTCAAGGATTTAAGGCGAAGCATTCCTATGTTCTGAACGAATTACTTCCATTGGTTTATGACCCACGCAATTATCAAAAAACACTTTTATCAAGGGCAATAGCTAAAATTGAAACTTTCCTAAACAAATTGATGAATTTTAGTGAACCAACGAAATCTATATATGAAGTAAGTCCAGAAGACGTTGAAATTCACATACAGGGTTTGATAAGTCGTGATATGGCAGAAGTGCAAGAGGCTTTTAATAATTTGATTTATCTGGCTAATGCAGCTTATAAGATTGTGAAACCTAATAATGAGGCAGGGCTTGAAGCCAGAGAAGCATTAAATAATTTTGTTGAGGATGCCAATAGATTTATGCAGGTCAAGTTAAATATTAATGCTGGAGGTTAATAATCATGTTAGATATCATTAGAAATTTAGTCGCCGTGGCAAACAAACTGGATGTCATGGGTTTAAATAAGGAAGCTAGTGTGGTTGATGGATTAATTGAAAAATATGCTTATGGCAGTGAGGCGTCACATCTGCTTCAAACGGAAAACGATTTAATTAAGGCGGTGGACGGTGCAAGAAAAATGGGCGCTGTAAATATTAAGATTTTGGTAAGGTCTAAGGAATTACCAGAAAAGACTGGCGGCAAGACGTTTATTAATTATGAAATGCAGATAAGAATGCCAGGAGGAAATAAACCTTTGATTATGAATGGCACTTTGAATACACTGGATTATGATGGCTTAGTTGAGGGAATGTTGAAAAGACAAGTAGATTTTCAAAGTCTTGAAGATATAGAAGATCCTTTTTATGGTGCCAAAGAAAAGAATATGCCATTAGCTAAAAAATATCCGAGTGGCGGTAGTGCTTTTAGACCACCTGGTGGTGAGGCACAACAAAAACCGCAGGGTGGGCAATTTGGCATTGGGATTGCTTATGATTAATTGCCGATTTGAAAACAGATACAAACGTCAACATTTTTACAAAGGTGTTGACGTTTTGTGTTATATGTGTTATAATTACATTCAAAATAACTTGAGGGGTGTTGCCGTATATGCTAATTAATGATGAGTCATATGTAAGTGTATCAATACCGAAGAACAGAAAGTCGTGGACAGAGGGTGATGGTGATAAAATAATTGTTAAGATAAAAACAACGGATGTATTAAAGGCGATGTTGGAGGGGTGTCAAGCCCCAGAGGTTTTTAAGGATGTAGCGTTGTGTAGTAATGCAGCTGGCATCATTCATTATGTTGTTGATTATCTATCAGATAAAAAGGCGATGGAATCATTCAAACAGTTGCATTTGGATAAGGTGTTAAAATCCATAAAGGAGAGTAAGGGGAATGTCAAAGAAGACTGACATGAACGACGTTATTAATATTCTGTTGGACAAGATGTCGAGTGGTACGTGCTTATATGCCACTGCGGAACGTGGCACTTGTGCTGAAGTGTGTGGCGATCCGATTGTAGAGTATAATGATTACGAGAAAGCCGTTAAGCCTGAAAAGTGGTGCAATGCTTGTTGGAACAATTATTTAATTCAGAAGTTGAAGCAGCAAGTCAAGGAATTGAAAATTGAATTGAAGTTGATTGCTAATATTCCTCAGGTAAAAGACACTTGTTCTTGTCAATAAAAAAGCCAGCTCTTTTGAACTGGCTTTTAAACTGCCTCCATTTGAAACTAATCAGTTAATCTCTATCTTAGTGGATGTTGCTTTTGGGTCTGACTTTTTAACGGTGACATTTAGTACGCCATCTTTATAAGCGGCGTTGATGTCGTCAGACTTAATTTGCGATGGTAGTGATAGGGAGCGTTCAAAGGATCCCCATGAACGTTCGCACTTGTAATGGCGTTTCCCGTTTGTTTCGGTTTCTTTTTTCTTTTCTCCCTTAATGGTTAGTACGTTTTTGTGTAGTTCTATGGAAACATCGTCTTTGGTCATACCGGGGAGTTCGGCAGTAATAACATAATGGCAGTCTTCTGATGTAAAGTAGTTGCTGAAAAACGTAAAAAAAAATGGGGGGCGTTTAATTTTAAATATTAGGAAAGGCATACTATGAATAAACTTGTGCTGTTGAATCAGACCATGTTGGAGTTAATGCGACAGTGCTATGAGTATGTTAATGGTATTGTTTCTGCTGATGAAAAGTCTGATGTGAAATCCACTATGATATCAGAATTGTTTCGTGCGCATACAGACGCACGTATGGAAGGAATGAGTTTGGTAGAAGCCGAACAGATGCACGTTGATGACGAAGAGGCAGACACCCCATGGTTTTCACCTTTTATTCTGGATAAAGAACAGGAAGAATTAAATGAATTTGAAGATAAAAAAGAATTAAGCAGAGTGTTTGCCGGTGATACTGATTTTGATAAAAAATATTTAGATGCGGAATTGGTATTTGACGAAGAGGAAAACCTTGTGTTTGGAAGGGAAGAAGATATATCTGATTTAAACATAGGTGATGTCATATTCAGAGCAAGAGAAAATAGTTATTATATTGCATTGGAAAAGACTGATGATGCCAATTCGGTGTTGCTTGGCTGTAGTGTTATAGAGTTGGGGGATTTAAATAATAGAATATTGCATAGACTTATCACACGGTTAGATGGCTTGATGAATAAAAAGAAAATAAGCCAGTTGAAATTCATACGAAGACTTATGTGGTTGTTTGAACATACCAAAGAGAATGTAACGGTTGATGATGAAAATAACGTGGATTTGTCTTTTGCTATAAATGATGATGAGGATGATGAATATGCGTGGGAGTGTGTTCAGAAAGATAATGAAGAATCTGTTCCGTTATCTAATAATTGGATTCATAGAAAGAACGGCGATAAAAGAAAGATAGCCAATGTGGAAACGTTGTTCTCAAATAAGAGGGTGTCATACAGAATTTTTTATTTAGAACAAGAGGTATAAACACATGTGGTTATTGGACAAAATAAAAAGTCTGTTTACAAGTAAAAAGTTTAAAGCAAAGTTTACCCTTGAAGATAGAATGAATATTACAGATCCAGACTGGCGTGACGATGTGGCTAGGGAAAGAAGTTACCTTAAGATTGCTATGGTTTTATTTGTTTCGATTGGTGTTATTGCTTTAATAATATACGCATCTTCCGCATTAAATACAACGCCATTGCAACTGGCACATAAAATATTCCATGAGTTTGTACCGCATTCGGCAGATGGGGGCAAGGATTTATTGCCATAACTTATGTTGTTAAAAGATAAAATCGCACTGCAACAATTAAAGAAGAGCTGGCTTTTGGCGTTTTTAATTCTGCCGTGTGTTATAACTATTGGCACTGTTGGGTATCATATTTTAACAGAGTGGAAGTGGATAGACTCTTTTACAATGGCAATGTCCAACATGGGGACCATGGGGATGGTTGCCGATGAGTGGAGTGTGAAAGTAAAAGTATTTAGTGTATTATTATTTATGATGGGCATATTAATGTTTTCCTACATTACATCTTGTTTTGTAGGGTTAATAATGTACTTATCTTCAAGAAACTGGCTGGTGAGTGCCATGACTAAAAAATTGATTGATGGTATGAAAGACCATGTGATTGTGTGCGGTTATAGCAAAATAGGGAGTGTTGTTGCTTTAAAATTGCATCGTAAGTTGCATGGCAGAGTTGTTGTTATTGATAATAACCCCGATGTGGAATATCTGGTTTCTGACAAGGGCGTTTTGTTTATAAATGGTGATGCGTGTGACAAGCATGTTTTGGAAGATGCTGGTATTAAGAGCGCCAAGTATTTAATAACTGCGTTGCCAAAGAACTGCGAAAACGTTTTTGTGATTATAATGGCCAAAAAGTTGAGCGATAATCTTACCATTATTTCGAGAATGATTGGCGACGATGGGGGACATGTGATGGAGGTAATGAAAGATGCTGGTGCTAGTTATGTGGTTAGTCCATATGAAGCCGGAGCAGATAAAATTGTAGATTTAATAGTGTAAATATTTGTGGTGTGATTTTTAATTTAATTTTTGAGGTGATGCATATGACCAAAATTAAAAGAACTGCGGAAGAAATAGAAGAACGATATAATATTTTAGATACTATAATGTCAATGCAGAAGGAAGCACATTGCCCCAAGTGTGATGGCGTTACAGACATTGAGGAAGATGTTGAGCGTCCTGTGGGTAAAGCATCTATCATACGCATTGTTAAAATGCCTAAGAGCGAAGACATGTTTGAAACAATGTTTGATGGCGGTCAACAGGATGAATTAAGCGAGATTGCTAAAGAAGTTGATAAACCGGTATCTTTAGAAGATTTTGAAAAAGATGAATGTAAAGACGGATTGGATGGATTGTCGGTTGAAGATATTCAGGAAATTGGTATGGAAGTAGCCAAGAAGGATGAAGGGGCTGAAGAAGATATTAAGAAAGAAAAGAAAGAAGCGGATGAGTGATTGATGGGCGTTATTGATTACATACACAACGAGTACGATATATATCCTTCCCATACGGGTATAGTTCCTGCGCATGATATTTCACCAGTGACAGATAGGCGCAAGGAACGTGAAATGCCAAAGCGTAAACGCCGTGTGGTAGTTCCAAAGGAACCCGGTAAGGGGGAATACATTGATACTTATAGCAAGCCGTTTAAGGATTTCTTGAAGGAAGAAATAAACAAGGACGTGTTGGCGGGGAATTTGATTAGTATTGCCGATCACTTAGATAAAGCTGGCTGTTTTGAACAGGCAAACCAGGTTCAGACTATACTGGAAAGGCTATAAAAAGGGAGTGTGGATATTGTGCAGATAGAAAAATTCATGGAGTGGCAGCAGATTATCGATGATATAAAAACAGATGATAAAAACAAATATGATATAGAGTGTGTTGAAGCAGACCGGATGACCATGAATGATTCAAGTGGTTTGGTTAGGATTGCTGGTCAAAAAGACAACTTTGTTTTAACCCCATGGTCTTCTAAGCAAGTGTGCAGATTTTTCAAGATACCTTTTGAATTTTGGAATAACGTGTTAGATAACGAGGCACGTGCTTACTTGTTTAACAAGTTTTCACATGATAATAGTAGTCAGTTTTATGTTAGATGCCGTGAATCTAATGACGGTGCGCACACTATACGTGGTATACTTTCTGACAAGTTTATGCCTTTGGATAACAGGTTTGTTTTGGAGCAGTTAAAAGAGTTCGTGCAGAGAAACGATCAATATAAGATAGTAAACTTTAATTTAAATGACTTGTCAATGGAAATGCGTATGGTTTTAAATTCCGATGGAATCAATGTGGGAAATGGCAATCCTGATTATTTGTACGGCGGTATTCATTTGGGCAATTCTGAAATTGGGTTGAAAAGCACTATGGTTGATTCAATGATATTCAGATTGATTTGTGCCAACGGTGCTATTATGCGTGCAGAAGGTCAATCTTTTTTGAATCAGAATCATAGGGGATTTCCCGAAACGGATTTTGCCGAAGAATATCAAGATGCTATTTGGGAGGCCGTAGCGTTTGCGCGGGAATCCATCAATAAGTTTAATTCATTACAATCTATTAACGTTACAGAAAAGATGGGCGAAAAAGTGTTTGATGGCATGAGAAATTTAAGGGCTGTGTCAGAAGATTTTATACAAAAAATAGAACAGGAATTTGACACAACTAACAGAAACGCATATAGTTTGGTTAATATTATTACATCAAAGGCACAGGATTTGGATTGGGAACAAAGGTTGTATTTTGAACGTTTTGCAGGAAGTGTTATATTGAATATGGCAGCATAAACAGTCATGATTGTTCTTTAAAAAGCCCCTTATATCCCCGTAGGTTTTCCTCATATTTATTTATGGCCCCCTGATGTGGGGCCAATTTTTTATTGGGGGAAAATTTAAGTTTGTGTGCTTTTAATTTAGTTGAGTAATGGGGTGAAACTTATGGACTATGAGAGCAAGGGTTTTAAAAGCGCCGATGAGGAGTATATGCAGAAGGTTGGCATATTGTTGGGTCGAGATTGGATGGACAAATTGGCGTTTCAGATGTATGAAGAGGAGCAGGGTGTGATGCGACCACAACACATTCATCTTGCACGGCAGTCACCAAGTTACTGGATTATAATGTACGATGTAGATCACAAAGAATTTATGGAAGAAATAGCCAATAGTGGCATGACTGATTCTGACAATGCTTTTGATGTGAGTAGTATTATGGGAGATAAGGTAGATGAAATAAAAGAATATTTAAAGAAGTATTATCGTGCTACCGATAATATGTTTGGAGCATCGGCACCAGTTGCCATATACGAAGCAAGTAGACCGGGTATGATTCTTGTATATATGGAAAAACAATAAATGGGAGAGTTGCCTTAATGGAAGAAACAACTACAAATGCAGTAGTACAGATAGTTATTAATACCTACCAGAGTAATTATAATCGTTATGCGAAAAACTTAGGTTTGCCGCCCTTTGATAGTTTGCCCAGTGTAGGTTCTGACAATTGGGTGTTAAAGCATATGAATCGTTTGAAAGATTTTTCTAAGGTAAATCAGAACAGATTGGGTAAGGTTCAGATGATGCCAATTAACAGCATGATATCCATGTTACAGAAGATACATTTGCTTGGTGGCGGGAATTTTAGTAAAGCTAAATCAAATGTTGGTGTAAGCATTAAATAAAGACGAGGTGTTAACCCATGTCATTACCTAATGATCGCAAAATGGTTTTGGCAATCGCTTTAAGCGAAGTGACTACTAGTACCGACGAGGAATTGTTGGTGGATGCCGTTGACAATCTGAATGAACTGGATGTCATTGTCATGAGGGCAATTGAAACCAACTTGAACAATTCTACGTTGGAGGCAGACATCAAGGAGGCGTTTAGCGATACTTTGGCTACTGCCAAGCAGTTTGTCGTTTATAATATTGGCGCTGTCAACAAGTTTTTGGTAAACTTTGATTTGACCGAGGAATAATCATTGTGGGCAGAAAAGAAATACCGAATACCTCCGAGTTTCGTTATACGTATAAAGATTATTTAAATGTTATACAGTTATATAAAGGATTGAACGGTGAGATAAAGAAAGCCAATAAAGAGATAGATAGATTAAGTAAGAAAGAAATAATCAAGTCAACGTTGGGTGATGTAATTGAATTGATGAGTGCCATTCAATATTTGGACCAATTACAAGATTTGACACATAATTGTGAAGAGTATATGAAGAAGTATAACGAGTGTATTGCAGATTCAATTATGAGGGATATGGATAGTAGCCGTACATTAAATTAAGGAGATTAATATGTTTATCAAGAGTGCCAAGAGTCAAATACAGGAACGTGAAAGCATGTTGGACAGATGTTTACACGTTGTTAAAAGGGCTCATGTTGAACAAAATGATGCAATTGTAAAGGATGCCATACAGAATAGTTCTGATTTGTTTGAACAAATAGAGCAGATGGAGAAGTCTGCCGATGGGAGTATAGATGTGAACGAGGTTATACTGCCGGGAGATATGCATGTCAGACAAAGACGTTTGCAGCACCTAAGACAGAGAAAAGAAAAACACAATGATTTATCCCCAAAAGAAGAAGAGGAATTATTTGCGTTAAAAAAAGAGGAAGGAATTTAATCTAATTTTATCATGCCATCATCAGAGTGGTTTTCAGATCTTGACAGTAAGATTAATTTAATGATGGATAGTGGCTCCCCAAACGCCAAAATAGCGGCGTATGATTTATTAAAGGGGTGTACAAAATTAACCACAACTGACATATGGAGTGTAATAGTGCTGTGGGGTGGAGAAACCCCAGACTGGTTAAGACGGCAAATGCATGAAATAGATTTGCACTATTCTTTTAATTTTTTGATCAAGTCGCATAATATTGTAGTGGAAAAGTCAGTACCATCCCCGTTGCCGTTATCCGTGTTGATGGGCAAGGATGGATCAAAAAAGATTAGTGTTAAGAATGTTGGGATGTTGAAGGAACAAAATGGGTTAAAAACTGAAACAAATGTTGATATAACTAATCCAGAAAAACCAAGAAGTATATTAAATAAGAAAGTTGAAAAACAAGTGGACGAAAAACGCAGACACTTGCCGTCTGCCATGCGGCAGCATCAGGAAAGTCAGCCGCCGAAAGAAATTGACACACAAGACGACGAGAAATTGAAGTTAATTCAGCAGAAGATGAAACACAGAGTGGTGAATGGCGTACATGAACAATTGTCTGTTTTGATTAACATGCGTTCCCAGATAGAACGGCAATTCAATCATTGTCGGGGAGAGGATATACCTAAGATTCACGAACAATTGAACATAGTTAAGGAAGAAATAGAACGGGTAATGTCTAAACTTAATACGAGTGAACTTAAAGATATGTATCAAAAGAAGCAGATGGACATGTTGATGTCACAGTTTAAGTTATATAAATGATGGGGGAAGCGTAAAAAAATATTTAAATTTTATTATTTTACTATAGCGAAGGTGGATAACTATGAGTATAAAAACAGCGGTATTTCGTTCTGTTAATGATTTGGATGATAAAAAAGAGTATTCTATTGAGGCGTCTTCTTTAACTAATTTAGGTGTAAGTGTTCAAAATTACGCTGTGCAACGTGACAGAACAGAGTATAAGGCAAGTGGTAAAGTATTTAAAGAGATATATAATGATTTGAGTAAGGATAAAGACAAACAAAAAGCAAGGGATTTATTAAGATATATAGAACTAGTCCCACTATCTGGTGATAAACCAAAAGAACAGGCGGATTATGCTGGTGGAGGTGGCAGCTTGCCAATGCCACCGGCGTTAGGGTTAGATAGTATTAAAGATGCTAAAGTATTGGCGGCAAAATTAACAACATTTGTAAGTTATTTCGGTAGTTTTACCGAGGAAATATCTGAACAATTAGATCACGAAGGTTTGATGGGTAAGGGAAGTACGTTTGGTGGAGGGTCTGCTTATGGCGCAAAGTTTTTGGCACAGGCTGAAAAAATAGGTGCTCTTGCTAAAAAATTGCCTAATGCTCAAATCGCTTTTGGTGTTGTAGACACTTTTGGAAAAGACAAGGGCAGTTCATCACAGTTTGATTTTGTAAAGAAAATTTTAGGTGCTTTAGGTATTGTTGTTGGTGATTGGTTCGCGGATTTTATGGCATCGCAGGAAGGCAAAGAGGTTATAGAAGCTTTACAAAATAGAGACGCAGATTTAAAGACTTTAGTTTCTAGCAGCCAAGAAGGTAGTATATATGTGAATAAGATTGGGCTTTTATTAGCTAACGTTGGTGGCAAGTCTTATTACATTGGCCCTATGAGTGCTTCCAATATTCAAAATAATTTACCTGCTGCATTAGGTATTTTACAGCAGATGGCACAGCAGAATCCACAGATTCAAATAGTGTCGCAAAATCCCATTGTGTGGAAATTACAAGCCGACCAGCCCCCACAGACGCCGCCACAACCGGCGCAACCAAACGCTGGTGGCACCCCGCCCCCGGCACAACCACAGATGCCACAGCAGCTACCGGCGGGTGGTGCCGCACAAGGTTCAATAATGTTAGATACCCTTATTAAAGTAGCCAATATATTAGAATATAATCAAATGTATGAAGAGGCTGATAAGATTGATGCTATTATAAAAGAGGCGGGGCTTGTTAATACAATACGTGAACAGATGTTTGCTCCTGGCACCGCCATTAAAAAGTTTTCTCCTGATGATGTAAAAACATGGGGCGTGGCGTTTCCGAAGTGGCGTGATTTTTTCAATCAATTAAAAGAATATGTGTTAAATTTGCAACAGAGTAATCAAAAAAATCCATTGATGAATCAACTGGTAACACTCGTTTCGTCATTGGCTGATAATTTTAATGCTTATGCTGAGAAACAAATTAATGTTCTACAACAACTTCGTAGAAGAAAGATGAAGCCAACCATGATAGATAGATTAACGGGGCAACCACAACGGGCTCAAGTAGCTAGATAAAAACTGGGGGCGATTAGTTATGATGGGACTAGACAAAAAAACATTGTTGGTGGTAGGATTATCAATTCTCTGTGCTGTTTTGATATGGTATGGCATCAGTTCAACGTTGAATGCAAGGCGACAAGCACATTTGGCTGAACTGAACAAACAGGAATTGATGCAGGCTAATGAGAAATTAGGTAAGGCCAAAACTGAATTTGGGAACGTAGAATCTGAATTAAAAAAGGCTAATCAGGAAACACAGGACTGGATTAACAAGTATAACGGTAAGGTAGCGGAAGTTGGTTTTTTTTCCGGTAAGTTAGAAGCTTATGTGCAGTATGGCAGGGGGCAGAAGATTGTTTATGTGCCGGACAAGACTACAATCATTCGTGAGGGTGCAACGCAGACAGTAGTAGTAAATGGTGATGATGGTAACGGTGAAATGATTGATACGTTGGGGGATGCTATTTGGATTGATACAAATAAAGATGGTAAGCCGGATAGAATGTTACAGGGTAAAATAGCATTATCCTACAAAGATTACAGGCTTGACATATCGGTGGTCGTTCTTA
>Ga0209518_1003845_pt1 | contig 12566 bp, 14 predicted proteins | sample RifGroB1_FD_183993 | JGI IMG/M metagenome (GOLD analysis project Ga0209518, IMG submission 183993) | Groundwater microbial communities from Rifle, Colorado, USA - Groundwater B1 (SPAdes) (version 2) | ecosystem: Environmental > Aquatic > Deep subsurface > Groundwater | place: Rifle, Colorado... | reverse complement strand
TCTTGACTCATATGAAATTGGCAACAAGGCTTTTTCGGGAACGGCAAAACAGAATGACCATAAGAAAAACTGCATGATACCGGCAAATGTTACTACAAAAGAGGATTTTCCAGATTGCCCGGAAGATAATATGGGCAAAGGTTATCCGGTCGTTTATGGTGAATTTTACGATACGCTTTACGGTTTGCAAAAAGATGGAATCGGGAGAGATAATCCCGCCGTCCCTGGGCCGGTGGGAGCGCTTGGGTTACGGGGTTATATTCCGGGATTAGTGGTAAAAAGTTATGGTGGGTCGTATGCAAACCCAGGCCAACTTTTGATAGCTGGTAGTGTTATCAATAACGTGTCGGACAGTGTCCCCGCGCTTTGGAATGGAAGCCGGAAAACATTTGAAAGATATTGGGTAAGCATTGGAGTTTCGCAAACCGGAGCGAACGGCTGTACATATATAGAGTTTACTCCGGCACTGCGTACTGTTCATAGTACAGATGGAACGGTATTAGGAAATGAGGAATTTATCGGGCGGGCATTTTCGGTAATTCCATCCCGGATTGTTCGGCAAGATGCGGTGAATCCCGAATATGCTTATTCAGGAACAACGGTTCAATATGCATTACTGGATGGGGCAAACGCATACTTTGAATGTGGCTTTGAACAGCAAGGCTCTTTTTCGGAACGGGATCGTGTGGAAGTTGTTTTCGATATGGTTCAAACCGGAGCAGGAACACTTTCGGTGAGTTTACGGGAACTCGACGTTGAATTGTTAAGTGCGAGTGGAACAGATGGTTCGTCATTTACATACCTCGGAGGGTATTATTTTCAGAGTTCATCAGCATCATTTTTGGGGGCTGGTATAAGTGAGGATGACTTACTTATAGTTACCGGGGGAGTTAATGCGGGCGAATGGCCGATTGATTCAGTAAACGATGATAATAGCCTTTTAATGAAATGGGAGCTTGCGGAGGAAACGGGACAGACGTATAAAATATTAAGCCGCGGCGCTGAAATAGAAACTACCGGCGGGGTGATAGGTACTACCGGTCAAAAATGTGTTCCGCTGACCCTATTCACAGATGACCCGAGCAAATACATTCTCCGCATTGACCAGACAGTCGGGGCTGGCAACTTTCGTATTAGTAATTTGCAAGTCAGAATATTCATGCCCGAAGATGAAAAACCGACAGAAATATTTCTTGATTCTAAAGGCATGGAATACGGTTCCTGGATTGACGCCGTTGACCGTACCAATTCCTATGATTCTGGTGACCTTATAGAAAATCCCGCGCACGTGATTGAATCCATCGGGCGTGATGAAATGGGGTTGCTCACCGCTGAAATTGATACCACCGCATTTGACGCGGCGGCGACGGCCATTGATGGGGACGTGTTCGCGTTTCAATTGCTCGACCGAAAACCCGCCCGCGAACTCCTCGATGAACTTGCATATCAGGCCCGGCTATTCCTTTGGTGGGATGAGCAAGACCGGCTCACAGTCAAGGCGTATGACGCCGCCGCGTTCTTCCCAAATAGTGGAACCGATATTCCCGGTGTTCTCGACATTTTCACCATCACCGGGGAACCGTCGGCGGGGACGTTCACAAACCATCCTATTCTTCACGCCGGGAATGATTTTCTTTCCCGGATGCCGATGGATGATTGCAAAAATGACTTTGTTTTGAAATACAAACAGAATTACGCAACTGGCGATTATGCTGAAGTATTGACATGCAACACGGACGGAAACAATCTCACCGAGGGCTATCTATCCGATTACACGCCAGCGGCGCTTCAAGCCCTCTGTACGGCATCGGAAACGGCCCTTCTGACGCGCAACACCCTGACCGTGGAGGCATGGGCGATACGAGACGAAAGTACCGCTAATCGCCTCATGGAACGGTTAGTGGTATGGTTAAGCAAGCGCCGGTACATTCTCCGGTTTACGGCGGGAATATCCGCGCTCCGATTTGAACTCGGCGATTACATAAACGTGCGGGAAGATAGAATATACGACCTCTTCGGGACGGCGGTTACGGAACGGAAGAAATGGATGTGCATAAAATTGAATCCAAATCCCGCGAAAGCAACAATTGAAATAGAAGCGATTGAGGTATAAATGACCGTTACGGAAACAGAGTTCGGGCCAGGCGCAACCGGGGCAAGCGACCCAAATATTCCGACAGTTCCGACGTTCGTATCAAATGGTTCGGGAACGATTACCTTTGCGTTCACAGAAAACAGCAATGATGCGGTGGTGACGTACTCGCTCCGGGCGACCTATACCGGGCCGACTGTCAGGTATGTGCAGGGGGATGGAACGCTCGATGTGGCGGAAGCATTTAGAACATTTGCCGCATGGGGGGCGTCGGTAGAGGTGACGGGTCTCACTGATTTCGTGGGATATACCTTCGCCGCAAATGCGAGAAATGAACTCGATGTTGACTCCGGGTATTCTGCGGAATCGGCGACGATGAACACGCTGCCGGATATTGACTACGGGTACATGTCGGCGAATTTGGAACGGGAAGTCACTGGGGGAAATACAAAGGTTGACGCAACACTGGGGGTAACGATTGATAGCACAAGCCCCACGGTTCCAGAGGCATCGACAGCGGAATATTATGGCGACATTATTTTTGATTATACTCTCAAAAACTACGCTTCGGGCACTTCATCTATTGAGGTAGATTATTCCGAAGATTCCGGTGGGAATTGGGCCACGGCTACAAAGGGAACGGGTGGGGATGCTAAAACAGGATTGACAACCAGTACCGCTGGAATTGCGCATACGTTTCATTGGGCATCATATACAGACGCCGGGGAAAGTGAATATCAACTTGATGCGCGGTTACGGATACGGGCGCTTGACCCGGAAGGTGACGCCGGGGCCTGGGTGGAGAGCGCCGATTTTACGGTCAATAACAGACCGGGGAAAATCACCTGGACAAATGCGGACTCCCGCGAATGGGATGAGGATACGACGCCGGTTTTTATGGGAATCATACCGTATTTGAGGGGTGGAAGCAAGGGTTTCCCGGAGATATACGTTTATGAGTCTGACGGAACGACGCTTGTATCCGGGTATCCGAAAAAGGCAGTAGAAAGTATCGTCGGGTGGGAATATGAGACGGCTCCGGCAACGTGGGTTGCGGTGACAACTGCCGGGATTCCCTCGACGGTCATTGACGGGATAAACCGGCTGAGATATACGGTGCAAACCGCGCTTGGGGTAGCCGAGTATATCGTGAGCGGGCGTATGGGGGAAGTACGCTCAATATAACAAATACATAATATAGGGGGGACAGGGCCGCGCAGCCTTTCCGATGCCTTGAACTTCGGATAACCCTCTTCAAAATAACCTTTCAAGGAGGTAAATAATGGAAGAATGGAAAGATGTTGAAGGATATGAAAACCAGTACCAAGTAAGTAATCTCGGAAGAGTAAAAAGTATTGAAAGATATGTACGGCACAATTATGGTGGGAAGAAAAAGGTTTATGAGAAAATATTAAAGCCCGCACTTGCCAGTGGGAGTTATCCTTCGGTGTCTATTGGGGGGAAAACCACGCCTATCCATCGAATAATGATGGTCGCCTTTGTCCCAAACAAAGAAAACAAAAGAGAAGTTAATCACATTGACGGATGCAAAACAAATAACAATCTTGATAATCTTGAATGGGTAACAACAAGCGAAAATAGACTTCATGCTTTTCGGCTTGGTTTACAAAAACATACCGAGCAATCTAGGAAAAGAACAAGCGAATCACTAAAAGGTCACCCGGTATCGGAATCAACAAGGGCCAAATTCAGAACCGCAAACATTGGGAAGATACCCAGTGAAGAAACAAGAGAAAAGATACGAAAAACATTGACTGGCGGACATGCAACAGAAGAAGCAAAAAAGAATATGAGTGAAGCGCAAAAAAGAAAATGGAAACGATATCGGGAAACGCGGACGCTCGGATAAAATAGGAGATAAAATTAATGGACGTGAAACAGAGCATATCCGCGATTGCGATTGTTATAGCGGCGGCGGGCGCGGGATACGAAGGAACTGTCAGTGACACCACGCCGGATTTCATTGCCCCGAACGAAGCGGTGATGTTCCGCTCGGAGACCAGCGAGTCGTTTTACACCGGCAAGATGGATACGGTGAGAACGAAGGACGGCGGGGAATCTATTGCGCCTGTTCTTGTGGCGCACATCTACACGGAACCGATTCATTACCGCGCGGCGGGTGACTCGGTATGGAGGAAGATCGATCCCACGGTGAAACCGAAACCATTCATACGGTACGCCTGGGGCGTTGTCACCGGGGGGCGTCCGTATGAAGTTCAGGCCGGGCCGTATGTGGCGGAGTTCTCCGAAGACAAGCCCCAAGATTACCGCTTCGAGAGCGGTAAGGCGAGTATTGAATTTGAGGCGCTATTCGATACAACCGGCGTGGAAATCAAAGTCGAATCGACTCGCCGGGGGGTGAAAGAGCAGGTGATTCTCTCTGAGAAATCATCGAAAATACTCTCGTGGAAATTGATAGTGGATGGTGCAATCCGGGACGGCGAGAACGGCGGCTGGGTTGTGATAAATGGCGACGGCGAGAAGGCGTTCTCGATTCCGGTAATCACGGCGACGGATGCGAACGGAAGGCAGGTTCCGGTCAGGGCGGCGCTGGACAAGGGGATATTGACGGCGGACGTGGACACGGACGGGGCCGCATGGCCGGTGACGGTTGACCCGAGTGTTGCAATTATAGGGCGTACAGCGGCAAAAACTGGATATTGCAATCAATCAGGGAATGATACATATGAGAATGTTAGAAATGCTACATCGAGCACAAGTGTATCAACGGCGACTCTGTATATAGGACAAGCTTGGGATGCAGGGACTTTTCATAAAACTTGGCGTAGCAAACTTACATTTGATACGTCATCATTATCTACCGTTGCAACTATCGATAGTGGGAAAATTATTTTTTGCTGCGGAGATGATCAAGGAGCCACTAATTTTGCGTTGCACATTATTGAGGGGACATGGGATACAGCCGGTGACATAGCAGTGGATTGGTATAATGATTTTACGGGATGGGCAAGTAGTGGTGCATATACAATAACAGACCTTGCCGATTCGATAAGTACGACAACTTTTACAACCGGTGACAGTCTGAGGTTTACACTTAATGCAACGGGACTTGGTGAAATAAATACTACTGGGTATAGCAAATTTTCGCTGTTGTCGGGACGTGATATTGGTAATGCGGTGTCAACAATAACTTTAAATGAGTACATATATAGTGACCCCGCGTCATTATATTTGCAGGTCTATTATACCCCTCAATACACTACAGTTCCCACTGGGTTTGTTCTCCATTCGCCAACAGTGAATAGCATAACAGCTTCTTGGACGAATAATCATACTTCCGGGGTGGATTCATTACGAATATTCACAGGGACAACATGGGTAAAATCCCTTGCGAAAATGGATACTACCAATACCATATCTGGATTAAGCCTCAATACGCAATATCATTATCGGGTGAGGGTGGATTCACTGACGACTTTTGGTTATTCCAATGCCGATACTCTTTATACTCTCGCGGCGGCTCCCTCTTCGTTCGCGCTCTCGTTCATCGACTCTACGATAGCGATACCCTCGTGGACTGTCAACAGCAATCCAGCGGCCACAACATGGGCTATCCGGGATTCCACGCTACAAAAGTGGGTAGGAACGGATGGAATTGCGGATGATACAAGCGCCGCATGGCTTACCTATGCGCAATGGACGGCCCTCAATATTCAACTGGTGACCAATAACATCCAGCACTATGTAGGAGTCGTGGCGCGAAACGCGGACGGCGTACAGACGGCCTATTCATGGGTAACGGTCACGGCGGGGAATGTCTATACCCGCGTTCTGTCATCGTACTTCGGCGCGGCGCGTCAGATGGGTTCCCTCACCACTATGGATGCCACATACCTGACGGCGCGAAACGACAGCACAACGGCAGAAATCACTTCGGCATCCGTACCCTGCTATTTCGGACAAGCGAACGCCGGGAACTATTATATCGCGCGGATTTGGGCCAGGTTCATCATTCCCGCCATGTCCGGGCCTATAGCGGATTCCCTCTATGCGTATGGCAAGGTGGACAGTTCCAGTACAGACTTCAATTTCGTGGCGGCAAAAGGGAATTGGGCTTCTCCACATCCGGTTGAAAGCCGATTTTGGAACTGGTTGACATGGGCCTCCTCGGGGGCGTACTCCATTGACAACCTGCTTGGAACGTTTTCCTCCTCATCATATTCTACGACGATGCGAATACCCATGAGCGCATTCGGGGATAGCGCCGTCTCCGCCGCAAAGTCGGATACACTCCGTTTTACCCTGCTCTCCTCACTTGACCAAGCCGCAACGTCTCCGACAAATTACGGAGAGGTACAACTGGACTCCCTGAGTCTGAAAATACGGTTTGCAAAATACGACTATGTCCCCTCCTCAGTGTTAGCGGTGGGGATCGCCGCTGATTCAATCGTGGTGACATGGACAGAGCATTGTGATAGTGAAACCGGATACGAAGTGTGGGACACCATTACCGGGGTGAAAATATCAGTAGGGACGCTCGCAGCGGGCACACTATCGGCGCGTATCGGGGGGTTCACTCCGAACCAGCACCTCGGGGCGCGGGTGAAAGTTATCGGCGGGAAAATTGACGGGCAATTCAGCGCGGCGGATTCGTGTTACACCTACGCAAATATTCCGGGCGCGCCGACAATATCATTCCCTACTAACACAATCCTAAAATGGGTTGTCAATGTTAACAGCAATCCCGCGTACACCAAATTCGCCGTGCAGGATTCGACAACCGGGAAATACGCATATAACATTCCGGGAGTGGATTCATTCGGAACAGCGGCATGGTGGGGAACATATGCGGATTGGGGCGGGGCCGGGGGTGATTCGATGACAGTTCCAATTGGGAAAAAATATACTCTCAGGGCTAAGGCAAAAAACGGAGAGTGACATAATTATCTTTTTTAGCGGTACAAGTAGTGAGCGCGAAGAGATAGCCGGGGGAGTCTACGAGGCCAATGGCTGACGGTATCTCTCGGCTATAATGATTATTCGGCGGCGCATGCGGATACGGGGCGGGCGTCGGGGGTACAATAGCGAAGTCGAAAGGAACGTAAAAAATGGAAGCATGGATAATTGACTTGGCAATGAGCGGCGGCCCTGGGGCGATAGCCGTGCTGTTTGTTTTCCTGCTTTTTAACCCAAAAATTAGCGCCATGTCGGATGATATACGGGAAATAAAAGAGGGTAAGCGGTGGACAGAAACCTGCGAAAGAACACATCAGGAAGTTGACCACCGATTGGAACGGATAGAGAAATCATTGAATGGGAAATTGGGGGGATGATGGATTACTTCACTGAGAAAGAGAAAGAATGTCCTGACTGTGGCCTGAATCTGGTGGACAGGAACAATGACTTTCTCCGGGCGCTGAATACGGCGCGGGACTTATACGGCGCTCCGATGGAGGCGACGTCCATGACCCGATGTGAACCGCACAACACGGAAATCGGGGGCGCTCCCCGTTCCGCGCACATGGACGGGCGGGCGGCTGACATCCGCTGCTCAAATATGGAAGCCCGGATGAACATGGTGAAATGTTTCATTGCGGCGGGATTCCGGCGCATTGAGATTTCTCCGGTTCACATTCACGTCGATATGAAAAAGGGCGCGAGGGATGCGTTTATGATAAAGACAGGGATGGGGATAGTATGATGATTACCGCGTTAATCACGGCCACGATATGGGGCCTCTTCCGCGGACTTCGAGAAGGGATTGTGATGTACCAACCGGGGCCGCGTGTCCATCCATGGTTCTGCTGGTATCACGCGGTGGAAACGCTGGAAATTGTATCGCTCATATTGTGCACTCTGTTATTTTATAAATACACGAATCCGCTATATCTTGCATCAGCGGCGTTATTGTCATGGGAATCATTCGAGTTGGCCTATGCGTGGGGACGGCGCGGGCAAGCCGCGAATCACGAGAACGTTTTTGGTATATTCGCCGTGAACGGAGATGCCGTCACGGTCATTCATCTGGCTCGGTTTCTCGCAGGAACCGGGCTATTGATTGGGGGTTCGTTGTGAAAAAGGTTCTGCTGTTCACGATTGCATTGATGGCGCTCACCGCGGGCGCGGCGGTCGCGTTCGACTGGAACCCGGTGCATTGGGTCACCGGCGGCGCGGAAAGTGCCCTGAAAACGCTGGGGGGTCTCCTGTTCACGGCTTTTGTCGCCTGGCTCGGAAAAGGGAAATGGGATTCTGTACAGCTTAAAAGAGCGGTGTATGAGATCAAGGGGAGCGTGGACATGTACAGGAAGGCTTCGGGCCAGGCTTCGCCGGGTGGAACGAAAGTCACCGTGCAGGAAGCGGGAGAAGTGGCCGGGAAAGCATTGACCGGGGTGCTTTCCGCACTTCGGGGGATAAACCCGGCATGGATTCCCCATATCTGACATCCCCGCCTGACGCGGGAAGCGTTCAGGGGCAACGCTTGGAACAGCCCCTATCCGCATCACCCTCGCCGTTGGTTTCCGTGACCGAGCTGAGTGTACCGGCTGTCATGAACACGCGAAACGGAACGCGCATAACAGACAATAACCGACTCCCCCGGAGTGCGCCGGTGCAGCACTCGATACCAATCCGGGGAACGGCGAGGAAAGGCTTTCGGAGAAATCCGGGGGCCTTTTTTGTGTCTAAAAAATATTTTGTGTCGGGAGAAAAAAACCCTTGACATAATACGTATGATTGTATATATTATAGTCATCGAAAAAAGCCAGGATTACAGGACAGGGTTACATCATTGTGGATAAATATCCTATCCGTTCTCATCTGGCCCTTTGGTAATGGCGGCATTATAGGTAGGGATTACATCTCATGTTAAGGGAGGGGGCGCGGGTTCGAGTCCCGTCCGGGGTATGAAATATTCCGGTAGCTCAGGTGGAAGAGCACTAAAATATTCCCTTCCGTTTTTATCCGCCATTGTTTTGAGGGCTGGCTTAACCCCCGGCCCTTTCTATTTCTATTCACAAGGAGGGATGTGATGTCAAAGTTCAACACCCCCGCTTTTCATAATGTCCGAGGCCGAACCGTAAACATGGAAGGCGGGGTATCGTATACCCGCAATTCCAAAAAGGAATTGACGACCCTACTTCTGAATTCCATGATGGCCGGAGATTCCTTTTACGAGAAAGAAACGGACTTGATTTCCCGTATTGAGACCGCTGCAAAAGCGCTGTGTTCCATCCCGGAAGGTGCGGAATTTCTCGCAAAGGCCATGATTTATACCCGTACCACGGGGAATATGCGGTCTGTCTCTCACTTGACGGCGGTATTGCTATCGGAGAATGCGCGGGGTTTTCGTAAGGCCCTTGCCCGCGTCATAGTACGGATGGATGACATGACCGAGATAGTGGCCCTTTGGGATTCCCGGCATCGTGGGAAGAATGGAAGGGCGGCTATGCCCCCGAATGCCATGCGGAGAGCTTTCCGGGATGTTCTGGAAAGCGAGCAGTTCACCGAATACCATTACCGCAAATATCAGGGCGCGGCAAGGAAGGTGAAGCTCAAAGACGTGGTAAAACTTGCGCATCCTAACCCAGGCATGATCGAAGACAAATCCTTGTTTAAACGGCTCATCAATGATGAACTGGCTCCGATTGAAACCACAATGACCATGCTTTCGGCGGGGACAAATGCGGCGGAAACGGTGGGGCATCTCATGGAGGAGGGGAAACTTGGGGTGATGGCGGCTTTGAAAAATATCCGCAACGCCCTGGCATCCGGCATGAACGAGGAACAAGTAACGGCATGGTGCACGTTGATATCCGACCGGGAAAAACTTCATAAAGCGCATGTTCTCCCGTTCCGAATCTACGACGCTTGGCAAGCGGTGAAGGGACTCCCTATCGACCGGTTTCTGTTAAACCGAATAAGGGAAGCTCTTGACAAGGGGCTTTCGGTTGCGGCGGAGAATTTTGAGTTTATTCAGCCCGAGGAACGTATCGCACTTATCCTTGATGAATCCGGTTCTATGTCACAAGGGAAGATCGGAAACCGTTCCGTCTTCACCGGTGCTTGTATCATGGCCGCGTCCATTCTCTCAGGACTCCCAAAAGGGAATACGGTATTCTATGGGTTTGATTCCGAATGCCGGGACAGAACGGACTCTGTGTTCGTAGTGGGGCCGCTCGCTTTCATAGACCAGTTGGACGCTTGTGGCTGGGCAACCTGTGTGCATAAGCCTTTCGAGCGACTTATCCAGACCAAGACTGCGGTCGATAAAATAATCATTCTCACAGACTTGCAACTTTATCCAGACACTTCCTTTACTGGAGGATTGAAGTCCTCGGAACTAAGCCGATATTTCGAGACCTACAAGCAGGCAGTTGGTAAACCGAACGCCAAACTGATGTTTTGGAACCTGCAATCCTATGCGGGCGGAACGCCGATTCGCCTGAATAACGGAGTCATGGAACTCTGTGGATATTCCGACGCCATGCTCCCGCTCATCCCCCGGTTATGGGAAGACCCGGACGCTCTGGTAAAGGCAATCGAGGCGGTGGAGATATAACGTGGATAAACTAAAATGTAAACGATGCGGCCATGAATGGTATCCCCGCACATCCCAAAGACCAGGACAATGCCCTAACCCAAAATGTCACTCGGTTAATTGGGACAGGGAACCCAAACAAAAGAAAGAAAGGCCTTTGAAATGAGGGCTTTCGATGATATTCCACGAAAGGCTTTCGGAGAAATCCGAGGGCCTTTTTTGTTTATTATGTATAGTATGTATAGAACTCAAAATACCCGGCTAAAATGCAAAATATTACTTGACTATTATATCTATTCTATATATTTTACCCGTACATTAGAAAGGAGCGCTTATGAAATTGTTCCAGACAGGGCCAGCTTCGTTGCAACTTCCCGATGAAGCTCGACAACTGCTTATCCATTGGAAGTACACATCCGGCTATTCTATGCAGGAAATAGCGGATAGGATGAAAGTAAGCCGTCAAACGTTAGAACGCATGCTACATGATAAGGGCGGCGCGAAACGTGAAACCCATATGCGGGTAATGCGATTTGTACGGCGGCTGCAAAAGAAAAGGAAATTTCAGTGAAAGGGCGCGACCGCGTTTTGAAACACAAGGGCTATCGGCAGACCAATATAATGCCCGGAGTAACAACGGAATCCGTTACCCTCGCTAATGGGCACAAGATCGAAGTCAAGACCACGACTATTCACACATTATCCCTTCTGAGGGATGGCCGGGATGTTAACCGGAACTGGTCTCGCTCCGTAATAGTGCCCGAGAGCACCATGCGGTAAACGCTCAAAAAAAGAGGCGTTCCATGATTGTACTCGGAAGCAACGTTCGTGATACTGACACGGGGTTTTCAGGAATTGCGGCTGGGAGAATGATATGGTTATACGGGCACGGTAGTACGCGGGTCTGTATCTTTGACCAGATCGTTTATGAATGGTTCGATGAGCAACAGGTCGAGGTCATTCACGGCCCTCAACTTTCAGAACATAGCTCTTACAAATGGGATTCCCTTTAATGACTATCGCCGCAACAGATAATGGGTATTGTGAATGGATGATGCTGTTTGCCCAATCTAAAGAGGAAGCGCAAGCAGCATATGAATCATTCCTTCTCTCTTTAACCCTGTTACGGCGACATATTTCCCGGATACGCCGGGAGAATAGGATAACCATAGTGAAGTTGCCCGTAAATTCGGGGAGGGTTTGGCGCCCATCTGGATTTGGTTAGCTTCAAAGCCGGGGAATTTAAAAAACAGCAGTCCCGAGTCAGAGGATGCTTTCCCCGGTGAGTAAAACCTTCAGGAAAGAGCGCGGTGGCGGAATAACCTGACGGGACCTCGTGGAGCCTACAAGCTACGAAGCGGGGAACCAGCATGACGGTAACGCCTTAAAAGGAAATCCCCCGGATGGATATACAGGTGAGAAACGACAACACATTCAAGCCCTGTCCGCGCATTCACTCTTTACCAGATGAACTCTGAGGAGACCTTCGATGAACCGTTCTGACTTTGACCCCGTAACCGTATTTCTCGGCATGGTTTGCGCCATATCTTTGACGGTCTGTGTGCTCAACAATCTCTCCTACTTGGTTCAAATGGCGCGGGACATTCCCGCACTTCTCACGGGGGCCTGGTGATGAAATCAGGTTATTTCGGGATTGGTATTCAATGTGCCAAAACAGAGTTGAATTGGGGAACGCTCTTCCGCACTGCTCAATTATTCGGCGCTGATTTTTTGTTCTTAATTGGGCGAAGATTTAAAAGACAAGCTTCTGATACAATGGCCGCTCACCATAATATCCCCACCTATGATTTTACAGACTTCGAGGATTTTAATACGCATCGTCCCATTGGTTGCCGTCTCATTGGGATTGAAATGTGCAGGGAGGCCATACCACTTTATGAATTTCTCCATCCTAAAAGAGCATGTTATCTGCTCGGGGCCGAAGATCATGGTCTT
>Ga0209518_1003842_pt1 | contig 12568 bp, 18 predicted proteins | sample RifGroB1_FD_183993 | JGI IMG/M metagenome (GOLD analysis project Ga0209518, IMG submission 183993) | Groundwater microbial communities from Rifle, Colorado, USA - Groundwater B1 (SPAdes) (version 2) | ecosystem: Environmental > Aquatic > Deep subsurface > Groundwater | place: Rifle, Colorado... | reverse complement strand
CCCGCCATTAACACCGCCGCACAGTTCATCGAGATTCCCGCTAAAGTCTGTGTCCAGATCGGCCAGCGCAAGCGGTACTTCGACACCAAGGAAGCGGCCATTGAAGCCCTCACAGCGTTCAACAACAAAGCCGCAGGGGTTGGCAAGGGGCCGAAACGCACGTTCCTTACACCGGAGCAGAAGGAAGCTAAAGCGGCTCAGCGTAATGTGTTTATGCTGTTCGCTGAAAAGAAAGGTCTGGAAGGTAAGAAGCAGGCAATGCTTGCTAACGTGCTGGAAGACGTACAGGACGATGTTAATATCCTGCCCCTGATCGTGGAGTTCAACAACAAGGAAGTACTTGGCGGTTCCGGTGATGCACCTGAAGCACAAGAAGAAGTCAAGGTTGACGAAGAGAAGGCAGTTGTTGAGCCTACCACCGTTGACCCACTTGCTGACTTCGGCATGTAATCAGTAGGTAGTACATATAAGGTAACACAACATGATGCAGGGCATGGGCTAATACAGACATGCCCTTTCTTTTTTGCCTAGAGCCTGACACACAGGACTCATAACAAGTACAGACCTTGGAGGTCACAATGAAAGCATCTATTAAAGACGGTATCCTCACTATCTCCATCGAGATTAACAAGGAACTGAAACCATCTGCATCTGGAAAGACCCTCGTGGTAGCATCTTCAGGTGGTAACATTGCCACGTCCTGTGAAGTAAACGGCAAGGCTGTAACTATCGGGCTGAACGCTTACATCAAGCCCTAACAGTATCATCATACAACCACCTGAGAGGGCTGACTAAACATCAGCTCTTTTTTTTTTGTTCACTTCTAACAAGGACGCTCGGCGTACCATAAGGATTAGACTTGAGTAAAGTACTTAGCATAATGGAAATGATTGAACTGAACCGCCGTAAGGCTCCAATTATTGCTTTCATGGATAAGGCTATGCGTAAGGCGCAGGCTTACACACGGAGTAGGCAACCGGACGTAAGGCGGAAGCGCACCTACCTTAAGAACGGCAGGGCTAACTTCTTGGAGAAGGAACTCGTTGTAGAGGAACAGATAGAGATAGGTTGTTACGATTTTCTTGAGAAGTTCCTTGGAGCAGACTTTACCTTCATAGGTCGCGGACACTTCGCTTATGTGTACAGGCATATACCTTCAGGCTATGTAGTTAAGGTCACTGGCTATAACTGTGGTGGTCTTGATACATACCCGCTGTTTGCCGAGATGTGTATGCAAAGGTCAGACCTTAAGCACCTACCTAACATAATACATCTACAAGAGTACGAGCAGTCTTACTTCTGCATCATGGATGAACTACAGGAGACTCCTATAGACTACACCATTAGAGGCCAGATGGAAGACATCATTAAAACTGGTGACACATCTGAAGCATCTTTGCTTGTGGAATCCCAAATGGACACATGCTTAGCAATAGCTGAGTTAGCTGGCTACGCTTGTGTAGACCTTAACAGCAGCAACATCATGTTACGCACACACTCCGATGGTTCCAATGAACTTGTAATCACCGACCCATTCTCTTTCGTACGCACAACAAAACCAACCAGCACACAGGAGACTCAACTTGATTAATGCACTCACACGGCTTCACACTGGTACTGTCCAGGTAGGAAACGCAGTTGCTTCATTGCTCGTAGCTCACATCAATCGTAAGCTCAGACTCAGTAGCGACAGGGCAAGTAAAGCAGAAACACTCAAGGCTAATGTAATCAAGTCGGTTGCTATCATCCGTGATAAGGAACTGCTTACACAGAAGTCTTTGCTCGTTAACCTCAAGACAGCACATAAGTTAGTCAATGCGTAACCTAGTACAAGCATACTACGAGACGCTACTTGCATCCGAGGGTATGCCTGATGAGTTACCGAGTGTATTCAATTCTGATGTCTTGCAGTTCCCTGAAGAGGGTAGCACTGAGCTAGAGAAGGCTGGTGTTGATACCGGCACGGACTCTGCTACCTTCATGGAAATGAATGGACGCAACATCTTCGTACAAGGAGAAACCTCGAATGAGTAATCTTATCGGAGCAGTGATAGCAATAGCGTTTAGTTTCGCATTTGCTTGGGGTTGGGTTCTTAACATAATAGAACTTTCACAGAGTACCTTCGCTCCTGTTACTGGTGAGGTTGTACTGCGAGTTATAGGTGTGTTCATGGCACCACTCGGAGCAGTCATGGGTTACATATAGGTGCGGCGTGAGGCTACGGAAGGAGTCATGGCTTCACTTAGCTAAAGCACTACAGCCTAACTCAAGAAGATACTGCGATCACGTAGACTGTGGCTCAGGTCGTACCTTAGTTGTATCTACAGGTGAAACCGGATGGTCAGCACACTGTTTCAGATGCAACGAAGACGGCTTTGAGCCATACGGCAATAGAAACCTCGCTGAGCTACACGATGTTAATTTTGGTCTGCTACAACGTAAAGACCTTGCTTTCGAGAAAGGTCGTTGTGAGCTACCACCGGACTTCACTAAGGAGATACCTGACTATGCAGCAATCTGGTTATACAAAGCAGGGATATATAAATCCACCGCTGAAGCGTATCGGTTCGGTTGGTCTGATAGTCTCAAGAGGGTTATCCTTCCTGTCTATGACAAAGAGGCTCTTGTGTTTATGCAGGCTAGGAGCATCGACGGACGTAAGCCTAAGTACCTCAACAACTCCGCCATCAGTAAGGCCAGTGTGTTATTCAGATCAGCCGGGAGTCCTACCCTGCGCCGAGTTGTTGTCACTGAAGACATTTTATCGTCGGTGCGAGTCGGCGTGCATGTACCCGCAGTTTCAACACTTGGAACATCGTTATCTGATGAGCAAGCATACTGGATTGCATCACATTATGATGAGGTTGCCGTATGGTTTGACCCGGACGGCGCAGGAAAGAAAGGAAGTTCGGAAGCGTGCAAAAAGCTTCGACTTCTTGGTGTCAGAGCTACATGCACTAGCTCAGACAAAGACCCTAAATGTTACTCAAATCGGGAGATGCTAAGCATACTCACAAGGAGCACAACTTGACAGAAGGCGACATGAAACCTGCTAAGATTGACATAGCAGAAGAGGCACGTAAGTTCCAGCAAGGTAAGCGAGTAGAGAACAGGAAGGTACTTCCTGCTGATGCAGCAATGAACGCCCTTACCATGATACGTGAGGAACTGCGGGACTACCTCACAGGTAACAAGGCTCTTAATCCACAACACATGTTGAGCATGTGCAACAGGGTGTTAGCTTGACAAACGGGATTGACTTAACAATCCTTCGGATACTCCGATACCGTGATAAGTTTGAGAAGATGTATAGTAGCCTACCTATCTGCGCTTTCGATGCAAAGACAGATGTTATCCTTAAGGACTTCAAGCAGTACTTCTTGGACTTCCCTAGCCACGATAAGGTAGACCCTGACACCTTCGATACCTTCTTCGCTTTCCAGCACCCTACCCTTAACCCTGAACAAAAGGGATTCTTCAAGACACTGTTCCACCGTATGCACGTTGATGCTGATGCTGACACAGAGAAGGGTATCATCACAAGGATACTGGAACTTGAGTTCGGTACAAAGATAGGGAACATCTTAACTAAGTACAACGCAGGAGAAGACATTGATATACAGCGTGCGGTTGAAGAAGCTAACGAAACACTTAAGCTCCAACTTGAGCGTAAGGTTCGTTTGCCGTGGGTACAGGATAGTATCTACGACCTCTTGGAAGAAGATAGCACTCATTTTGGGTTTAAGTGGCGTCTGGATTGCCTTAACAATTGTATGCGCCCTATTAAGCCGGGAGATTTCGGCCTTATTGCGGCAAGGCCAGGAGCAGGGAAGACCACCTTTCTTACTGACCAACTTACTCACTTTGCGAGTCAACTCTCGACGATCTATCCGAACGAGGAACGCCCTATCATCTGGTTTAATAATGAAGGGCCAGGTAAGCGCATTGTTACGAGACTATACCAGTCAGCACTAAACGCAAGTATCAAGGACTTACTGGAACTACGGAGTGCTAACACTATTGTTGAGCAGTACGAGAAGGCAATAGGTAAGCTCTCTAACATAAGGGTAATGGATGTGCATGACTGCTGGAACTATGAGGTATCAGACATCATGCAGGAGTGCAAGCCCGGTCTTGTTGTGTTTGACATGATCGACAACATTAAGTTCGGAGGTTCATTCGGCGGTGCTCGTACAGATCAAGTTCTCGAAGGAATGTATCAATGGGCTAGGGTTCTAGGAGTCCGATTTGATTGCCCTGTCTTTGCTACCTCACAGATCAGCAATGAAGGTGACGGTATGCAGTACCCAACCATTGGGATGCTTAAGGATAGTAAGACGGGTAAGCAGGGAGCATTAGACCTACAGCTTATGATAGGTAAGTCCAACGACCCTTGCATGAAGACAAGCCGCTTCATGGGTATACCTAAGAGCAAGCTCGGTATAGAGGGATTCGATGAAGACCCTAGATGTGAGGTGTTCTTCGATGCACAGCACGGCAGGTTCAGGATGCCTAACATGGAGAATGGGGGTGTTGTATGAGTTACGATGTTGAAGCTGCCTTAGAGAAGCAGTGCAGAGATTGTGGCGTGCATCCTGATAATTGCATCTATGCACTTGACAGGTTCTTCAAAGGCCACGACTGCAACGGCCCACATCCTATACAGGGTGGTGACGAGGAAGAACACTACTGAGCTACACGATGCTTAAATCGTCTTGCTAATCCGAAAGGGGTTGTATGTCCTACCTAATACACGACTGTGAAACAACGATACACAAGAGCTACAAGAGGACTGCAAACCCTTTCGATAGCAAGAACCATGTTGTAGCCAACGGGTTCAAGCGTAAGGGTTCAGGAGTGTTCACACATTACCACGGAGCAGACAAGGGTATGCAACACTTACCTATCCTGCCAGAAGATAAGATGCTCGTAGGCTTCAACTATAAGTTTGACCTTCTCTGGCACTGGAAACGTCCTGAGCTACAAGACTTCTTCAGGAGAGGTGGAAAGATATGGTGTTGCCAATACGCGGAGTATCTTCTGCAAGGCCAGATACCTTCGGCGCAGATGTGCAGCATGGACGACATCGTAGTTAAGTACGGTGGTAAGCTCAAGATAGATGAGGTCAAAGCCTTGTGGAAGGCTGGTGTTGATACCGTAGACATACCAGAGGACTTGTTGCTTAAGTACCTTGGTGGTGAAGACGGAGACATCAACAACACTGAAAAGATATTCCTTGGACAAGTAGCTAAGGCAAGGGAGCAAGGCCAGCTAACTGACATAATGGAACGGATGGAGGGCTTACTTGCCACAACCGAAATGGAGTTCAATGGACTCTACATCAATACGGAAGTTGCATACGAAGACAAGGCAATGCTGGAAGATGAACTTACAGCACTCACACTTAAGCTCGATGCAGCTATTCCTGCGTTACCAGACGGCTGTGAGTTCTCATGGTCTTCACCCATCCACAAGTCAGCTATCTTATTTGGTGGCTCTATCAAGTACAGCAAGTGGACACCTTACCTTGATGAGCAGGGCAACCAGATATATGCACAGAAGAAGGAGGACTATCTACTCAGGAATGGTGAACCTTATGTGTCGTGTGAGTCGGCACATAATGAGCATTGGCTTGTTGCTGATAAGTACGCTGGTGGTAAGAGGCAGGGTGAGTACAAGACCAAGCAGGTAAGTGTACCGGATGAGACTAAGCCAAAGGGTAGACAATGCGACTACACCTTTAAGCTACAGGGCTACACCACACCGGAACAGGAATGGAAGTCTAAGCTTACTGATGGTGAAGACAAGCCTGTGTACAAAACAGGTAAGGAAATCATTGAGATACTTGGTAACAGGGACATAGACTTTCTCAAGGCATTGTCCATGCAATCAAAGGTGCAGAAGGACTTAAGCACCTACTACCTAGTTGAGGATGCCAACGGTAAGCAATCAGGTATGCTCACTTGTGTAATGCCTGACAACATCATCCACCATAAGTTGAACCACAGCATTACAGTAACAACACGCTTGAGTTCTTCCGACCCTAACTTGCAGAACCTTACAAGGGCTGATTGGGATGAGGACTTAGGCAGGGCGAAGTCTCTTGTGAAGCGTATGTTCTCAAGTAGGTTCGGGCCAGAGGGTTGCATGATAGAGATAGACTACAGCCAACTTGAGGTTGTGGTGCAGGGCTTACTATCAGGCGACCCGCAGCTTATAGCCGACCTCATAGCTAGGGTGGACTTCCACTGTAAGAGGCTGTCAGCTAAGCTGCATGAAGAGTACGAAGCAGTGCTTGTCAAGGCTAAGGATGGCGACCATCCAGACCATAAGCGTTACAAGATCATGCGTACTAAGGTTAAAGAAACAACATTTCAGATGGCGTATGGTGCTGGTAGTACAAGCATAGCCGCAACAACAGGTCAAACGAAGGATGAAGTTGAAGAAATCATGGCCGCTGAGCTAGTGCTGTATCCCGGTATCAAGGAGTTCTATGACACAGTACAAAGAGTTTGTGAACAGAGTCGTTACCCTACAAACATACGGGAGTCGTTGCCAGATAAGCCAGGAGTTGAAGTGCAATTGGGTAGGGGATTCTACCAATCACCGACGCAAGCAAGGTTTGTGTTCACTGAAGTGCCCCAAGAAGCTTACCTACGTAAACGAACAGGTAAAGACGCGGGGTTCTACCGGCCATATTTCCAGAACTACCCTATACAAGGGGTCGGTGGACAGATCGTGCAGTACGTCCTTGGCAGGTTGTTCAGGTTCTTCAACAAGCACAACAACTTCAACGGTCAAGCAGTACTTGTTAATACCGTTCACGATTGTATATGGGTGGATACAGTCAATAAAGAGTTCGCGGTTGCTCTCGCACCTCACCTAAAGAAGATAATGGAAAGTGTGCCAGAGATACTTAAGGAACTGTTTAATATTGATTGTCCTGTTCCGTTCCCGGTAGACGTTGAGGCAGGCCATAACATGCTGGATTTGCATCATGTTATGTAGTCAGTGCAACAAGGACTTACCAGAAGAGGACTTCTATAAAGACTCTCGTACACCGGGAGCTAGGAGACAAGGTTGCAAAGAGTGTTCACGAAAGAAGAACAACAAGAACTACGCTGTAGCACATGCGAATACAGATGCACGCAGGGTGATAGCAAGACGCTCACACCTCAAGCACAAGTATGGCATTACGCTAGAAGACTACGATGCTTTATTTGCAAAGCAAGGTGGTACTTGTGCAATCTGCCAAGGTACTACTGGACACGTTGCTATGAAGGAAGACACGTTATGTGTTGACCACGACCACAACACCGGAGAGGTAAGAGGCTTGTTGTGTCACCCTTGCAACGTAATGATAGGCAAGGCACAAGACAACTCAACCATACTAAGAAGAGGCGCAGCCTACTTAGATAACCTAAACAGGGCGGTAAGAGCCTAACCCTGTAACAAACAAAAGGAGAACAACATGACTAACGCAGACATTGCAGCACTCGCTAATGCAGCAGCAGCACAGACCGATCACACGAAAGCACCTGAAGCTAAGGAGTTTGAGCGTGAGGTAGCAGCACCGGGAAAGGGTATTATGAGGTTCAGGGAGTACATCGAAATAGGTGAGCATCCTAACGCAAGCAAGGCATACCCTGACAAGAAACCTTCACGTAAGGCACGGTTCGTATTTGAATTGTGTACACCACGCCATATCCAAGTTATCCCGGTTGAGGGCAAGGACGATCTGATTATACCGCACGTCCTGGGCGTTACAGTAGCAATGCCTGACACTGGTAAGCCAGCACACGCTAAGAGTGCATACGCTAAGCTGTTTGCTAAGCTGAACTACGATGGCAAGCTACAGCATCCGGCTCAGGCTCTTGGCAGGGCATACGTTGTAGACATCCTTGCAGGGTATGACGCAGATAGCTACGAAGGTGCTAAGCTCAAGGAAGGAGCTAAGCAGAAATACGCTAACTTCAAAGATGCTGATGGTTCTTTCCTTATCTCCCCACCACGAGTTGAAGACCCTCTTTCAGGTGTTGTCACGGAACTCAACGTACCTGAGATTAAGGGTGCGCTTAAGATATTCTTGTACGACAACCCCTCTAAGGTGACTTGGGATTCACTGTTCATTGATGGTGAGTACGAGAAGGAAGAGAAGGGAGTTAAGGTCAAGGTAAGCAAGAACTGGATTCAGGAGACTATCAAGAAGGCTCTGGACTTCACAGGTTCTAAGGTACACCAGTTGCTTGAAGCTGGCGACCCTAACGCTCTGGACAACCTACCTACCGGAACAGATAAGGTGGAAGTTAAGACTGAGGTATCAACACCGGCCACAGCCGACCCTCTTGCAGCGTTCGGTATTTAATGCTTAAAGCCTCAGATATACGCAAGGTAATCGAAGATATTAAGGGTTCGCTAGGTGAGGAACCCTTTATCTTTGTGGCTGTCAAGAATGGTAAGGCAACGTATGAGGTCTGCATATACAAGCCTCATGTCCACAACGTAGGTAGAGGCGATACACTACAAGCTGCTGCTATGCACCTTAAGGAACGTAACGGCTTAGGAGGGAACAGTGATAGTAAACGGCATTGATACGACAGTACTAGATATACCAATAGGTTGCATCATCCCTGCCATGATTCCTAACAGGGTGTTACAGCTTGACGGTGACATGCTTGCTTATGAGTGCAGTGGTGACGACGATCAACCTTTCGCTTATTGCAAGGAGAACTGGAAGACTGCCTTGAAGATACGCATGGAGATGGCTGGTGCTGAGTACTGCAACATTCACCTCACAGGTGCAGACAAGGGTGGTAGGTTTGAGGTTGCTTTAGTTAAACCCTATCAAGCTAACAGGGATGGCAAGATAAAGCCTAAGCACTTACCTGCACTCCGTGAGTGGGTACAACAGTACTACGGTGGTTACGGTACGGACAAGGCTAGTGCGTGCTATCACAACAACCAAGAGGCTGATGATGGTATGACTCAGCGACAGTTCGACGCTATCCAAGCAGGTGCCAGACACTTAAGCATTATCATGAGTGGTGACAAGGACTTAGGTATGTGCAGTGGATTGCATTGTGACTGGAACACCTTTGAGATACAGGATATTAACGGGTTCGGGGAGATACGGCTAGATGCGTCTGGAAGCACTAAGAAGGTTAAGGGTAAAGGCACATCATTCTTTTGGGCGCAACTTCTTATGGGTGATACAGCAGATAACATACCGGGTTTACCTAGCTTTGGGCGTAGCATTAGTGCTGCTCTTTGGCCTACATCAGCATTTACAGAAGCTCAACGGCTACTCAAGGAAAGGACTACCAAATCTGGTAAGCCCTGCACGTCACTACAGGTAGCCAAGGCACAAGAGACACTTGATACAGCCAAGGCTAAGCAGTGTGGCCCTGTTGCCGTGTATGACTATCTCAAAGATTGTACAGGTGACTTCGATGCCCTGATGTTGTGTATCAAGGCATACCAGAGTCACTACGGTACATCACCCTTTACCTTAGAGTGCCACAGAGGAAACCTGCATGAGCTTACATCAGGCCACATGCTGCTTGAACAGGCCAAACTCTTGTGGATGCGTAGGGTAGAGGCTGAGTGTCCGAGCGTGTTCTTTAAGCAGGCTACACAACGTATTCAATGGGATGGACAACCACTAGGAGGCAAGCTTGCAACTATACATTAAGACTCCGTACATGCGGAAAGGTAAGCTCAAGTACAAGAAGGTGCAGAACATCGGTAGGCGCAAAGGTGTGCTTACCTTCTTGATAGACCAGCAGTACGCTTTCCAATGTGCACCACTTGGTGAGACTGAAGAGAGTATGACAGTTATCCGTATGACTATCCCGGCAGGTACACCTGTTGAGCTAGGTTATGCAGAGATAAGGGACTCCTTGCGTAAGCTCGGATATGACCCTATAGCCATCTGTGAGGCTATGGGATTTACTGAGGTTATCAACTGCATTTACGCTGACAAAGACTGCACCGGAGTAGCTTGTGATGGTAGAAGGTGTTGTTAGTTGTCGGTAGTCCGTAGACTAACACGTACAGAAGTTGAGGCGGTGAGGGTTAAGCTACAGGTACACCAAGGTAACAAATGCCTGTTGTGTGGTTGTTCCCTTAAGGGCAAGGTTCGTGGTGGGCCTGCACTTGACCACTGCCATGATACCGGGTTTATACGCGGTGTGTTGTGCATGACGTGTAACGGCGGTGAGGGTAAGGTTAAGTCCCTTGCGGTACGTTACGGAGGTGGCAAGGAAGGTTCCGTACAATGGTTACTCAACTTAGCTGCATACCTGAAGTTACACAGTACACCTCAATACAAGTTCTTACACCCTACCCACCTAACAGATGAGGAGAAACGTATAAAGACGAACTTAAAGGCTAAGAAGGCTAGAGCTAAGAAGGCGGCTAAGTGAGTAAGCAGAACACTAGGCGTGTCTTGTTCTTCACAGATATTCATGGCCCTTACCACCACATTGACATGTTTGATTTCCTTGATGCTGTTAAGCAGAAGTACCGGCCTACCTATGTAGTATGTGGTGGTGATGAAGGCGACAACCATGCCTTGAGCTTACACGACTCTGACCCTGACTTAGATAGTGCAGGAGCAGAACTCAGGAAGCTACAAGCTGTAATGTCTGACCTCGCTATGATGTTCCCACGGCTTGACATCTGTGAGAGCAATCACGGTTCCTTGGTGTACAGGAGAGCCAAGAAGAACGGTATCCCGGCGCACTACATCAAGCCATACATCGACATACTCTTTCCGGTGAATCCTCCTGAATGGATATGGGCTGAGAACTTCAGGGCGGTCTTACCGAACGGGCATACCGTTGAGTTCATCCACCAGACCGCAGGACACCTCCTGAACGCCGCTGCACACAAGAGGTGCTGCCTTGTGACCGGACACCAGCACGCACGCTTTGAGATCGTCTATGGGGCCAGCACAGCCGCCCTGTACTGGCAGATGATAGGCGGCTCACTCGTGGACAATTCCGCCCTGGCGTTTGCATACGGTAAGCAGTTCCCTAAGAAACCGATTGTTGGTTGTTCACTCATTCTAAATAGTATCCCGGTGTTGCAACCTATGTTGCTTAACTCTGAGGGTAGATGGGTAGGTAAATTATGAACGAAGCTACTATGTACAAGAAAGATTTACAGCAGCGTACCGGGTCTTGTATCGCACCACCACAGTATAACTGCACAGGTATACGGTGCGTAGGGTGTAAGTACAGCTTTCTTAAAGAGATACAATACTCGTCACACACTGTTGCTTCTAACAAGACATCTGCACCAGACACTCGGAAGGGTGCGTTCAACCTAGATGATCTACTTGCCCTACATGACCAGACTTGCAGCAACGCAAGAGCAGTTATGAAAGCAAAAAACCACGACTATACTTGTGGTTCAGTAGGCGTCTTCGATAACTTCAAGGCCAGCACTATGGTAGGGGTAAACCCTGTGCAGGGTGTGCTAGTGCGCTGTCTGGATAAGTTCAAGCGCGTGCAGACCTACCTTACAATTAACAAGCTGGCTGTTGAGGGTGAGGGTGTACTTGACGCGATAGACGATGTTATCAACTACATGATTTTATGTAAGGGTATCATCATTGAGGAACAGCGCATGAAGGTTGTACCTGCTGAACTACCGGATGTTGAAAATGTTTCGGTATCTCGTGACCGCATTACTGCTTCAGACTGTACAGCGGATGCACCGGCCTATGCTTTGAAACTTCACAAGGAGAACTATGGTCGAAAGTAAGTTGTTTGTACCCTCCGCTAAGCCTGTCCACCTCGTTAAGAACTTCACTGAAGTACCTACCAAGAAGATAACTTACCCACTTATAGCACAAGAGAAGCACGACGGTTGTTACGCCTTTGCTGTAATCAAGAAGGGCGACTACCGCATCTTCAGCCGAACAGGTAAGTCTGTATTCAAGGCACTCCAACACATGAGTGATGATCTTCGTAAAGCACATGAGAACTCTGAGCTTGCTAACATAGTGCTGATCTTTGAGGTGGTTGCAGATAACATGAGTGCTGCTGCTATCTCCGGTAGATGTCAAGATGAAACAAACCTGTTCCCTGAAGCTTACGCTGTAGTGCATGACTGTATTCCCTACACTGACTTCATCGAAGGTTACTGTTCCTATGATTATGACTTCCGTTACCACGTAGCAAGGAGTGTTGCACGTAAGCTCAACTGGAAGTACAGCACCAATACCTTTGTGAACAACGCAGAGGAAGCACAAGCCTATGCCGATGCAATTATAGATCGTGGTGGTGAAGGTGCTGTGTTCAAGAAACCGGAAGGTACATGGCAAGCAGGCAAGAAAGATCATCGTATGATGAAGATAAAGCAGGAGCTTAGTTATGACCTTACCGTTACTGGACTATCAGAAGGTGCTGGTAAGTATGTTGGCACAACCGGGACGATTGACTGTTACTTCCGTAGGTTCGGCAAGAAGGATGGGGAAGTCGTTGTGGTTTCGGTATCTGGAATGTCTGACGCAGAACGGGATAGCTGGTGGAACGACCCTACCCTTATCATCGGAAAGAT
>Ga0209518_1003841_pt1 | contig 12570 bp, 14 predicted proteins | sample RifGroB1_FD_183993 | JGI IMG/M metagenome (GOLD analysis project Ga0209518, IMG submission 183993) | Groundwater microbial communities from Rifle, Colorado, USA - Groundwater B1 (SPAdes) (version 2) | ecosystem: Environmental > Aquatic > Deep subsurface > Groundwater | place: Rifle, Colorado... | reverse complement strand
GCGGCTAATAGCCATCCAATTTGGTCTCTTTCGGTAGCGTTAATGTGATGATTACTGGTCATATCCGAACATTTTAGCGTTCGGATTGGTTTGTGAACTCATAGCACTGGTATAATTGGGGGATGGATTGGGGAGAGAAAGTTAGAGAAAATGTGCAGAAGAGGAGAGAGGTTTTAGAGAGAGCGTTGGTAGAGGCAAGACAAGCCCAAAAAGACGCACCAAGCGCGATGGAATCAGCCTCAAATACAACCAGATCGGAGATGGAAAAATTAGTCACAGCACTAGAGCTGGATTTGAAAAGGCTAAAAGAGAATGAGAAGAAATTGGATAATTACAAACCTAAATATTGTGAAGTTGACGGCAGAAAAATTGTATTGGTGCCAGACGGAATGGGCGGAGACAAGATTGATGGTGTATTATTGGTTTCTGAAAGTTCGCCGATGGGACAGAAACTAAGATGAGCAAAAAATACGCACAGAAAATTGTGACACTGGGAGGAGGAACCGGGCATTTTCATCTGCTGGACGGATTGAAGAGGATAAATGATCCGGCTTTGATTACAGCTGTAGTGGGAACTTGGGATAACGGAGGAAGTTCGGGAAGATTGAGAACCGAATTGGGAATATTGCCTCCGGGAGATATCAGAAGATGTTTGTTGGCTTTAATGGAGGATGAGAGGCAGCAAGAAGTAGCCCAGAGGTTGTTCGACGACAGGGTAGGCGACCATTCTATGGGTAATTTAATTGGGGTTAGTTTGGACCATATCTTTCATGGACAAGACCGGGGAACGGATGCGGAAAGAGAATTGTTTCGGGTGAGGGGACAAATACTACCAGCCAGTTTAACGGATTTGCATCTGGTAGGGGTGACCCAAAAAGGAGTGGTGATTGAAGGAGAAACAAACATTGATTACCGGCGCAAGAGGGCAGATTTTGATCCCAAAGATTGGTTAGCGCGGATTCATTTCAATACCCGGGCGGATCCAAACCCCAGAGTGGTAAAGGCCATTAAAGAAGCTGACAAAATTGTTTTTGCCCCAGGAGATTTGTTTACCAGCGTCCTGCCGCATTTGCTGGTAGACGGAGTGAGGGAGGCGATTTGTGCTTCCAAAGCAAAAGTATGTTTTGTATTGAATTTAATGACCAAAGTGGGAGAGACGGATTTTTTCCAAGCTTCAGATTATCTGGAAAGACTCCAGTTTTACTTGGGGGATCACAGGAGACTAGATTATGTGATTGTGAATGGGGGAAAGCTAGAACCGGAGATCGTGGCTTTTTATAAATCGGTGGGGCAGGGACTGGTAAAAGTAGACGAGCAGAGATGTAAAAAGATTGCTCCCAGGGCAAAAATTGTGAGAGCAAAACTGGCTAAGTATCTGAAGAAAGAACATTTACTAAGACATGATTCTGAAGAACTGGCGGCAGCAATTTTGAGATTATAATGCGGAAATCACGTCTTCGAGGCAGTATAATTGGGAAGTGGAAAAAAAGATAGTTTTACTACATGGTTGGGAAGCTAGAGCTGCGAAGTTAGAACCGTTAGCGCGGGAATTACAGAGATTGGGGTGGAAAGTGATAAATCTGGAAATGCCGGGATTTGGATTGTCAGCGCCGGAATTTGCTTGGGGAGTGGGTGAATATGCCGATTGGGTGAGAAGTAAAGTGAAGGGAAAATATGTAGTGTTTGGACATTCGTTTGGGGGAAGGATTGCCATCAAATTGGCAGCACAGGGAGGGGTAAAAGGAGTGGTGTTGTGTGCACCGGGGGGGCTATCCAGACCAGGTAAAATGAAGAGGGTACTTTTTGAAGTATTGGCAAAAGTTGGGAAAGTCCTAAGTTTGGAGAGGTATAAAGCTGTTTTGTATAAGCTGGCACGGGAGCATGATTATGAAAGAACGGATGGAGTAATGAGGGAAGTATTCAAGAAGGTAGTTGATGAAGATTTACGACCAGATGTGATGAAAATAAGGATACCAACTCTGGTGTTATGGGGTAAGGAAGACAAAATCGTACACGTGAGTGATGGAAAGTGGACGGAAGAGCAAATAGGGGCAAAATTGGTGTTATTTGATGGCCAGGGGCATAAGTTACCGTATGAGTTGCCAGAAAGAGTGGCCAAGGAGATTGACGTATGGTTTGGATTGCTTTAATAGTTTCTACTTGGGTGGCTTTGCGCCAAATTTATTGGTGGCAAGTGAAAGAATACCGATGGGACAGATGGTGGAGTTGGATAAGGTGGAATGGAGGATGGAAGGAGTTGGTAAGAACGGATTTTAGGAGACCCGTTATAACGGTCAGAGTATTGATAATATGGGGGGTGTGGTTGGGGTGGTGTTTGTTGGTAGGTAAGTGGTGGTGGATCATTTCAGGAGGCTATGTGGGGCCATTGGTAGGTATAGTTTTGACTTGGCCGATGTATGAGGTATATCGAGTGGTGGTGACTGAACAGGCTCAGGTGAGAGTAGATAAGGTAAAGCCGAAGGTGGTAGCAATTACGGGCAGTTTTGGAAAGACGAGCGGGAAAGGTAAGTTGGTCAGGATTTTGGCGGAGAAGTTTAAGGTAGCGGTGACTTTGGGCAACGAAAATACGGAGATTGGTGTGGCTCGAAGAATTCTGAAAGATTTGAGAGAGGGAACAGAGGTCTTAATCGTGGAGATGGGTGCTTACAGGAGAGGGGAAATTGCTAGATTGTGTCGGATAGCTAGGCCAGATATTGCTTGGATTACAGGGATAGGCAGTCAGCATGTGGGTTTGTTTGGCAGTTTAGAAAACCTGAAGAGAGCAAAGTATGAGGTGGTGGAAAATCTGAAAGAGGGCGGACTAGCAGTATTTGACAGATCAGCAAATGAACTGGCTGAATTGGCTAGGAAGGCAGGAATAAGGTTGAAAATGGGTGGGGTAGAAGAGGTAGCGGAGGAGTTGGGATTGGAAGTAAGGGCTACGGTGAGGGAAAGATTTGTGACCAGAGAGACACCGCGTGGGGTTACGGTAATTGATGATTCATATAGCACAAATGAACAAGGTTTTGGGCGGGCGGTGGGATATTTGAAAACTTTGTCCGGGAGGAAATTTATGGTGACGCCGGGAATTATCGAACTGGGGAAATATACGCGAGAAATACATCAAAAACTGGCAGAAAAACTAAAGGGAATAAATCGAGTGTGGGTAACTAATGAAATTATGGCGAAATATTTGGGGGCAGAGGCACAGGAAAATCCAAATAAACTATTTAAAATCATAAGTGTAGAGCTTAGAAAGGGAGATATGCTGTTAATTGAAGGAAGAATTCCCAGTGGGTTGAAACAGCAAATATTAACGTTATGATAAGGCCTGTAAATATCGGTTTGTCACCAAATTTGGAGGTTGATGATTTTGAATTGGCATTGAAGGTACTGATAAAGGGTGGTGACAAGAAAGCCAGGCAAGGGTTGGTAGAGTGGTTCGAAGATTATTTTTTGGGATATAGTGCGGTACTGTTTAACAGCGGTCGGTCAGCAGAGTGGGCAATTATCAAAGCATTGGAGTTAAAGACTGGTGATGAAGTACTATATCAGGACTTCACGTGCGTGGCTGTGCCGAATAGTGTGGAGTGGGCAGGAGTCGCGGCCATAGCGGTTGTAACTGATCCACAAACACTAGATATGGATATAACCGATCTGGAGAAAAAGATTAATTCAAGGACAAAAGCTGTAATTGTGCAACATACTTTTGGACTGGCGGCGAACGTGGAGAAAATTAAAGCTATTTGCGAGACTAAAGGATTAGTAATGATTGAAGACTGTGCCCATGCTTTGGGGGCGACTTATAAAGGAGAAAAACTAGGAACGTTTGGACAGGTAGCGTTTTTAAGTTTAGGGAGAGATAAGGTGATAAGTAGTGTTTTTGGGGGGGTGGTAATAAGCAAAGATACTAAGTTAATTAAGAGATTAAGAAAAATTGAGGATGAATTGCCGGAGAATAGTCGGGGATGGATAGTTCAGCAATTACTGCACCCGATTTTAACTTGGTTGTTTTTACCTGTTTATGATTTAGGTTTGGGTAAGTTGGGATTGTGGGTTGCCCAGAAGCTAGGTTTGTTGTCTAAGGCAGTATATTCAATTGAAAAGCGGGGAGGCCAGCCGAAGTATTTTCCGGCCAAGTACTCGTATCAGCTGGCCTGGTTGGGACTACATCAGCTTCAGAAACTAGAGAAGTTTAACGATCATCGGCGAAAAATAGCAGAGATTTATTTTGAAGAACTGGCAGATACTGAATTGAAGTTGCCGGTGCGGGCTAAAGGGAACATCTATTTGCGGTTTACGGTAGTGCATCCTCGGGCCAGAGAATTGTATTTGCGAGCAAAAGTAGAGCGCAAATGGGTATTGGGGGACTGGTACAAGTCGGCAATACAGGTACTGAATTTGCCGACGTACCCTGGGTTTACAGCCAATCAGGCAAAAGAGTTGTGTGAGCAGCTGAAAATATGGTTAAAATCCAAGAAATAATCAGCAAAAAGGAATGGGAGGATTTTGTGCTGGGTAGGCCAGAGGCCAACTTTTTGCACAGCTGGAACTGGGGCGAGTTCCAGGCAAATTTGGGGCAGGGAATATTTCGGAAGGGTTTTTATACGCAAGGGAGGTTGGTGGGAGTAATGTTGGCAATCGCGGAAAGGGCCAGGCGGGCGATATATTTGACTGTTCCGGGTGGGCCTTTGATCGACTGGGCGAATAGGGAAGTAAGAGAGGCTTTTGTGGGGGAGATAAAAGAGATAGCTAAACAGCAGGGATGCAGTTTTGTGAGGGTGAGGCCACAAATTGAGGAGAATGAAGGAAATAGTAGGATGTTTGCCGAAATGGGTTTTAAGAGTGCTCCAATGCACTTGCACGCAGAATTGACGCACCAATTGGATATTATCGGGTCAGAGGAAGAATTGTTAGCTGGGATGCGGAAGGCGACACGTTATGAAATAAGACAAGCAGAAAAATTAGGGGTGAAGGTGACAGTAAGCAGAGACCCCAGTGACATAGCCGATTTTTACGATTTACAGATGCAGACGGCCAAGCGGCAAGGATTTGTCCCGTTTAGTAAACTGTTTTTAGAGGAGCAGTTTAGAGTATTTGCCAAGGACGACCAGACTCTCTTATATACAGCTTGGATGGGAAAAGAAAAACTGGCTCAAGCGATGGTGATTTTCTATGGCCAGGAAGCCGATTATCATTATGGGGCTAGTTCTGAACAGGGGAGAAAATATCCTGGAGCTTATTTGATTCAATGGGAAGCGATAAAGGAGGCAAAAAAAAGAGGAATTGAGAGATACAATTTTTGGGGAGTGGCACCGCAAGGGGAGACTAAACATCGGTTTTATGGGGTAAGTCTTTTTAAGAGGGGTTTTGGTGGTCAGGATGTGGGATATCTGCACGCCAGGGATTTAGTGGTCGATTGGCCAAAATATGCTATCAACTGGGGGATTGAGATGATGAGAAAAAAGACGAGGGGACTTTAGACGCTCGAAGCATCAAAGGGTCTACCAGCCGTAGGGAAGACCGCGGGCGTCTGTTGGATCAATTTCTTCATCTTTGTTATTAAATCTTGGGAGCCCTTTGTCGATTGGTTTAGAAGAAGTAACGGCCAGTTCTGAAACAAGTACTGGTCTGGGTTCAGCTCTTTCTTTCCCTGCTGGGGTTGCGGTTTGGGCTGGAGGGGTGGTTGATGGTGCTGGAGGCATGAATATAGTATACTCCTGGGAGTCAAATTATGAGCAATTACGGGGCTATTGGGGTGTTTGATTCGGGGCTGGGGGGGCTGACGGTGGTGAAGGAAATTAAGAAGTTGCACCCCAAAGCCAAAATTGTATATTTGGGGGACACGGCCAGGGTGCCGTATGGGACAAGGAGTAAAGAAACGGTGGTGCGATTTGCCCTGGAAGACGCGAGGTTTTTAGAGAAAAAGGGGGTGGAGTGTGTTGTGATTGCATGTAATACGGCTTCGGCACTGGCTTACAAGGAAGTAAAGAAGGTGTGTAAGGTGCCTGTATATGAGGTGATTTCTGCGGCGAGACAGCAAGCCGAAAGAGTGGGTACTCGGATCGGGGTGATCGGGACTCGGGGAACGATCAGGAGTGGGGCATATGGTCACATAGGTGTTGCATGTCCATTACTGGTGCCGTTTATTGAAGAAGGTGAACTGAATAGCCCGGCGTTAGAAATTGTACTTAAGGACTACTTGAAAAAATTTCCTAAGATTGACACCTTGATTTTGGGGTGTACTCACTATCCAATAATTGCCAAAGTAATTGGAAAAATAATGGGACCGAAGGTAAAATTGATAAATCCAGCTGAGGAGCTGGCCAAAAAATTGCCGGTGGAGAATCCTTCGGCAAGCTCAGGACTAAAGGACGAGTATTATGTGACGGATATGACACCGAGGTACAAAGAGGTGGCTAAAAGGTTTTTGGGGTGGGAGATAACTCCAAAACTGGTAAAATTGGGGTAATGGACTGGAAAGGCAAAAAGATCGCTATCTTGGGATGGGGGATTGACTCCCAAGATGTGTACCCATGGCTAATGGCACAAGGAGCTGAGATTACAGTTTTGGATGAGAAGAAGGATGGCAAATCATTTGGAGATTTAAGTAAATTTGATGTGTTGGTCAGGAGTCCTGGGGTATACAGATACAGACCTGCAATTACAGAGGCGGAGAAAGCAGGGGTGGTGGTAACTTCCAAAACCAAAATCTTTTTTGACGAGTGTCCGGCCAAAATTATTGGGGTGACGGGGACTAAGGGCAAGGGAACGACCTCGACTTTGATTTATGAAATGCTGAAAAGAGGCCTGCCTGCCGGCAGGCAGGTTTTCCTGGGAGGAAATATTGGCAAAGGTATTTTTCAGAACTTGAATTTAATGGACGAGGAGAGTTGGGTAGTTTTGGAACTATCCTCATTCCAATTAGTGGATTTGCACAAAAGCCCCCATATTGCAGTGGTATTAATGACGACTTCTGAGCATCAGGATTGGCACACTAGCGTCGATGAGTACATCGACTCCAAATCCCAAATCACCAAGCATCAAATCCCAAATGATTTTGTAGTTTATAACAAGGATTATCCTAATTCTGTAAAGATTGGCATGCAGGGAAAAGGACAAAAAATGGCCATTTCGGGAAGTGACTGGATGGGGGAAATGAGACTGCGGGGAAACCATAACAAGGAAAATATGGCAGCCGCGGCCGCGGCCGCGAGGATACTAGATATTAGAAACGAGATAATAGAGAAAGTAGCGCGGGAGTTTAGAGGACTAGAACACCGGTTGGAGGAAGTGGCAACTGTAGACGAGGTAACGTATTTTGAAGATTCGTTTTCTACTACGCCGGAGACGACTATTGCGGCTATACAATCTTTTAGTGAACCACTGATTTTGATTTGTGGAGGGTCGGAGAAAGGGAGTGATTTTACCCAAATGGGTGAGGTGATTTCTAAAGCCAAAAATATTAAGGCGGTGATATTGATTGGATTAATGACCGATCGAATACAGGCAAGCATTAAGGGCAAAAAGATTTTGCGGGGGGCGAAGAGTATGACAGAGATTATGGAACAGGTGAAGTCGGTAGCAAAGCCGGGGGATGTGGTGGTGCTGTCACCGGCGGCCGCGTCTTTTGATATGTTTAAAAATTACAAAGACCGGGGAAATCAGTTTAAAGCGGAAGTAAGAAAGCTTCAATGATTAAGTTGCCTAAAACTTCAGAAATTCCAATAAGAGTTCCTTTTGAAGAATATTGGCAGTATTTAAAAAATCCGGAAAAATTAAGAAATTGGGCTTATGGACAATCTTTAGTGGCTAATGAGTTTACACATGAGCCGTTGGTAAATTTAACCGATTTGGGAATTTCTAATTACTCATATGAGTGTGAACATAACTCTCATGAAGATGCCCTTCGACTTTTGGGGCATGACGTTGTTCTTAAAAAGGACGTTTGTGTCAGAAAAACTGTTGGAGGATTGCTTAGGAGCATTGATGGAGGTTTGAAGAAAGAAGGGTTTCACTTGCATGTCAGATCTGGATACAGATCACCAGAACTTCAAGAACTGGCCTTTTTAAAGACTCGGGAAAAGAAAGGGGAGGATTTTGCCAAATCCCGATACGCCATCAAAAGTGATTTGGTTGGTAAAGAAGCAATTTTCCCCCATGCAACGGGAGGAACGGTGGATGTGGAACTTTATTGTGGAGAAAGCTTGGTGAAAATGAAGGAAGAAGGAGTTCCCGTAGGGGTGTGGGATTTGGAGATATTATTTTCTGAAGATCCTCAAGCCAAGAAATTCAAGAAACCAAAGGAAGTACCAGAAAATTGGAAGAATTATTTATTGGCAAGAAGAGTTTTATATCACGCCATGGTTAATCAGGATGATTTGAGAGAAAAGTTTATTCCAATTATTGGAGAATATTGGCATTTTTCCAGGGGAGATTTTTTGTCAGGGGTAGTAGCTAAATTATTGGGGTTTGCTGATTATAAACCGTATTACGGTTTGGCTAAGTGAGAACAGAGAGAAGAGGAGAAATTTGCGGCGGTGGAGATGATGAAATAGGGGCTTGACTTTGTATATACAATGTATATACAATTGTCCGATGAATACAGCAGTGATTAATTTGAGGGTGGAACCTAAACTTAAAGCCGATGCTCAAGCTGCGGCTAGGAAGTTGGGATTTAATTTGAGCTCTGTTTTGAAGGGCTACTTGAGAGAACTGGTGAAGGTGAAGAAGGTGGATTTTGCAGTAGCAGAAGATCCTAGTCCTTGGTTAGTGCGCCAATTAAAGCAGGCGAGAAAAGAAATGTTGGAAGAAAAGGTGGTTAGTTTTAACGATGTGGAAAGTGCGATAAGATGGTTGAATGCAGGTAGATCTAAAAAGAAGGTTTATAAAACAATATCAGCGAGCTCCAAGAGAAGTAAAAGAGAAATTCGAAGCCAGATTGCGGCTATTTAGGGAAGATAAATATAATCCGGTTTTGAATAACCATGGTTTGACGGGAAAGTATGCAGGATTCAGGAGTCTTAATGTGACCGGGGATTGGAGAGCAGTGTTCATGGAAGTTGGGGAAACAGTATATTTTGTGGCATTGGGTACACACAGCCAGTTGTATAAATAGCCTAAAGATTTTCAAGAATAAGGTGGGCTAATGTGGAGGAATCGCCGGAGCCCATGACGAGGATAATATCTGGAGATTGGATATTAGAAATTAGATATTGGGAGATGGCAGGGAATTCGGGAATATATTTGGCTTTTGGGGCGAGGGCAGCGGCGATATCTGACCCGGAAAAGTCTCCAGGATCTGTTTCCCGGCTGGCAAAAATTTTAGAAATGATGACTTGGTGGGCGTTTGTAAAAGCTTGAGGATAATCGGGGAGAGTGGCTTTAGGACGGCTAAAAGTATGGGGCTCTATAACGGCCCAAATTCTACTATCTGAATATTTTTCTTTTACAGCTTGGAGAGTGGCAGAATATGAGGTGGGGTGGTTGGCATAATCGTCAAAAACTTTAATGCCGTGTTTTTCCCCTAGTAATTCGAGTCTTCTGCCTATGCCAGTGAAAGATGTGAGAGTGGGGAGAGGATCAATTTTGAGGAGCTGGGCTAGTTTGACAATGGCAGTGGCATTGAGACGATTATGGACACCTGGGATTTGCAGTTTTAGATTTTGAGGAAAGTCAGCTAGAGAGTAAGGGATTAGGTTATAGGCTTTAGGTTCTAGAAGACCGAGAAGTTTTTGGATGCCGGGATCAGAGGAATTATAGATGAGGGTGCCGTCGGGGGGGAGAAGTTCGACGAATTGCTTGTAAGCATCGAGGACTTTATCGAAAGTGCCGAAGTACTCTGGGTGGTCCATTTCGATCATAGTGAGGATGATAATTTGGGGGTGGTAGTTTAAGAAGTTGTGGTAATACTCATCGGCTTCGGAGACGAAATACTCTCCTTTGCCTATCCGGAAATTGGCATTCCAGGCAGGAATCGTGGCTCCTAGTTCAACCGTAGGGTCGAGACCAGCGGATTCTAGAAGGAGACCTGTTAAGGCAGTAGTGGTGGATTTACCATGAGCGCCAGCGACACAAATAACTTTTTTGTCTTTATGCAAATATTTGCCCATGAATGCCTGCCAGGTCATGACTAACCCACGTTTTTGACCTGCAACAAGCTCTGGGTGATGGGCACTTTGGAAGAAAGCGGCTGGGGTGACGGCTAGGATAGCAACGTCCTTGAGATGAGAGACGTCGTGGCCTCCGGTTTTTAAGTCACAGCCGGAGACTTCAAAACCATAGCTTCTGGCTATGGCGGCGGCGGCAGACATGCCTGAGCCCGCAATACCCATGAAGTGAACGTGCATGCTAGAATTATACTGCGCTTATGCAATTGTATTTGGGTATTGTGATCTTTGCTTTTGTGGTCACGGCGGTTTTGATCGTGCCGTTTATCAATTTTTTGTACCGGATGCGGGCCACAGTAAAAAGTGAATTAAAAGAAGTGAGGAAATATGCCACGGCGGAGTTGACGGCCATTAAGCAAAAGCAGGCCAGAAAAGCGGGGACTCCCACAGGGTTGGGAGTGTTGCTGGTAGGGGTGATTGCCACGCTGTTTGTAGTGCTTTTTCCGACCCTTTTGATTCCCAGAACTACTAATGCCCTGTTTTCCGGGTTTCCACTGTGGCGGGAGCTGGTGGTGGTGTTTATTACGTTTACCGGGTTTGGATTGATTGGACTATATGATGACATTTTGAAGATCTTTGGGTTTGCCAGAACGGGGGTGTTTGGACTGCGGAGGTGGCATAAATTTGCTTTGCAGTGGGTAGTAGCCATTTCTGCTGGGGCACTTTTACACTTCGGGTTAGGGATTGATATTGTGCACATCTCTGGTTTGGGAGTAATTCACCTGGGCTGGGGGTATGTAGTACTGGCGGCCTTTTTGCTGGTGACTTTTGCTAATGCCTTTGATATTACTTCTGGGCTGGACGGGTTGGGAGAGGGATTACTGATGATTTGTCTGTTAGCCTTTTGGATTATATCGGTAGCTCAACTTGACCAAGTATTGTCTTTGTTTATCGCCATTTGGTTGGGAAGCCTAATGGCGGGAATTTATTTTACGATTCATCCGGCCCGGGCATTTTTGGGCAATGCATCGGGAATGGCTTTTGGAGCCACGTTGGCGCTGGTGGGACTACTGTCGGGCAAGATTATAGCACTGCTAGTAATGGGGTCACTGTTTTTAATTGACGGGGGAAGCAGTCTGATACAAATTTTGGGAAAAAATATCTTGAAAAGAAGGATTTTTCCCATTGCGCCACTGCATCATTATTTTGAGATATTGGGATGGGAGGAGCCGAAAATTGTGGCTAGGGCCTGGCTGACCGGATTGATACTGGCGTTATTTGGGATGTGGCTGGCGTTTTTATGATGCGGAGGATTAAAAATGGGTATCACTGGGTAATGTCTTGGATATATGCCATATTGAACGGTTTACCGGCGAATCGGTTGTCGGTTATCGGGGTGACGGGGACGGACGGAAAGACCACGACCTGCCATTTAATTTATGAAATGTTAAAAACTGCCGGGTTGAAGGTGGCCTTGATCTCGACAGTGGCAGCGTATATTGGGGACGAAGAGGTGGATACCGGGTTTCATGTAACGACACCTGATGCCAGACTGTTGCAGCCGCTGTTAAAAAGAATTGCGGACCGGGGTTTTACCCATTTGGTATTGGAAGTAACCTCGCACGGGTTGGATCAAAACAGACTAGCGGGAATTGGGTTTGAGGTGGGAATTATTACCAATATTACCCATGAACATTTGGATTATCATCAGACTTTCGAAAAATACAAAGAAACCAAAATGAAGTTATTGCGGATGGCCAAGAGACCCATTTTTAAATACGAAAAAACTAAAATTAAAATCAGTAACCCCGCTCTTCCTGGAGAGTACAACAAATATAATGTGGGAGCGGCGGAAGCGGTAGTTAGGATATTCGGTGTTCAGTATTCGGTGATCGGTGAAGTGGTTAAGAAATTTGCCGGGGTACCAGGGAGGATGGAGGAAGTGAGACTGGGGCAGAAATTCCGGGCCATTGTGGATTTTGCGCACACTCCCAATGCTTTAGAAAATGTTTTAAAAACACTAAGTAACCAACTAACCAATAACCATCAACTAATTCTGGTTTTTGGATGTGCGGGGTTGAGAGATCACACGAAACGGCCGATGATGGGGGAGATTGCCAGGAGACTAGCTGATGTAGCGATAGTCACGGCAGAGGATCCCAGGACGGAAAGCCTAGATGATATATACAATCAAATAATATCCAATATCCAATATCCAATATCCAATATCTATAGAGAGGATGACCGGCAGAAAGCCATAAATCTGGCAATAGGAATGGCCAAGCCCGGAGATATAGTAGTGGTGACGGGGAAGGGGCATGAGAAGTCGATGTGTTTTGGAAAAATTGAATATCCCTGGTCTGATCGGGAGGCAATAGTAATGGCAATTGACAAAAGTTAATGGAAATGCTTTAATTACATTAATGTATATAGCTACGATTACCAGCCAAGGTCAAGTAAC
>Ga0209518_1003836_pt1 | contig 12580 bp, 9 predicted proteins | sample RifGroB1_FD_183993 | JGI IMG/M metagenome (GOLD analysis project Ga0209518, IMG submission 183993) | Groundwater microbial communities from Rifle, Colorado, USA - Groundwater B1 (SPAdes) (version 2) | ecosystem: Environmental > Aquatic > Deep subsurface > Groundwater | place: Rifle, Colorado... | reverse complement strand
AAAACTTTGAAACTTTCTCGTCTGATTTTGCCAGTTTTATTATTTCATCTTTATTCCCCGATTGTTCACTCCCTACTGTAATCAGAGATCTGACTTTTCCATTGATCTGAATTATTATTTTAACCTTACTCTCCAAAAGATATTTTTCATTCCATTTCGGCCAAGATGACACATGAATCGATTCTTTTTGTTTAAAGTGTGTTTGCCATAATTGCTCCGTCATATGAGGGGCAAATGGAGCCAGAAGTTGAACTAAAACTTTTAGCATTTTGTTATCAGTTCCCAATTTCTCCATTTTATTGACCAGCTCCATAATAGAAGCTATCGATGTATTATATTTAAACCCTTTAATATCCTCTGTGACTTTTTTAATTACTTGGTGAGTTTTAAAACAAACTGCCATTAAATTTTCTTTTGTTGGTTTGTTTTCTTTTTTCTCAAATAGTTTTAAGACTCTGTTTAAAAACCTAGACATGCCTTCTATGCCTGAATCTCTAAAGTCCGGATATCCGTCCATGGGTCCTAAAAACATAATGTAAAGCCTCATTACGTCAGCTCCATATTTGTCTAGGTAAATATCGGGGTTGACTACATTCCCCCTGGATTTACTCATCTTGGCACCGTCTTTAATCATTAAACCGTGGGCAAAAAACTTGGGGAAAGGTTCTTCATGATCCAGATAACCTCTGTCATACATAACCATGTTGACAAATCTGGCGTACATCAAATGCAAAACCGAATGTTCCGCACCACCAAAATACAGATCAACAGGTAACCATCTAGTAGATCTATCTTTATCAAATGGTTCTTTTTCTATATCAACACTGGGATACCTTAAGAAATACCACGAACTATCTACAAATGTATCCATTACATCTGTTTCACGCCTGGCAGTACCACCGCAATTAGGACATTTTGTCTCAAAAAATTCAGGGTGGTTGGCTAAAGGACCTCTCCCTGTGCCTTCCGGTTTATAGTCTGATATATTTGGAAGTAGTACAGGTAGTTCATTTTCAGGCACAGGTTGCCATTTGCATTTGTCACACCAGACCATAGGAATGGGTGCTCCCCAGTAACGTTGTCTGGAAACCAACCAGTCACGAAGATGGAAGTTAATGTTTCTTTCACCTATTTTTTCCTTGACTATCCATTTAACTAAATCTGTAATTAATTCAGTTGATATATTTTTACCTGTAAATGGCCCAGAATCTATTAACTCACCCTCATTTGAATGGGCATTAACAGGTAAGTCTGGTTGTGTTCTTTCAACAACTTCTTTTAGCCCGATCTTATATTTTTGAGCAAATTCATAGTCTCTGGGGTCATGTGCAGAACATCTGATAATTCCCGTACCAAAATCCATCAAAGCAAAGTTGGCAAGCCAGACAGGCATTAATTGATTATTAAAAGGATCCTTAACGTACCTGCCCGTAAATATTCCCACTTTATCATCCAATTTACTTCCTCTGCTATTTTTATTTTTCTTAAAAATTTCAACGAATTTTTCTACATCTTTCTGATATTCAGTACCTCTTACTAATTGATTAACCATTGGATGTTCTGGGGCTATTACTAAGAAAGTGTCTGCAAAAAGCCATGCCGGATATGCGCTAAAAGCGGTAAGTATTAGATCAAGATCTTTAACTTGATGATTTATTAGGACACCTTCTTTTCTTCCAATCCATTCCTTCTGGGCAACCTTAACCCTATTGCTCCAATCTATTTTATCTAAACCCTGCAAAAGTCTGTCGGCATAATCAGTAATTTTAAAAAACCATTGATCCAAGCTTCGCTTGTCAACAATTGTTCCACACCTCTCACATACTTTTAAATCATCAGATGCGGGAACCGAGTTACCGTCTTTATCCTTGGGATCTTTGCCTGCAAGCTTAGGGGTCATTACCTGTTCATCAGCTAAAACAGTTTTACAGGAAGGACAAAAATTAACCTCTGCTTTTTTTCTGTAGGCAAGGCCGGCTTTGTACATTTCCAGAAACAACCACTGTGTCCATCTGTAATAAAGAGGATCAGAAGTAGTCACTGTTCTGGTCCAGTCGTAGCCGTGACCCAAGGCTCTCATTTGATCTTCATAGTGTTTTGTTGTTCTTTCGACAACTTTATGTGGGTTTTCGTTAATCTTAATTGCATAGTTTTCGGAGTGAATTCCAAAAGAGTCATAGCCTATTGGCTGAAAAACAACTTTGCCGTTCATTCTCATAAAACGGCCGTAAATATCAGACCCTGTTGATGCAAAGGCATGTCCTGCATGGAGTCCTTCTGCGGAAGGATACGGAAACATCCAGAGGTTATAGAATTTGTCTTGTTTGGAAGTTTTATTGATGTCAGGAGTATATATACCTGACTTTTCCCAGACATCATGCCATTTTTTTTCAATATTTTTGTGGTTGTATACTGCCATCGTCAGTATTTTACCACTTTTCTTCGTGTAATTACGCGGATTTATAGCTTCTCTCAAACTCTTCTTTCACTTTTTCATCCAAATAGACCTTAATTAAAGATTGATATGGAACATCTTTACTATTTGCAATCATCTTAAGGTTATCAATTAAAGATTCTGTAACTCTAAGGGTAATTGTTTTTGTCGACATCTTAAGATTTGGAAAGATTGGATTTCTTATGGCTTTTTTTAAGTCATAATAATCAGTAATTGCATGGATTTCCCAAAATTTAACCTCTTCAGCCTCTGATTTAAACTCAGGAATCTTTTTTAATATTTTATTTTTTTTAGTCATTTATATCACCTCTTTCTTTTTTATTTTGATCTCGCGCCATCACAACTCTTATATTATTTTCTCTAAGCGTAAAAACCAGTGCAATTTTCCTTCCTATTAAGGTCTTTCCAAGTACCTTAAACCTCTCTTCATAAATTGAGTGCTTAGAATCACTCAAAATTATTACCCTTTTGTCTAAAAACACTTCTTCACATTCCCGAGAACTAACTTTGTGTTTTTTAATATGACCTAGATTTCCATTATCCCACTCAAAACCTTCAAGTTTAGGAAAATACAGGCTCATTTGTATTTAATAGTACAATACATGATAATTTTTGTCAAGAGCATGTGTTAAACTGAAATTATGTTATCCGAACTAACTATAATTATCCTTTTGTATAGTGTTTCATATCTTATCTTTAAAAAAAATCCAACATTTATAAAGATAAGGCATTGGGTGGATCTGGTTACTTTAGCTTTGACAGCTATATTTGTTATTGCATGGATTGATGTTTTTGATTATTCAGTTTTGTTTTTTCTATATATAGCTATCTCCTTGGCATTTATAGTCTATTTGATACTAAGACTCAGAAAGGCGGAGTTTAAAAAGTCCAAGGCCGAAGAAACCATTAAAATCTTAAAAGACGAAGAGAAAGTCTTGGAAGATGAAATTAGCAACTTCAAAAATCAAAATGAAAAACCACTTTCCTAAAATTAAAATTTGGTTTGTTTTAATACTTTCTCTTGTTTATATCGTAGGAAGAGATAAAACTACTACATTGCTTGCCCAAAGCAGGATTGAATCAAATAACTATAGAATCCAGTTTCCCAATTTCAACAGCGGCGCAGGAATACCTTCTTCAAGTGGATATAAATTAGACTCTACAATCGGCCAGGGAGCAGCAGGTTTGTTTTCTTCTTCCGGCTATCGTGTCAAATCGGGATTCCAGTATATTCACTCCATAATTCCATTTTCCTTTTCGGTTTCAGATATACAGATAAACTTTGGCGCTCTGACTCCCAATTCTTTTTCTACCGACTCTTCTTCTTTAACAGTTTCCGCAGGAGGAGCCGGAGGGTATTCGGTAACTGCAGCCGAAAAAACACCTTTAAAATCTTTAAATGATTTAAATACCATTGCAGACACTACCTGTAATGCCGGTGGCTGTACAGAAGTTACGGCTGCTGTCTGGAATAGTACCAGTGCCTATGGTTTTGGCTATAATATGGCAGGAGACGATGTCCCTGCAGGATTTGTTGATTCTACTTACTTTAAACAATTTGCCGATTTGTCAAATAGCGAATCACCGCAAACTGTAATGAGTTCAGCTAATGTAGGCACATCCCGCGTGGCAACAATTACCTATAAAATAAATGTTTCATCGGTCCAACCTGCCGGAAGTTATCAAAATGTTATTCTGTTTACTGCAGTACCGGCATATTAAGAAGTTAAAGGATAATCCATGAAATACAAATTTAATAAAAGTGCACCAAAATTAAATTCTTTTTATCTTTTTCTAGTGTCATTAATGTCACTTCTTTATATTATGTTACCTTTTGATATATATGCTCAAGATCCATTATCAATTTCGGTTACTCCGCCCATTTACGAAGTAATGATACAACCCGGCAAAGAAATTACCCAAGTTTTTAGCGTCACTAACCTTGGTGGAAAAACTACCCTTAAACCTAAAATTGTTTATTTTGAGCCTTCTGACTTATTGGGTAACGTCAAAATTACAGATAAACTTGCGCCAGATTGGATTAAATTTGATCCACTCCCTATATCTTTGGATCAAGGTCAAAGTCATGAATTCATTGTCCTGATTTCCCCATCTGTAGATGTCCCCGAGACAGACCATAACATAACAATTCTTTTTGAAACGGCAACAGCTCAAGATCTTTTAAAAGATAATTCTGCTTTCTATAACGCCCAAATCGGGGCAAATATCCTTCTTTCGATTTCCATTGACGGAAAGCCTAAAAAGAATGCGGAAACAGTTTCATTTAATGCACCCTTTATTGTTGACTGGCTGATGCCTGTTAATTATGAAGTAACACTTGCCAATTCCGGAAATTCTTTTTGGAAACCAATAGGTAAAATAAATATCAATGAAGATGAAATTTTAAACCTGGCTCCTTTAAACATTCTTTCGGGGTATTCCAGATATATCCCTTGTATTAATGGAGAAAACTTGATTGATTGTACATCTTCAAAAAAAATTCTGATAGGTATAAAAAAGGCCAATCTGGAATTTATTTTGGATGACGATCCACAAATTTACGGTAAAGAAGTAACTACGGTGGTTTTTCCTTTTTCGCTACTGTTCGGTATTATAATAATTGTGACGGTTTCGAAACTTGTAAACTATCTCTTGACAAAAAATGGAATAAAGATCAAATTTAAATAATTATGTACAAGATATATCCTGGATGGACTATTGACTTTAGATAAATCTTGTATCAAAGTTGATTAAGGTATGAAGAAACTGTTTTTTATTGTGTTCGGTATAAGTCTGGCTTTACTGGTTCTTTTTTTTGTGGGATTAAAACCTAGACTTTCCAAGTCTGCTAATTTTACAACAGCTTCTGCAACTCTTTCCAACTCCAGATTTTCATATAAAGCCAGTGTAGCTTCAGGAACTTCAGGAACTTCTGTGGTTAATATAGACGGCGATTCAACAGACGACGATACCAATCACCTCTTCCCTAAAGATGCTATTTGTTTTGTTAACTCCGCAGAGTCCGGTTGTATCGGAAATATTGGTTACGTAGTTGCCAATATTGTTGACACAGACACTTTTAACACTACAGGAGCTTTGGGTACAACTTTAGCCTCTACCGATTTTGTTGTAGCTACCCAATCAGGTTCATTGGCAATTACATTTACAACCGCGACTGAAGTTCCTATAGGTGGGGATTTATTAATAACGATTCCTGCAGTAAACACAACCGCAAAGACTAATGACGGAATTCCTGATACTAATTCTACAACAGCCACAAACGGATTTGATATCGGAGCCATGGTCGCCGGTGATATAACAGTGTCCGATATTACAGGATGTACATCTGCAGGCTGGGGAAGTGCAACATTAACCGCAGGTGATGCCTCCACCGACCACACAATTTTATTTACCAGGGCATCAGCTACCTGTGCTGCAGCCAAAGCGATTACTGTAACAATTGATTCATCACCAGGAATAATTAATCCTGCTCCTATTACTACACACACCCGAGGGCAGGCAGATACTTATCAGATAAATATCAGGTCAAGAGATGGCGGTGACAACGTTCTTGACCAGTCGGATGTAACTTTAGCTCCTGTAGAAGGTGTCTTAGTATCTGCGACGGTTGATGAGACATTATCTCTAACAATAGCAGGTTTGAGTGCAGATTCAGGCAGTTATTGCGGTATTACAAGAACTGCATCATCACCTGATACTACTGCTTACTCAGTTCCTTGGGGCACACTTTCTCCTACTTATCTGGCAGCTACCCATAACACACAGCAAACAGTAACGGTATCAACTAACGCAGATGCAGGTTATAGCGTTTATATCGAAGAAAATGATCAAATGGGTAAAGACGGTGTTGCCTGTACCGGTAATGGTGGAGAGTCTGTCAGTTGTATCCAAGATACCGTCTGTGGAAGTGCACCAGAGTGTAGTGAATCAACTACCAAAGATTGGGGTGCCGATCCGTCAAGCTATCCAGGATTAGGTTATTCATTGGAAAATTCCTCCGGAACAGATGCAGTATTTTTATACAGTGGTGGAACATTTACTACAAAACAAATTGCTGACATTGCAGCTTCAGAAACAAGAGCTGCAATTATGACTAATGCCGGACCGGTTTCTGGATCAATTGCTAATGTTTGTTTTAGAATCGATATTACTGCTACACAACCTGCTGGTTATTACTTTAATAAAGTTAAATACACGGCAGTACCGGTGTTCTAGGTTTGTTAAATAATTAAAATATGAATATAAATAATTGTAAAAAAATATTAGCAACTATGAGTGTTCTCTTGACTTTGGGTTTTGTTACTGATTCAGTTTATGCCCAGGACAGGGTTCCGTTGGTAGTAGCTCCCGCCAGAATGCAACTAAATGTCAATCCTGGAGAAAATTATAACCTTTCGGTTAAATTCATAAACGAAGCTCAACAACCTGTAAGTGGAATTATAAAAGTTGTTGATTTCATAGTAACCAATGACAATGGCTTTCCTACTCTTTTGGATAACCTAACTTATCCCCTTTCTAACCAATATTCGGCCAGTTCCTGGATTACCTTACCTTATGAAAAAGCAACTATAGCAGCCCAGGATATAGTCAGGGTTAATTTCAAAGTTAAAGTTCCGGAGGATGCCAAATCAGGAGGTCATTATGCTGCAGTTTATTTTGAAACTTCAGGCTTAGACCAACTTGGAAGCGGTTCAACTGATCAGTTTTCAGCCACATCCTCCCGTGTTGTCAGTCTTATTTCCTTTAGGGTGGCTGGAGATGTTACAGAATCAGCTTTAATTTCCGGTTTATCAATTCCTCAGTTTTTACAGTTCGGACCGGTACCGGTAACTTTTGAAATTTTCAATAAAGGAGATTACCATATTAATCCCAAGGGCCAGATAACCATTACCAATTGGTTTGGTAGTGAAATCGACAGAGAAACTATTGAAACCAGAAACATCTTTCCTGATGCTAAACGCAATTTTGAAGCAAAACTCGGCAAGACTTGGATGTTTGGTAAATACAAAGTCGACATTGCAGCCTCTTATGGTGAAGCAGGCAAAGTAGCCAAAGCATCACAAGTGGTTTGGGTTATTCCGGTAGTAGTCATTATTATCTTCATTTTATCCATAACTATTATTATCATGCTTGGTATGTACATCTCCAGAAAGCTGACAGGCAGACAAAAAACTTTGGAGCGCAAGTTGGAGATGGAAATTTCCGAACTGGAAAGTTTGAAGAACAAATTCAAGGATAAGATTGCTAAATAATCCTCTCACATAGCATTATTGAGTCAAACTCCAATTTTTGATTGAGATTAATTCACTTTAGTAATGGGAACAACTTGAACTCACGTTGATAATAGTTTTTATTATTTCTTTCGTAGTTTTAGAAACTCCAAGTATTTCTTTTCCATCTTTGAAAGCTTCTTTAAAGTAATCCTGTGAGGCTCTGTAGACGATTTAAACAAGAGGTAACTGAGAATGACTACTGCAACTACTTGGAGCAAAATAACCAGACTTATCCAGCTTCTGAAAAGAAGGTCCCAGAGAAGTTGCCAAAGGGAAATTATTTTTGATAATACCGTCAAAGTCAGAGTGTTACTTTTTGCCGTAGGGACATCACCTACTCTACTGGCTGCAAATATCTTATAAGTGTTTTCTGTTTCTGTCGGAATTGATAGTTCAAAGTAGCCTTTTTCATCTGAGCTGACATCAAAACTCGCTAAATTATAGGCTAGAGCTTCTGCTACTAAATTAAATGATCTATTTTCATCTTTGGCAAAATAAATGCTAACCTTTGAACCTGGAATAGTATATCCACTGGCTGTAACATCCGATCCTTTAACTACTTGACTACTGCTTAGACTAACCGTAGGTGAAAGAAGTACAGGACCTATCTCAATGGGCACAAGTCTCTCCTGAGGTATGGCCGGAATACAGACGGGTTGGGTACTTCTTTTCCTGTCATCTACAGCCTGAATACATAATTCAGGATATTTATCTGAATGTGAATATATTGATGTAAATTTAAAGTATCCATCACGCCTAGCAGTTACCTGTCCTGAAACACCAATTCCGTTCAAAAAAACTAATGAACCTGCAGGTCCGTATCCATAAATAGATAATGGCTTACCTGAAATTGGAATTAATGAGCCTGTGAAAAATGGTGATCCTTCGAATATAAATTCCGATTCCGATTCTGAAGACGTAGTAGGCTTTGGAGATGAAGAAGCAGTTGGAGACGGTGACGGACTAGATGTTGCAGAAGCAGATGTAGCAGTAGGTGTTGCGGTTTGAGATACCACTTGTTGACCTATTGTGACATCATTTGTTACATCCGGAGCTGTTGTTGGTCCCATATTCAGTCAAATACAATTTTTACTTTTTGTGGTACGGTTAATTTATCGATCATTACCTCAACAAAATAAGTACCAGGAGTATTTGAGGAAATGTCAAACAGCGCTTTTCCCGTTTCATCAGTTGTAGCTTGAGTTTTATTTATAGTCAAACCACTATCTTCGTTTCCTACAATCACATCTTTGTTATAAACTCCAAGACCACCATTATCTAAAACAAAAACTGTTATTCTTATAAGATCACTACCCGCTTTTGCTCTAACTGGTGAAGCAAAGATGTAAGAATTATCTAAAGAAATAACAGAATTTATGTTTCCGGTCTTGGCAGACGGAGTCATCGTTAACTTTTGTCTCATGTAAATGACAGTTATAATAATTGTCAAAATTAATATTGCTATTATTGATAATGCAATTAAGATATGTTTTAATGTGTCGTTTGAAACTTTATCTTCCATATATATAAATATATACCTTTTTAAAGTCTTAGTTCAAGAAGTCAAACTTTCGGGATTTTTAAGTAACAATAATTCTTATCACTCGAAAGTTAAGTTTGCCAATTGAGTTATTTTCACTATGTATGAAAACTTTCTGTGAAATATAATTTTTAATCGATTATTGCTTCATTTTTCCTCATATTCCGCATCTATGCGGTTTTTATTTTATCCGCAAAGTAGTTCGGTTATTGATATTTAGTTATTCCGCATTTTTCCGCATATCAACTAACAGCCTCATACTATTATATCCTTTTTTATCTATTTAGTGCTTATATACATTTTTTTTGTATCATATCGTACTATTTAAGTCTATAAATCTACATGCGGTTATTCTTTTATATACATTGTGAAATAATAATTATTTACCGTAGATATATTGACTACTTTATGGCTATTGACAGCGTGGATTGGTATATTAATATTAGTATATACCGTATAATCTGTATAATCTAAGCCTAATTTGCTTAATGCGGAATAAAATAACTTATGAATTTTAACACCACAAAAGAAATTATATTAAAATTTTCCAACTATTTGGTGGCAAACGGCATTTCTCCCCTATCGTTGAAGTTTTACCGATGCGACATCAATCATTTCCTTATAAACGTTATATTATTATCCGATATAACTCCCGAGTTTATAAATTTATACATAAATAACAGTATTAAAAATTCATCGATAAAAACTACCAACAGGAGGTTATCTACAATACGAAAATTCTCCCAGTTCTTAATTGATAGAGGACTTTCCTCGTTTGATTTTAGTAAAGATATTAGAAATGTTTTTTCAGCAGATACTAAAGCTAAATATATATCCGAAAAAATAGCATCCTTCGATTCATTCTTAATAGATCAGAAGATATCTAAAAATACCAGGAGAAATTATCTCTCCGACATCAACAGGTTTATTTTATGGCAAAAGAAAACAGACGGTGGAGTTAAAGAGTATCTTAACCAGTTCTACCTTAACAATAACCGTGCCAGCCATGACAGGATGATCTCTGCACTTAAAAAATACTATGAATTTAAAAAAGAATCATTCCCTCTATCCAAGCTGCAATTCCCCAAATTCTCCCCTTATGGCTATCTCCAGGAGAATATCATCAAAAAACTTGAGAGTAAGCCTACCCTACAAAGCTTGATTTACAATATTTTTTACACGAGGCCGAAGTGGTACAAAAGATATCATACTTATCCAATCGCATCATATGTACATTTTGCCATCTTGGTTATTTTTTCTGCACTTTCAGGTTATTTGATTTACGACAGAGTTTTTAAAGGGGCACTCGCCTATCCTTCAACTCCGGTAACACCAAACAGGTATCTTTCTTTCCAAGGAAGACTTACTAATAATTTGGGTACTCCGATAACTACAGCAAGAGATCTTACATTTAAGCTTTATACAGTAAGTTCTGGTGGTACTGCAGTTTGGGACTCTACAACCTGTTCAATCACTCCTGATTCAGACGGAATTTTTTCAACACTTCTTGGTTCTTCCTGCGGCGGAGCGATCGCATCCTCGGTTTTTTCCGAAAATGCCGGTATTTGGCTCGGAGTTAAGGTTGCCGCTGATGCTGAAGCAACACCAAGGATTCAGATTGCTACAGTCGCCTATGCTTTAAATTCAGAGACGCTTCAAGGATTTCCCTTAGGAACAGGAGTAAGCACGGTTCCATATATAGACTCGGCAGGCAAATTGGCAATTGCCGCTGCTTCTCCCACAATTGAATCCACCTCAGGAATATTCGGTATTACTGGTCAGGCAATGACGATTTCCACAGCCGATACTACTAACGGATCAATAGGCATCAATCCAGATGGTACCGGTACACTGAATCTGACATTTGAAGGTATAGCAGCTGGTGGTGGTGTTAATGGATTTATTAATGCAGTAAATGCAAATATAACGGGAGGTGCTATTTATGGTGCCACTGTAGCATCAGCAGCAACAGGTTATAATTTTGTGGACTTTCAATCAGGTGTATCTCCTTCTTCAAAATTCAGTGTTGATAGTACAGGTACTATTACCTCCAGTGGAGACATAACAATTGGCGGAGGAAATATCAATACAGGAAATATAGCATTGGTTATTGGTGACGCGACAACTGACAGTATTCAGTTACAAACAGATGGAACTGGTAACGCTGAGATTGTTTTACCAGATGACTCAGTTGGACCCAACGAAGTATTCACAACAGGTCAAACTGATGAATACTGTCTCAGTTATGAAGCTACAGGCACAACTTGGGAATGGAAAGATTGTGCAGGTGGTACAACTTTATGGGACACAATCGGAAACCCTGCTGGAAATGGTGCAATTGCCTTCGGTTCAACTCTACAGACACTAGACTGGACAGATTCAGTAGCTGACGGAACTTATTTTGGCTTAAACTTTGACAACAATGACTCGACTGCTGGAAATGATTATTTTGTTGAAATAAATAATGCAGTTTCTACAAACACAGGCGGGGTCGATCTTAACACTGAAGCTTTATTAAGATTACAGCAGTTGGACACAACCACCTCAGGTACTACCCTGGTAGACAACTTCATCTATATTGATGTGGCAGGATTATCAGGTGCAACCGACGGCATCGAAATAACCAATAGTGCCGGTAATTTAGCCAATGGTATAAACATTGTTGATACTGCAGGCGGAACTTTGGATAAAGGAATTGTACTTTCAGGTACATTTACAACTGCCGGAATTGATACTGGAAATTCAATTATTACCAATATTGGTGATGCGGGAACTGATTTTTCATCAACAGGCGGTCTTACTTTAGCCGGTTACTTCCAAACCAATGCATCTGTTGACTTTTTACTACAGGGGAGCGAACAGTTTTTTAGTGAAGCATCAAACATGGCAGACGTAACAACATCCGCAAATTACTTCTCAATTTATGGAAATGATACGGCATCTGGAGGAGACAATGAGCAGACATTATTAGATCTTGTTCAGGAAAACAATAGTGTGGACGTAGTCGAAGGAGTAGATGCCTTGCTTACTTTAACAAATGATGATCCTGACGATGTAGTTAATGACGCAATACGTTTTAATGCCGGTAATACAAATTCACCAGATTTTGAGGATGGTATTGATTTTTCGGCAGCTAATCTTAATAGGGAAATTGTATTTGAGAACGGTGAGGCATTACATGGACAAACTGCTGATACTTTCACTTTTGAGGACGATGATGGAACAGATTATGCCACCCTGAGCGCTACTGCACTTACCTTAACAGGTAATCTGGCAGTTAATGGTGATAAT
>Ga0209518_1003834_pt1 | contig 12585 bp, 16 predicted proteins | sample RifGroB1_FD_183993 | JGI IMG/M metagenome (GOLD analysis project Ga0209518, IMG submission 183993) | Groundwater microbial communities from Rifle, Colorado, USA - Groundwater B1 (SPAdes) (version 2) | ecosystem: Environmental > Aquatic > Deep subsurface > Groundwater | place: Rifle, Colorado... | reverse complement strand
TACCCCGAAAAACTTAAAGGCAAGGAACTGCGAAGCAATATTAAAAGCGCTCAGGACCTGGTTGATGAAGGAACAAACCTATTAGTTGCCGGGCGTCCGGTAATCGAATCGGCACCGTACCTTTTGGGAATGGATTCCCCCAGAACCTACTTTGTCCTTTTCCAGAACGACAAGGAATTAAGACCCACAGGGGGATTTATGACGGGATACGCCATAATGAAAGTTGATAAAGCCAAGTTTGATCCGGTTACCTCAAACGATATTTATAATCTGGATGCCCAGTACAGGCCCTCGATTCCCGCTCCTGACCCGATTATTAAATACATAAAAGGCCCATACATCCTGTCCCAGAATCTAAGGCTAAGGGATATGAACTGGTCTCCCGACTTTTCAGAGAGTATGGGAGTATTCACCGAAGCCGCCAAAGAAGTAGGTGTAAAAGATATTGACGGGGTAATCGCGGTTGATACCCAGCTTCTTGAGAATCTTCTTAAGGTAATCGGGCCAATTGGAGTTCCCGGATTCGGGAACTTCAGTACCGAGATTGACCCCGAATGCAACTGTTCCCAGGTAATTCATGAACTTGAAGCTTTTGCCGATGTTGAAGGACCCATCATTTGGGACCCCCTTACTGGTAAAATCATTCAGAAGCCGCCGAACTCGGATAACAGGAAAAAAATCATAGGCCCCCTAATGAACTCAATTCTGGCCAATGCCTTTGGCCAACCCAAAGAGAAGCTTCCCGGACTCTTTGAAGCGGCCATGAAGTCGCTTCTTGAGAAGCATGTTCTTTTCTATCTATATGACGAAAAAGCCCAGACCGCTGTTGCCGACTTTGGCTTGGGAGGAATAATAAAAAATTATGAAGGCGACTACCTGCATATAAACGATGCAAATCTCGGAGGCAGGAAATCAAATCTTTACGCAACCGAAGAAGTTGAACAGGAAATAAGCGTAGCCCGGGACGGAAGCGTAACCAAGACGGTTACTATTACTTATAAGAATCCCGAGAAGCAGGACGGCTGGCTTAATTCGGTTCTTCCGACCTGGGTCCGGGTATATGTTCCCAAAGGGAGTCAGCTGATTGACGCTGCCGGCCTTGAAGCCAAACAGGAGCCCTACGAGGATCTTGGCAGAACCGTTTTTGCAGGATTCTTCCAGTTAAGACCCGAAGGGGTTTCCAAAGTCACATTTAAATACAAGCTTCCGATGAAATTCTCAAAAGATTACAAGCTTCTTATTCAAAAACAGCCCGGAACAAACGGCTTTCTTTATACAATTAAACTGGGGAGGCATGAGGAGGAGTTCTTCCTAAAAACCGACAAAGAGATTAAAATAGGGCTCTAAATGAAGCCCAGAAGCTATACTTCAGAGGGAGTTGTTTTAGCCCGCCGCCATTTCGGTGAAGCCGATAGAATTCTCGTTCTTTATACCAAAAACTTCGGGCGCATCAGTCTTATTGCAAAAGGGGTAAGACGGCCAAAAAGCAGGAAAAGGGGGCATATTGAAGTATTTAATTATTTAAAGTTCCAGGCGATAAGCGGAAAAGGATTGGACATAATGACCGAGGCGGAGGTTATAGAGGACTTCAAAGAAATAAGAAAGAACTTAAACAGAATCTCTCTGGCTTATTATTTTGCAGAAGTCTTAGGAAGAATCACTCACGAGCGGGATCCGAATGAAGAACTCTTTGATTTAATTCTGGATCATCTTGAATCCTTGAAGTCGGTAAAACGTCTGAAGGCCCTTCGGCTTGATTTTATTTACAAACTTTTAACTTTAATGGGTTATTGGCCCGAAGGAAAAGAATTACCCGATCCCGATAAAAAACTGGAGGAGGTTATTGAGAGACAAATTGCATCTGTCCGAGTGGGGAAAGCTATTTCTTCTTAACCATTTTTGTCACATAGAAGGTTGCCATTAAAGTTGTTAATGGGACTGCTGCGACAAGGCCAGTGCTTCCGGCCAGGGTTCTAATCATTTTCCCATTGACAAACGCAACTGAGTTGCATATCATAGAGTATGGTTAACACAAAAGCGAGATCGCAAATGTTGCATATTTTCGGAAGTGCCGCTTCCCCAATCAGTGCTTTAGATTTACTCAAAAAAATTAAAGTAAATAAAACTACCATTTATAGGGAACTGGATTTTTTGGTAGACTTGGGACTTGTAAATGAAGTTGATTTCGGAGATAGAACAAAAAGATATGAGTTAAAAGATCTAAAACATCATCACCACCTGATTTGTCTTAACTGTAAAAAGGTTGCAGATGTTAATATAAAAGAAAGCTTTAACGTACCAAAAAATTTTAAAGTTGTCAGACATAATTTGGAATTCTTTGGGTATTGTCAGAACTGTCATTAATAATTATGGAAAATATTCTTAAATGCACCAATCTAAAAGTAAAATTCGGCGGGCATGAAATCTTGCAGGGCTTAAGTTTTGAAGTAAAAAGAGACGACACTTTGGCGGTAGTTGGCCCCAATGGTGCCGGTAAAACAGTTCTCTTTAGGTGTCTTCTGGGACTTATTCCATTTGAAGGAAACGTTGAATGGGCACCCGATGCCAAAATCGGCTATGTTCCTCAAAAGCTTTCCGTTCCCGGCGATATTCCCCTCACAGTACGGGAATTTTTGAGATTCAAAGAATCCGATGACAAAAAAATAACAATGGTAATGAGCAGGGTCGGGTTTAAGGCCAAGGCCAAACACAGACATCATGATTTAAGAGTATTAAATACAAGGCTCGGCAAGCTTTCCGGAGGGGAAATGCAGAGAGTTCTCATGGCATATGCATTAATGGATGCCCCCAACGTATTACTTCTGGATGAACCCACGGCCGGGGTAGATATTGCTGGAGAAAAAACTTTTTATGCGCTTTTTGAGGACTTAAAGGCTAATACGGATCTGACAATTATTTTTATAAGTCATGACACTGAAGTTGTGGAAAAATACGCAGACAGCGTTCTCAAAATAATTCACGAACATCATGAGAACACGGGAGAACATCACCATGAACACTAATTTACTTTACTTACTATTAGTAGGGGGTTTGGTCGGAGCAGCCTCCGGGTATCTCGGAAGCTTCATGGTTCTTAAAAGAATGTCCCTGGTTGGCGACGCTCTAAGTCATGTTGCCTTACCCGGAATTGCAATTGCATTAACATTCGGAATTAACCCGATGTTGGGGGCTCTCGTTGCCCTGGCCATCGCGACTTTCGGAATCTGGTACCTGGCGGAACATTCGGAAGTTTACCCCGAGGCTCTTGTCGGAGTATTTTTTACAGCCAGCCTTTCTCTCGGGTTACTGTTAACTCCAGAACCTGAACTTTTGGAGGCACTATTTGGGGATATTGATAAAATTACTCCTTTCGACGGATTAATGGTTCTTGCGGGCGCCGTAATAATTTTTATAGCAACCACGCTTATTTCCAAAAAACTTCTTCTGGGGGTTGTATCGGAAGACCTGGCCAAGTCACAAAAAATTGATGTTTCAAAAATTAATCTTATTTATCTTTTATTAGTATCCTTGGTTGTTGCGCTCGGAGTTAAGTTCCTCGGAACCCTCCTCACAGGAGCCATGGTAATAATCCCCGCCGTAACGGCCAAAAATATTTCAAGAAACATAAAATCCTTTCATATTTTTTCGATCCTTTTCGGGATTGTCTCTTCCACCATCGGAATTCTGATTGCAAAATACTTTGGTATATCTTCCGGGCCTGCGGTAGTTCTGACCGCGGTCGTTCTCTTCATTGCGAGCTACTTTTTCAGAAAATAAATAAAGTGGTAGAATTGGCAAATGTCATTGATAGTTGTTGATCATAAACTTACTAAACAAGATTTAGACGCTTCCAGAGAAGATTACTCCGAATATATAAAAATTACGGCAGACATAGAGAAAGAAGTTGTAGTCATTGGTGGGGAATATCATGCAGACGCTGAAAAAATTCTTGTTGAAAAGTTCAATTCGAAGCGATCGGATATTTGGGGAGGCGGATATAATATAACAAGCAGTGCATTTGAAGTTAACGCAATCTTAAATTTAAAAACCACAACGAACGATTCTCTGGAAATTCTTGATCCAAAGACTAGAAATCTTTTTTTGGAAATTGTAAAAAGGAAGCTGGATAATATACAATCATTATTGTGAGCCATACACCAAGTGAACTGGATATAAAAACAGACCTTAGAAGGTCCGTTATGGCAAGCTTTTCTCCAAAAAAATTTACAGATGTTAATTTTAGAACGTTTATTAAGAATGCTCAGGATAACCTGGAGATGATTAGGGAAAAGATCGGGAAAAGAAGGTATATAGAGGTGAAAGGAAGGATACTTAAATCGAAAGATCCACGAAAATCTATTGAAAAAAGAAGGGAAGATATTCTTACAGCAGCTTCATTAATTTAGACCGAGCTACTTTTTCAGAAGATAATCAGAGGGTGGGCTGTATGCCTAATTTCTTTTCAACTTTTGCGATTCGATCGTCGTGATCATTAACTTTGCGGTTCATGTCAGATAACATTGTCATTTCTTCGCGAACGGCCTTAAGCTCTCCCATGAGCCTATCCTCACTGGCAAAAAACTCTTCTTTTGTAGGAAGATGTTTGACATCGTCCTTTCTGGCAAAGGTTTCGTTTTCATCAAGAGCTTGGTCAATTGTGGACCTCATTACATCTTTGATTAGTTTTAGGTCGTTGGTCGTCAGGGACATAAACCTATTTAATATCGTGAAGCCTGTAAAGTCAATCCGCCAAAATTTTCAAGGAGTGGTAAAATACGGCTGTGGCGGAAATAGATGTAATTCGTAACCGTGTTGAAACTTGGGGCAAGGTACTTAATCAAATCCCGGAAGTGACCTATGTCGGCGATCCAATTCTTAGAACCCCAACCTTACCTGTCACTTTCGAAGAAGGACTCAAGATTGGAAATGAATTAGGATATCACCTGGTCCGTTACAGAAAAATTGCAGGATACGGCAGAGGTTTTGCAGCCCCGCAGATTGGAATTAATAAATCAGTTTTTACAACCTTTGTTGATAATAAGGCTGAAATTTTTATAAACCCCAAAATAACAGATATATCCGAAACTACAAATTTTTATAGAGAGCTTTGCCTGAGCTCAGGAATTTACTATGCAGACGTTGAAAGACCCGACTCAATTGAAATGGAATGGACAGACAGGGACAATAAATCCCAAAGACAAAAATTTGATGGTTTTTTGGCAAGACTCTATCACAACATGAGCAAAAACACTTACTAGGAGTCATAAATTTAAGTGAATGTTCGTCAGAGCATATAGGAGTAGCAACTTTTGACCCCTTAAAGGAACAACTAAGAACTTCAAGATAGAAGATAATCAGAGGGTGGGTTGGATGCCTAATTTCTTTTCGACTTTCCCGATTCTGGGTTCGTGGTTATCATAAACTCGGCTTGAGAGCATCTCATGCTGTTCCCTTATCGCCTTGAGCTCACCCATTACTTCATCCATTTTTGCGTAAAATTCATCTTTGGATAATATTGTGCCCAGCTTTTCATTAAACTTCTCCTCAAGCTTTATCTCAAGCTCTTCACCGATAGTAATTTTCATTACCTGCTTGATTAATTTTAGGTCGTTTGTTGTAAGTGACATATTCCTATTTAATACCGTGAAGTGATTAAAATCAATAGAACGATTTTGTTAAAGTATTCTCGCAGAGGCTTGAGGGAAAAGTGCTAGAATAAGCAAAATGTCTTCGATTGAGAAATTAGAAAAAGAAATTCAGAAAATTAAAGAAAGAAACAGGCGGGTGGAGGGGGATAAAGCTTGGGAAACGAGTTGGACAAGAAGAACTTTCATAGCAATCTCAACTTACATTTTAGTTTCGATACTTTTTATCGTAATTAAAGTTGATAAGCCGTTTCTCTCCGCCATTATTCCGGCCCTTGCCTATCTTCTGTCAACATTCTCCCTAGGTGTCCTCAAATCCCATTGGCTTCAAAGAAGAAAACTATAGTCCCGATTATTGTGGTGAGCCCAGCCGAACCAGTGATTCAATTTGGTCGAGGGATAATCCCTAAGGTGAAAAGTGCGAGCGTATTATCCTTTGAAGAAATACTGGCACTCTGGCATTTCCAATGCCCTCGTACTAAAATATGGCTAGGATGAATAGAGAAGATGCGCGATCAGAGGTTAAGAGATTGGTGGAGAAATACGAATTTGTAAAAACTTCGGGCTCGGTTTCTAAATATACTGAAGAGGAAACAAAAAAAGGCTTTATAGAACCTCTTTTCCGAGCTTTAGGTTGGGCAATTGATGATAGAAATGAAGTCTCAGCGGAGGAGCATCAATCGGGAGGTCGTGTGGATTACGGATTTTATTTAAATGGAAGACTGAAATTCTATCTTGAAGCAAAACCGCTTAGATCAGATCTTCATCGAGAAGAGTATGCAAACCAGGCCGTTAAGTATTCTTGGAACAAGGGTGCGACTTGGGCAATTTTAACTGATTTTGAAAGTTTGATCGTTTTTAATTCCCAGATAATTGACAGATCATTGGGTGACAAGCTCGTTTTTGAGATCCCATATACCCAGTATGTAAGTAGATTTGAACAACTTTGGCTACTTTCTAAAGAAGCCTTTATAAATAACCTATTAGATAAAGATGCCGAGGAACATGGCAAGAAACTTCAGAGAGTTTCTGTTGACACATCTTTATACAAGCATTTGACTGAATGCAGAGAGCTTCTGACAATGAAGCTTGGCGAGATGAATCCGCAAGTCGATAGTGAATCTTTGGATGAAGGGGTTCAAAAACTTCTTGACCGCTTAATCTTTATTCGTGTGGCTGAAGATAGGGGTATTGAAGACCAAACCCTTATTCCCTTAATTAGACAATGGAATAATAGTAAAAATTCTAATGAAATTCCGCTTTACAAGTCAATGTCGACAAAATTTAGGGAGTTGGATAAAACGTATAATTCAAATCTTTTTAAACCACATCCATTCGAAAACTGGGAAGATTGGAGCAATGTAACAGAACAGGTGGTAAAAATACTTCAGGGTAGGCCAGGATATTATGAGTATGATTTCAAGGAAATTTCATCAGATGTCTTGGGTAATGTGTATGAGAATTATTTAGGTTACAGGCTTTTAAAGTCTAAAGATGGACTTACCTTGAGTAAGGATGCCAAAAAGCGAAAAGAACACGGCATTTACTATACACCGAGTTTTATTGTTGATTATATTGTACAGAACGCATTAACTCCTGTTTTGGATAAATGTAAAAATATGAGCGATCTCAAAAGAATTAAAGTTCTTGATCCAGCGTGTGGATCGGGATCCTTTTTAATTAAAGCCTTAGATCTTTTATCCAGAAAATATAGGGAATTTGACAGAGGGGAAAAATATCATTCAAAAATGACTATTTTGATTAACAATATTTTTGGTGTTGATCTAGACCCGCAAGCAGTCGAATTGGCGAAACTAAACCTTTTAATGAGTGTTTTAAGAACTCGAGCCAAACTTCCTTCATTGGATAATAATATCAAAAATGGCAACTCATTAATTTCAGGAACTGATAAAGATCTGCAAAATTATTTTGGCGCCAATTTCAGTGATAAAAATCCATTTAACTGGCAAGATAAGTTTCCAGAAGTATTTAAAAATGGCGGCTTCGACGTCATTATCTCAAACCCTCCATACAACGCCAGTCTTTCTAACACAGAAAGAGAGTTCTTTAAAGAAAATTACGAATCTGTAAGTAGTGGCAGGCAAGATACGGCTGCAATTTTTGTCGAGCTTGCTAAAAAAATTGGCAAAACCAATACTTATTCGGGATTCGTACTTCCTTACAGATTATTTTCAAGAAAAAGGAACCATGGGGCGTTCCAGAAGTATATACTGAACAACTTCTCCGTAGTTAAAGTTATATATTTAGGAACAAATACTGGTTTTGATGTTGGTGATGAATTTATGCTCTTATTCCTAACAAATAATTGGCAAGCCGACTCGAATGTCGAGGTTGCATTAAAACCAGAACATCTATCGGGGGATGTTCGGTTTCTTAAAATAAATCAATCTAAATGGATCGCTAACAGTGAAGTCAATTTAAATTTATTAAGGTTTGACATTCCATTAACCTTAAAAATCGAACAAGGATCTGTGAAGCTTTCTGAAATATGTGAAGTTAAGGATGGTATTGTGCCATATTTGAGAGATAAATTGATAAGTTCTAGTAAAATTGATAGCAGGTACGTTAGATTTGCTGGAGTTGCTGGTAAATACGTTTTAAATAAATATTACTTTTCTTGTGATGAGTTGTATCTTTGTTATGATATAAATGAGGCAAAAAAGTACATTCAAAGCACAATTGAATTGAGAAAAGTTCAACTAAGAGACAAAGATATCTTTCTACATAGAAAAATTATTACCTCCCAAAATAGCTCAGTGTTGAAGGGGGCAATTGATGAAAATCAAACATTCGTTTCAAATTCTCTTCATAGCATTTTTCCTAAAAAGGAATATAAAAGTAAATTTATTTTAGAGTATATACTCGCGCTTATTAATTCATCACTTCTGAACTATTATCACAACTTTTTGAGATTAAAAGCCACAGACCTACATCCACAGATACTGATAACCGATCTTAAAAGATTACCAATTAGAGTAATTTCTATTGACGATCAACGTATATTTGAATCAATTGTGAAGAAAATATTCACCATTACAAGGCTCTCTGGATATCTTACTAATACAGATAAGCAAAATGAGGTAGTTGAATACAAAGGCACACTAGATAGAATGGTTTACAAACTTTACGATTTAACATCTGAAGAGATTGATATTGTCGAAACCGGTTGACCATATGTATTTTTATGGCTAAACCTGCCTAATTTATAAATATGCAAACGTTTGTTGTCGGTAGATATTATTTTAATACTCTTTTTAGAGATCAAGCTAATTCGCACTTTGTCGTTGATTTAGAGAAAAAACCCTATTACGAAGAAAATGGATATACATATGCTCTCGGCAATTTTGGTGGGGATGAACACAAGGGATTTGATCTAATAAGAGGTACTTTTGGAAGGGTTAAAAAGGGTGAGATGGCAGATATTTACGATAAGAAAAATAAAAAATTCAAGGCAGAGGTGATGCCAGACGCCGCCGATATAATGCTTGAATTCCTCATCAATCATTCAAATCATCTTATTTTTGTTGAATACAACTCGAGATTTCGGCCACAACAATTTGCGCAAGTGTTCAAGAAGATTTATTCAAAAACATCATCTATTTCTGATATGGAACTGGATTATATTTTGATTGAGAAAGATATCTTTGATAATGTCAAAAAATGGAATAAAGTAGGTAGAGTAGTATTTAGGAAGTTGAGACCGTCAAATCCTGGTAGTTATGACTATTTCAAAGATATTGAAGACCTACTTAAAGAAACAAATAGTGCCAGTACAAATATTGAATTTCGTGCACAGCAACCAAAAAGCGAGCACGGTGATGACCACGGACTTGTTTATGATAGTAAGTTAATTAAACAAGGAATTGCGCTTAGCGCACACGGATATGGCCAAGCTGTGCTTGAGGGCCAAGAGGGTGATGAAAAAGTCCATATTGAAACGGGTAGATTTTTAAAGAGAATACAAGTTGATTTCAGTAAGGATGGAGCTTTAGATAAAATAACACAAACTATTGAGGATATTAGTAAGCATGAGAAATGAAACTGCCAAAACGACCTTTTTTTATCAACTAAAAGTCTATGGCATTAAAAGGTTTTTAACACAGCTCGACTCGATAATTTTTTATATTGTTTTTTTATTTCTTTCGGCAGATAACATTCTTGGAACTAATCTTTTCGTTCATGCAAAGACCGATCAGGTAATTGCAATATTTGCCGCCGCCTCAACCCTATTTGCCATTACGTTAGCAGCACTTGCGATAATACTTTCTTTTTCGAATAGTGATTTTATGAGTTTTTTGAGAAAAAATAATAAGCTTTCCTCATTGTTATTTTTGTTTTGGGTTGGGAACGGAGCCTACTTAGTAGTAATAACTTTATCGATTTTATATTTCCTATTAAATATTGGAGTTTTTGGCGAGATTCTTTATGTTTTTATCGTATCGTTTTTCTCCTACTCAATAGTAAATACTGGCTATCTTTTGGCTACTGTCATAAGGTTTGGATATTTTATTGACATCTTTGAAAAATTGAAAAAAGATAAATAGCTCTATGAGTGTATAATTGCCTCAAATGGCTATTAATCGCGAATGGCATTTGGCAAATAAAATGCCGGAAAATACAACTGAGGAGGAAAGGGCTAAGTGGCACAAGGCCCATCTTAAAAACTGCGCCTGTTATCCGTTGAGCGAAAACGTCAAAAAACTTCTAGAGAAGTATAAATAACTACATTCCCAAGAGAGTGAAGACTTTGTGGACTATAAATGCGGGCCAGAGAATGGCTTTAATAAATCCTAGAATATAATCCGAAGAGGTTACCGCGTGCTGAAAATAATAGATAGCAGCTCCGAATATCCCGAGTCCGTAAAGAGCGCCTCCTCCTGCGCCGTGATGCTTGTGATGATGCATACCTTTCCAATCTTTGCAGCAATCCTTGTAATCTTTTGTTTCTTTACTCTCCTCTTTATCCATTAATTAAGTATATCATGATCCCAATCTGCTAAAATATGATTTATGTTTGAAGTAATCTTTGACACCGAAACAAAAAAATTCTTTGATGAAATTGATGATTTTGATCCCGGAAAACTTGGAGTTTCCATTGTTTCAGTTTATTCACGGACCCTGGGAGACGATTTAAAAGAAACTGAAGGCAAGATGGAATCTTTTTGGGAAGAGGACTTTCCCAAAATGTGGGATATATTCACTAAGGCCGATCGCATAATAGGATTTAATTCAATCGGCTTTGATGTTCCGGCTCTTGCCCCTTATTCCCCGGTTCCTTTTACCAAACTCAAACACTTCGATATCCTTTCAGAAATAAAAAACTCAATCGGAAAAAGGATGTCACTGGATTCCCTGGCCAAAGCAACTCTGGGAAGAGCAAAAAGCGATCAGGGAATTAATGCCATTAAATATTGGAATGAACATTCTCCCGAGTCACTTGCAAAACTTAAAAAATACTGCGAGATGGATGTGGCTATCACCCGCGACTTATATGATTACGCTCTCCATAACGGAATCCTCAAATATACCGATTTCTGGAATGAGAATCATGATATAAAATTAGATTTCGGCTATCCCAAGGATGAACCAAAAGCCCAAACAAGCCTCTTTTGATAAGTTAAGCCCTGAAGCATACAACGTATGCTTTTTAAAAGGAACGGAACCTCCCGGATCCGGAAAGTTTTTGCATAATAAAGAAAAAGGAATGTATGTTTGTGCCGTTTGCGGTCAGAAACTTTTTGAGAGCGATACCAAATATGATTCGAAAACCGGTTGGCCGAGTTTTTGGGACACGGCAGATACGGGAGTGATAAAGAAAACCCAAGATTTTTCAATGATTGTTCCCAGAACCGAAGTGACCTGTGCAAATTGCGGAAGTCATTTGGGTCATGTCTTTCCTGATGGACCTAAGCCCACGGGTTTGAGATACTGTATAAACTCTCTGGCACTTGAGTTTAAGGAAGATAAAAAATAATACCATGCGATTTACCGCCAAATTACTTTTAGCAGGTCTTGTTATACCCCTTCTTCTTCTTGGGTTTATATCTGCAAGCATTAAATTCCAACTTCTTAACGCCAAGTTTTGGCTGGCAACTTTTGAAAGGCACAATGTCTATACGACGGGCGCAGAAGCTCTCAAAAACTATGCCGAAGGACAAATTGCAAAAGAAGGGGGGAGAAAGAGCGATGCCAAAGTTATAACTGATCTGATTACCCCGGAAAACCTGAAAGATATTACTGAAAAAAATATTACAAATTTCCTTAATTACGCTAACAGGCAAAAACCGGAACTCATGGTTTACCTGCCGGTTAAAAAAATCCCCAAAGGACTCCTTCCCAAAAATTATGCAAATATCCCCGAAGAAATAGAAATAAATACACTCTTAGATAAATACGGAATTAAAGCCGTAAGCCGTACACAGATTCAGCAGTTTTCACTTATGGGCCGGGCCGCAACCTATTTCATGGTTTTAGATCTGTCACTATGCGCTCTTTTCATTTTCCTCCTTTTCCTTTTAACAGAAAGCGGGTCCAGATTTGCATTCCCGGGGGCTACATTTATTATTACCGGACTCTTGGCAATTATGTTTTTCCGCGGAGGGGTTCAACCCCAAATGGGGACCGAGGCAACCCTTGCCGAAAAATCTCTGCCGGCGCAGGTAGTGTTTTTAAATATTTTACCTCCTCTTATTCAGGAGATCTCAAAAGGCTGGATTGTGGCCGGAATTGCATTAGTTGGCCTCGGAGTAGTATTATTGGTACTTAGGAAGAAATAATAACTTTGAAATACTTTGTAGCCATATTTGTTACGGCAATCTTGGTTTTTCTTGGCGCCACAATCTATTATAAAGGTTTTCCCGTCTTCCCCAGCTACAACAAGAATCAGGTTTCAACAGATAGCGGAGTTCCCGAGACTCTA
>Ga0209518_1003832_pt1 | contig 12591 bp, 12 predicted proteins | sample RifGroB1_FD_183993 | JGI IMG/M metagenome (GOLD analysis project Ga0209518, IMG submission 183993) | Groundwater microbial communities from Rifle, Colorado, USA - Groundwater B1 (SPAdes) (version 2) | ecosystem: Environmental > Aquatic > Deep subsurface > Groundwater | place: Rifle, Colorado... | reverse complement strand
AATCCATTTTGGCGCTTCCTTCACTGCAAGTATAGTTGTCTGGTACACAACTTCCTTCTTCGGCTTTACACAGATTGCCTGCGGCGGCCTTTTCCCTTATGTCCTGCTGTTGTTGAACTAAAATTACTCCTGCCCCTAAACCACCGACTAAAACCAAAAGTCCGAGGATGGTGGCGATGACCCTTTTGCCGCCGAACTTTTTGTTGGGTTGCCCCGGGGTAATAACCGGAGGAATATCAAAGTTTGGAGCGGCAGAGCCGGCATCGGGTGGGAATGGTGGGGGGAGAGAAGCATCGGCCGGCGGTATGTCCATTGGCGTAGGAGGGGGAACGTCAGAGACCGGAAGAGTCGGTAATTGGCCTGGTTCACCGGGGGGAGTTACCTGGGGAGGATTGAGATTGGTATCGGTGGGATTATTTTGGTCGGGCATTTAAATTTCTGATTTTTTCCAAACTAGAAAAGCGAAAGCGACAACGCCTACCCCCATGATAAAGAGTAGGATTGTTGGAGTCAAGCTACCCGAATCGGGGACAGGCGCGGCCGTTGTTGTCGCTGTAGCCGTGGGGGTAGCGGTCGCCGTTGGCGATGCAGTTGGGGAGGCGGTTGGACTTGCCTTGGGAGTTGAGGTGGGGGAAGCCGACGGGGTTGATTCAAAAGACGGCCCCTCGGCTGCCTGGACAATAAAAGTTCGGCTTAATGCCCTTAATATGCCGCTGGCGTCTCGCCAGGTAATTGTAATTTTGTGAGCCCCTTCGGTCAAACCCTCGGGTGAACTCCAGCTCCAATTTCCAGAAGTAGGAACCTTAACGGCCTCGGTTATCGGTTCGGATTCAAGGGTGATGGTGAGGGTTACTCCGGCCGGCCCCTCGCCGAAAAATTCCGGCTCCGTCGTCGTGATAATTTCTCCCGGCTCGACACTTTCAAGAGTGACGGTCGTTGCCGAAGGCGTTGCCGTTTCTCCCACCTCAAATCCGGAAGAAGGGGTTGCCTCATCGGGAAGACCAATGGAAGCTTTGGGAATTCCGCTCTCTTCCGAGGGGGGAAGGTTTTTGAAATCGTGGGTATCCCCCAGGATTATCGACGGCACCGGACGGGCCGATTGAGGATAGATTTGAGCACTGGCGACTCCTTGGGGTCCCGCATTGGCCGAGATTTCGATCAGGGCATTCTTTTCGTCAACGACGACATAAGAAGAGAGAGCTTGGTTTCTGGCCGAAGAAAGGGGAATCACCCAACTACCACTATCTGAAGTGATGGTCGAAAGGAGACTCCCGCCCCCGACCGTCAGGTAGAGAAGGGCGTTTTTGGCCGGCTGGCCGGTTGAAGTCAGGACGGAACCCGAGACAAGATTTGTTTTACTGGGAATTTCTAGCGTCTGCCCAGTCGTTACCTGCCAAGCGATACCGTTATTGTCGAAATCTTCTCCTCCGGAGTTTATCTTGAAAAAATATGTTGTCTGGGGAGTGAGCCCCCGGAGGGTTAAAAGATGGGTGAAACTTTGGTCCTTGAGCTCATCGAGATCGGTTTTATCTAGAGAAGTGGCGCCCTGTCCCCACTTAACGAATCCGGAGGTTTCCCTATCGGTTATCCAGGAAATTGTAAAAGAAGTGTCGGTAATGTTTGAAATTCTGACGTCCTTGGGCGCAAATTCCGCCGCCGCCCCTAGCCTAAAGATATTCTGGTTTCTGACCAAAAGCACCCCCGCCGCCAGACCAAAAACCAAAATGAATAACCCGATGATTGTTGGAATTTTACTTTTTCTCATGGTGAAGGCGATGCCGTCGCCGTTGCCGTTGGTGTTGGACTCGATGTTGGCGTTGCCGTTGGCGAAGCAGTGGGGGTTTCAGCCGGCGTTGCCGTTGGCGAAGCAATTTGAATTTGGGTGACAACTTCTCCTTCAGAAAAAAAGATACGGCTCTCGATTTTATCGATTAAACTAGTATCTAGCGTTGGCGAAACAGGCTCAAGAATTTCAGCCGGAACATTAAAAGAGGGTTCGTCGGTAAAGACGCGGTAAACGCTGAAAAAAACCCAGAAGACAACCGTAATTGTCGTTAAAATCGCAATTGTTACCAGATTTGGCGTCTTTCTTTTTTTCATTGACCGATGTAGGGAGCCCTGCCGCTTACCAATATCACCAGTGTTTTTCCTTCGTCAGTTTCAGTTGCCGTGATCCCGGTGGTATCAATCGCCAACGGTCTTCTTAATTTTTCTAAGTCAGCCAAAAATCCCAGAAGGTTTGAATAATTACCGGCGATGCTTACGGAAAAAGATATCCCCAGGGTATCTTCGGGAAGAGGGGTGACGCCTTCCTCGGGAGGGGCCTTCTTGACTTCTCCTAAAAGGGTGACTTGTCCCAAGGAGACCCCCAAAAGGTTGACGCCGTTTTTGGCCGCCAGTCCCTCAAATTGTCTGACAAAAGTCTCCGGAGATGCGGCTTGTGGAATAGCGTCCTCAATGAGCGGTAGTCTAATTATTTCTTGGTCAAGAAGAGTCTGGGCGGTTGAAAGATTTTGAATTTTGGTGTCGAGTTTCGCCACGATTTCTTCCTTTGAATTAATCTCGGTTAGCAGTGCCGCAATTGTAACAAGAGTCGGACGAAGTGCAAAGGTGCCAAAAAAGGAAACCGTTGCTAAAGACAAAAAAATTTCCAAAAACATTCTTAAATCTTCCTTTTGTTTATAGATAGTCAGAACGTTCAGAAAATATTCTCTGTATCTTAGGTATTCTTTTCGCCAGCCAAGTGCCATTAGCCCTCCTTTCTGGGCGTAATCAGTAAAGTAAAGGTAAATTGAGAATCGTCAGAAGTATCCAAGTTTGTCAGGGTTACTTCTTCAAATCTTTCCGATTTTTCAAGGTTGACGATAAACTGGGCAATACTGATTTCGTTTTGGGCAGCCCCTTTAACTTGGGCCGATTTGCTATTGAAAGAGTAGGTGAGAAGGAAAACATCGTTGGGTAAAAAGGAAGTAATCGTGCCAAGGGTACTCGAGGCCGTTCCTACATCCTCCGAGAGCGAAGAAAATATTTTCAGCTTTTTTTGAGTATCTTTAAATTCCTTTTCAAATTCTGTCGAAGCGGAGAGGACAGCCGACTTTTGCTTAATCAGGTCATTGAGGTCGGCATTCCTGGCGTCGAGCCAAAACCTTGAGAGGAAGGCGACCATGACCACCATTTCCGTGACGATGACAATTATCCTAAAGGTTGACATCGCCCAGCGAAGGGTACGGCCGATGGTTGTTCCAGCAAATTCCTCTTGGGGAAGAAGATTTATTTGAGCCTTACTTTTACGGGCAGCCATTGTTCGAAAAGCGCCTTCGGCGCCTTTTTCAACTATAACACATGAAGCTAAGCGGCTAAAGAATTATCTTTTGGAGGGTTTTACCTTGGCGGCTTTCTTTTTGGTCTTAGGGAGCAGTTTGTTTAGCGCCTTTTTTATTCGGCTGGCCTTATTTTTGTGGATGAGGTTAGTCTTGGCGGCCCTGTCGGCTAAAGATATCGCCTTGACGATTTTATCTTGGGTGGGCTTCTTTTTTGCCAAACGGACAGCGGCCGCGAGACGAGAGGTTATAAGCTTATTGACAACCGTCTTTTTCTTCGAACTTCTAAGGGCGCGCTTGGCTGTTTTTGTTACTGGCATAGCCGTAAAGTATAATCTAACATTATTTGGATATCAAGACATTATGGTTGACAAGTTAATCAATAAAGGCAAAAAGTTTCTCTTTTCTCCCCAGGGGTCAGTTCTCTCGGCCGCCACCATCATCATGCTAATGGTGGTCGCTTCCCGGATTCTGGGGCTGGTCAGGCAAAGAACCCTGGTCCACTTTTTTGCCCCCGACGAGCTTTCTTTATTTTTCGCCGCCTTTAGACTGCCGGACTTAGTCTTTGAGGTTTTGGTCTTTGGCACTTTCTCTTCAGCTTTTATCCCGGTTTTTGCCAAGGCGCTGAAAAAAGGTAGGCGTGAGGCGTGGGAAATAGCCGGGACGATCACCAACCTGGGGCTGATCGTCTTTACTTTTTTGGCGGCCGTGGTTATCGTTTTTGCCGGTAACCTCTACGGTTTTTTTGCGCCCGGATTTAGCCTTGAGCATCGGGAACAAATAGTTTCTCTAACGAAAGTTCTTTTTGCCGCTCAAGGCTTTTTTGTCGTCAGTTACGTTTTGACCGCGGTTCTTGAAAGTTCAAGAAGATTTTTAATTCCCGCCCTTGCCCCTCTTTTTTACAACTTAGGGATTATCGTCGGCACCCTGCTTTTAGCGCCTAAAATGGGGCTACTTGGTCCCACCATCGGCGTGGTTATCGGGGCCTCTCTCCACTTTTTAATCCAACTTCCTTTGGCGGTTAAACTTGGGTTTAGATTCAGTCCCAGATTAAAGATCACCGAGTCTGTCAGAAAAATCGGCAAGCTGGCCTTACCCAGGATAGTTGAGGTTTCTTTCCTTCAAATTTCAAAAACGGTCGAGCTTTTTCTTGCCTCCCTGATTTCAACCGCCAGCTACACCTACTTTACTTTCGGTAATACCCTTCAGCTCCTGCCGGTCGGTCTTTTCGGGACCTCGATTGCCAAGGCGGCCCTGCCAACCCTGGCAAGACAGGGAGATAAGCCCGATGAATTCAGAAGAACCCTTTTCGGGGCACTTTACCAAATAGTCTTTTTGGTTCTTCCGGTCGCAACGGTTTTGATTGTTTTGAGAATTCCCCTGGTCAGACTTATTTTCGGTACGGACATTTTTAGTTGGGAAGACACGGTCCAAACCGGAATGGTTGTTTCCGCCTTTGCCTTCGGCGTCGTTTTTCAGGCGACAGCCGCTCTTTTAGCCAGGGGATTTTATGCCCTTCACGATACGAAAACACCGGTGGCCATCTCCCTTTCGGCGATTGTTTTGGTCATCTCGGTTGATTTCATCTTGATTAAGGGTCTTGGGTTTCCCGTCTGGGGTTTGGCGGCCGCCTTTTCTCTGGGCTCCTTCTTGCAGGCCTCTCTTCTTTTCTTTTTAATCAATAAAAAAATAGGCGACGGATCTTTTTTCAAACTCCTCTCCCCAATTGCCAAATCGATTGTCGCTTCCCTGGCCGCGGGGAGTGCAATGTACCTCCTGCTTAAGGTTTTTGACCGGTCGGTTTGGATCAAAAGACTCTCTTTTTTGGGCAGGATTGAAATCGCCAAGGAAATTGCTTTCGAACGATTTGTTTTGGACACGAGGTATACCGTCAATCTTTTGGTCCTGACCTCATTTGTCATCGCGGTCGGAGTCATTATTTACCTGGGCGTCTCGATTCTTCTCAAATCAAAAGAGGTTTGGTACTTCTTTAATCTCGTTACCAGGATTTTTGTCAAAAGAAAGGTCAGCCCCATTCCGGCCAAAGAATCGGAACCGATTGCGCCGCCCCCAACCGAGAGCTCCTCCTAATCTGGTCTTGACAGGTCTTAGCACTCGTGTTAGATTACTGCTAAGTTATTTTCACTTATGAGAGAAGGATTGACCGCTCGTCAAACGCAAATCTTAAAAGCCTTAATTGAGGAGTATATCGAAATGGCCGAGCCCGTCGGCAGCGAGGCTTTGGATAAAAAATATAGCCTCGGAGTTTCGCCGGCCACCATCCGAAACGAGATGGTGACCCTCACTAAACTTGGCTATTTAAGGCAGCCCCACACCTCGGCCGGACGCGTTCCGGCACCAGTCGCCATGAAATTTTATATCGACCAACTGATGGAGGAAAGACAGATGAGCCTGGCCGATGAAGTCAAAGCCAAGGAAGAAGTCTGGGATTCCAGAAACGATTTAGATGAGCTTCTTGAGGAAGCGACCAAAGCCTTGGCCGAAAGGACCAGAAACGTGGCCGTGGCGGCAACCGACCAAGGCAAGGTCTGGCACGCCGGCTATTCGAACGTCTTTAATAGCCCCGAATTTTCCGATCTAAGAGTCTGTGCCAACCTCTTCTCTTTTTTGGAAGAGGCGGAAAAGCTTCAAGAGCTTTTCTTTGAAAGAGAAGGCTCCGGCAGCCCGATCGATGTTTTGTTTGGCGAAGAGTTGGGCTGGCCGGAACTTAATCCGATTGGCATTGTCACCACCCATTTTAAGGCAAAAGGGATAAACGGCGCCCTGGGAGTGATTGGGCCGGTTCGGCTTAGCTACACAACGATCATACCGGTCCTAAGGTATTTCAGGAATCTTATCGAGGAGGTCGCCAGAGCATGAGGCGGGCGAAAGGGGAAACCGAGCAGCTTAAAAATCAGCTGGCCAGGGCCTTGGCCGACTATGATAATTTAAAAAAGAGGATCGAGCGGGAAAAAGAAGAGTTTGAAAAATCCGCAAACATTAAGCTGGCGATAAGGCTTTTACCGGTATTGGATGTCTTAAAACAGGCCCAAAAACACCTTAATGATCCAGGAATCGCGATGACAGTCGCCCAATTTGAAGATGCGCTAAAATCGGAAGGGATAGAAGAAATAAAAATAAAACAGGGAGACTTATTTGATCCGGAAATTCATGAGGCGATAGAGACGGTTGCCAACGGCAAAGATAGGGGTAAAATTGTAGGAGTAGCCTCATCTGGTTGGAGATTTAGCCAAGGACCAGTTATAAGACACGCTCAAGTCAGGGTAACCAAAGGAGAATAAATATGTCAAAAATTGTCGGAATCGATTTAGGAACAACCAATTCGGTAGTTGCCGTGATGGAAGGGGGTCACCCCAAGGTTATCCCCGCGGCCGATACCGGCCGAAACATTACCCCTTCGGTGGTTGAACCAGTCAAAAACCTGGTCGGGGACGTGGCCAAGAGACAAATGATTCTAAATCCCAAGAACACGATTTACTCCATTAAAAGACTGATGGGAAGAAGGCACGGAGACAAAGAAGTCGCCAAAACCCAAAACATGGTCCCCTATGAGGTTAAGTCTAACGACGGTATGGCGGCGGTTGATATTGAAGGTAAAACCTATACGCCCCAGGAAATCTCGGCCAGGATTTTAATGAAGCTCAAAAAAGACGCCGAAAGCTATTTGGGCGAGAAAGTCGAAAGCGCGGTCATTACCGTTCCCGCCTACTTTGACGATTCCCAAAGGCAAGCCACCAAGCAGGCCGGAGAAATTGCCGGCTTTAAGGTCGAGCGAATTATTAATGAACCTACAGCTGCTGCCCTAGCTTACGGGCTGGAGAGGAAAAAGGCTGAAAAAATTGCCGTCTATGACTTGGGCGGTGGAACTTTTGACATCTCCATTCTTGAGCTGGGCGACGGGGTCTTTGAAGTTAAAGCGACCAACGGAGACACCCACCTGGGGGGAGACGATTTTGACGAAAGGATAGTGGACTATATCGCTTCGGAATTCAAAAAAGAAAACGCCATTGACTTAAAAGCCGACAAACAGGCCCTGCAAAGAGTCAGAGATGCGGCCGAAAAAGCCAAAATAGAGCTTTCCGCCAGCTCAGAAATTGAAATAAACCAGCCTTACATTACCCAAAAGGACGGCCAACCACTACACCTGACGATGAAACTGACCCGGGCCAAACTGGAGAGCCTGGTCGAGGATTTAATCGAAAGCACAATGAAGCCGGTCGAAGCCTGTCTGAAAGACGCCAAGCTTGACCCCCATAACGTCGACGAAGTCATTTTGGTCGGCGGCATGACCCGAATGCCCAAGGTAATCGAAACGGTCAAAGATTACTTCGGCAAAGAACCCAACAAGAGTGTTAATCCGGATGAGGTGGTTGCGGTCGGGGCCGCAATTCAGGCCGGCGTTCTGGGTGGAGAAGTCAAAGACATTCTTCTTCTTGACGTTACCCCTTTGACTTTGGGAATTGAAACCCTGGGAGGAGTGGCCACGCCGATGATTGCCAGAAATACGACGATTCCGGCCTCAAAGACCGAGGTTTTCTCAACCGCGGCCGATAATCAAACCCAGGTTGAAATCCACGTTACCCAGGGAGAGCGGCCAATGAGTGCCGACAACAAAAGCTTGGGAAGATTTATTTTGGACGGAATTCCCCCGTCCCCAAGAGGAGTCCCCCAAATCGAAGTAACCTTCGACATGGACGCCTCGGGAATTTTGAAAGTTACGGCCAAAGACAAAGCCACCGAAAAAACCCAGCACATAACCATCACCGGAGCCATAGGGTTATCCGACGATGAAGTCAAAAGAATGCAGGAAGAGGCCGAGAAGCACAAAGAAGAAGACACCAAAAAAGCGGAGAAAATTGAGGCCAGAAACAAGGCCGACGCCCTGGTCGCGGCAGCCGAGAAGGCCATTAAGGATGCTGGGGATAAAGCCCCCAAGGAAGTCAAAGAAAAAGTTGAAGAAAAAGTGAAAGCCGTCAAGGACGTTTTGGCCAAAGAGGACGCGGGGAAAGAGGACTTGGAATCGGCAGCCAAAGACTTATCAGACACCCTAAGCCAGATTGGCCAGGCGATGTACGCACAGGGCAAGCCGGAGGAAGGCAAAGAAAAAGAAGAGAAAAAAGAAGAAAAAAAGGAAGACAAGAAAGAAGAAAAAGTTGAAGAAGGAGAGGTAGTAGAATGACGACAGAATTTCAACGGTCGACAAGAATTGTCATTGATCCCCAGGAGGTTAACTTCCACAAAAAAGCTCAGGAATGGGTTCATGACGAAATTTCCCACGACGAACTTTTGAGACACTATCCGAGCTATCTTCTAAGCGCTCCCGAAAGAATCGTGAGATTTGTGCAAGAAAAGGTCTCACAAATAACAAGAAAAGCAGAGAGTGTAAAATAATAGTGTGGCAGCTTCAAAGTCAGACTACTACGATATTTTAGGAGTCTCCAAAAACGCCTCTTCTGAGGAAATAAAAAAAGCCTACAGGAAGCAGGCATTAGAGTGGCACCCGGATAGACACAAGGATGAAAAAGAAGCGGCCGAGAAGCGCTTCAAAGAAATAAACGAGGCTTATCAAATTCTTTCAGATACCCAGAAGCGCTCCGCTTACGATCAGTTTGGCCACTCCGCCTTTTCTCCGGGAGGAATGCCTGGGGGTAGCCCTTTTGGCCAGACGGGGAGGTACGGACCTTTTACCTACTCTTACTATTCAACCGGGGGAAATGGAGGCAATCCTTTTGCCAGCTTTGATTTTGGCGACCCTTTTGAAATATTTGAACAATTTTTCGGGGGCGGCTCTCCTTTTAGACAGGCTAGGCAGGTTCCCCGCTATTCGATTACCCTAGATTTTCTGGAAGCAATAAATGGGGTAACCAAAGACGTCAGCATTTCCGGTAAAAAAAGAAAAGTAAAAATTCCGGCTGGAGTGGACGAAGGCTCACGAATTAATTTCGGGGATTTTATCCTCTCGGTAAACGTTAAACCCCACAAGATTTTTGAACGGGACGGCGAGGATATTTTTGTGCGAATTGCGGTTCCCTATTCTCTGGCTGCCCTCGGCGGAGAAATCAAAGTTCCCACGGTTGACGAGGATATCAAGATAAGAATTCGGCCGGGGACACAATCGGGAACAATGCTTAGACTGCGTGAGAAGGGTGTCCCTAGGCTTCACGGACGCGGCCGGGGAGATGAATACGTCCGCCTTAATGTTTTGACCCCGGAAAGACTTACCAAAGAACAAAAGAAGGCAATGGAAGAGCTGAAAAAAGAAGGCCTCTAAGGTTTTTCTAATTTATAGGAGATTGCAAGCCCTCGTTCGGTTCCAATAGGAAATATCATGTCTACATCTCTTCCTTTCAGGGTTACTTTTCCTGAGGGCGTGTCCCATTCGGCAATAAAAGGATAGCCGGCGAGGTTAACTTCGATCATCTCTCCTTTTTCCAAGAGAATGGGGCCTTCTTCAGGTTTTCTTGGCTTAAAGTTTTTAGTATAGACAAATCGAAAATGCTCATCATCGGGGAAAGGATTTGTTACCCTTAGGGGGGATTCGCCGTTATTTTGAAGAGCTAAAACATTATTGACGCCCAACATAAGTTCCAGCCTTGGAGCATTAGGCTGTTCCGGGATATCAACCAGATTTATATGCGCATGCGGCGATCTTTTTTCCCGGGGTCTTTTTGGCCCAATCTCGCAAACCGCGTTGCCAAGATTACTCCAAGAGAGCCTAAAGGTTTCTCCACTTCTAATATTCAGACTCCTACCTAAAAGTGCGGTAGCCGCCTCTTTAAGTTGAGTCTTAAGACTCGCATCTACACCTTCCATTTTGGTCATTTTAGCACGTTTGACTTATTTTTGCGCCTAGAGTAAAATTGGACAAGATTAAGGTTTTTTGTAGAAATGGTGGGAAGAAGGCCCGCCATTTTTTGTAAAAGATATGCAAACACCAAGAACTGAATTTGCCCAGGCGTTAAAAGCCATCGCCACCGAGCGGGGGCTAGACCCGGCCGTGATTTTGGATACGATTAAGCAGGCAATCATTGCCGCCTATCGAAGGGACGCCAGGGAGCGGGGCGACGAAACGGAAGAATATGATTTTGACGTTGAGATAAATCCGACCAACGGTGAAGCCAAGGTCTTCTCTTGGCCGCTTGAGAAACCAGAAGAGAGAAAAGACGTTACTCCCCCAGGCTTCGGCCGAATCGCCGCCCAGACGGCCAAGCAGGTTATTCATCAAAAAATAAGAGAAGCCGAAAAAGGCGCCATTATGGATGAGTTTTCGGGAAGGGTGGGGACCATGATATCGGGCATGATCCTCCGCTTTGACGGGCCGAATGTCCGGGTCGACATGGGCCGGACCGAGGCTCTAATGCCGGCCGAGGAAAGAATTCCGAATGAGCGGCTCTCACTTAACCAAAGACTGACCTTTCTTTTAAAAGACATTGTCGAGGGGTTAAAAGGCAAAGAAATAATCTTATCTCGCGCCGACCCCGCTTTGGTTGAAAAACTCTTTGCCAGAGAAGTCCCGGAGGTTTCCTCGGGTTCGGTTTTAATCAAAGCCATTGCCCGAGAACCCGGCGTCAGAACAAAAATAGCGGTTGCTTCCATCCAGTCCGGAGTCGACCCGGTTGGTTCCTGCGTCGGCCAAAAAGGAGTTCGTGTTCAAGCGGTAACCAATGAACTGGGCGGAGAGCGGGTCGATATTGTTCTTTGGAGCGAGGAACCCGCCGAACTGCTGAAAGCCGCCCTTTCCCCGGCGGAGAATATTAGTGTGGCTTTGGACGAAGAAAAGAAGTTGGCCAAAGTGACCGCCCCGGAGGATCAGATTTCCTTAGCCATTGGCAAAGAGGGGCAAAACGTCAGGTTGGCGGCAAAACTTACCGGTTTAAGGATTGAGGTCGAGGGGGTTGCCGCACCTAAAGAAAAGATAGAAAAGAAAAAAGCGGTCACCGAAGGCGGTCTTGGTAAAAAGTCTCCACGGAAAGCGGTGACTAAGGCCAAGACGAAAACGAAGAAAACAAAAAAGGAAGCCAAACCCAAAAAAGTCAAGACCGAAACGTCCGAAGCGGCACAAGAAGTACCGACCCAGGAATGAAAATCGTTCTAGAAAGGAACAAGTTTTATGGAAAAAGGAATACGAGCTCCAATAATTACTGTTTTAGGCCATGTCGATCATGGAAAAACCAGCCTTCTTGACGCCATTAGAAAAACCAGCGTCGCCCTGAAAGAAGCCGGCGGAATTACCCAGGCTACGGGTGCTTCGGTTGTCTTCACAAAAGAAGGCAAAAAAATCACCTTTATTGATACCCCCGGCCACGCGGCCTTCTCGGAAATGCGTTCGCGAGGGGCAGAAGTCGCCGATATTGCCGTTTTGGTGGTTTCGGCAGACGACGGAGTTAAGCCGCAGACGAAGGAAGCGTTTGAGTTAATCAAGGTGGCCCAAATACCGGTGATTGTTGCCATTACAAAAATAGATTTACCTTCAGCAGACATCGAGGGAGCCAAAGGACAGCTTGCGAAAGAAGGAATTTTATTCGAAGGCCGCGGCGGCGACGTCCCGGTCGTTTCTGTTTCGGCAAAGGAAAAAAAGGGAATAGACGAGCTTCTGGAAACGATTAGTCTGGTCGCCGAAGTCCACGAGATAAAAGGGGCTCCTGATGAAAATTTAGAAGCGGTCGTTATTGAAAGCTCAATGGACAAAAGAGGAGCCTTTGCCAACGTCGTTGTTAGAAACGGCACTCTTAAGACAGGAGAGGTTGTCCAAGTCGAGAATGTTAAGTCTAAAGTTCGGGCTTTATTTAATTTTAAGGGCGAGTCGGTCAAAGAGATTCTGCCGGGAGAGCCGGCTCAAGTTCTTGGGTTTGAAGAAATTCCCCCCGTCGGCGCCAGGCTGACAAAAGAGGGAGCCGGAGAGACTGCTTCGGCTCCTAAAGACGTAGAAAGAAAATTAGGAAAGATTAAAGAAGGGGAAATAGCCGTTGTTATCAAGGCCAGAAGCGCGGGTTCTTTGGAAGCTCTTTTGGGAAGCCTGCCCCCCAATATCGTTGTTGTTGATTCGGGGGTTGGCGATGTCATCGGTTCGGACGTTTTGGGGGCAAAATCGGCCAGTGCCTGGATTTTCGCATTCGAATCAGCCGTTTCCGCCAATGTCTCCAAACTTGCCGAAAGCGAAGGCGTCCATATCGAAAAATTTGAAGTAATCTATAAACTACTTGAAAGACTCGGGGAACTTCTTAAAAAGGGGCAGATTGAAATTTTGGGC
>Ga0209518_1003827_pt1 | contig 12599 bp, 22 predicted proteins | sample RifGroB1_FD_183993 | JGI IMG/M metagenome (GOLD analysis project Ga0209518, IMG submission 183993) | Groundwater microbial communities from Rifle, Colorado, USA - Groundwater B1 (SPAdes) (version 2) | ecosystem: Environmental > Aquatic > Deep subsurface > Groundwater | place: Rifle, Colorado... | reverse complement strand
TATCACAAATATTATCTACATGAATGACAAATATATTTTCCACATTTACTACATAGCTTTTCTTCAAACCTATATAGTATTTCTTCACAATCTTGGCATCTCATATATTGGACCGAGGGGACTTGAACCCCCAACTTCATGATTAAAAGTCATGCACTCTACCATTTGAGTTACGGTCCATCAATTTATCCTCTTTAAAGAACAACTCTTCCTTCTGGTCTAGTTATAGATTTAAGCAGAATCTCCCTCCTTTAGGTGGAAGTAGTTCAAGGATTTCTATAATCTGAAACTGAACTTGTCATAGTATCATAAGCACTTTGAGTTCCAAAACTATCTCCGGTATATGAATAAGTATTGCTTAATAGAATACTTAAAGAATTAGCTTCTGAAAAAGCATCAATATTAGCCGCTAAGAAGATGAATTCCCATCTATATTTTTCTTGCTGATGTTTAACCATTTCTGATATTTTATCTCTTTTATAATCTTTACTAGCGTTTTCTTGACCATCTGTCATAATTACAACTATTACTTTTTCAGGTCTTTCTTTTTCATTAGTATTAGATAATCTTCTTCCTACATCATCAATTGTTCTTCCTACAGCATCAAGAAGAGCAGTTGTACCAAATGGTATATAATTTTTATTTTCTAAAGACAATACTTTTTGAATATCTTTTCCTGAAAAGATTTCTTCATATTCATGATTGAATAATATTAGTGACATATTAGCTTTCCCAGGTAATTTCTTTTGTTCCTCTAAAAAAGTATTAAATCCTCCTATTGCATCATCTTTTACTGATGACATTGATCCACTTTTGTCTAAAATACATACAATTTCCACAAAACTCATAATTTTACTCCTTATTTTTAATCGTTATGTTTTTCAATTTGAATGTTTTCGTTTTCTTCAAGAATATTAAATAATTGAGCTAAGTTAGTGTGTCTATTAATATCTAAAAACACAACTTCGAATCCATTTTCTATTTCTTCTATTAGTTTTTTATATTCTCCTGCCTTATCATATCCATCATAACTATCTTCTGACTTATGTTGAATATAATCATTTACATCATTGATATTACTTATCTTGTGAATATCGTTATCATCATCATAATAAGATGGTAAATAATCATTATCAAGTAATATTTTTACAAGTTTATTACATATTTCACAATCATAAAAATTAGAATATTTATCTTTTTTGTATTTTATTACATAACTTGTACTAGAACTATTAGTCACAAAATCTTGTCTTATTTTCATAATCCTAATTCTCCATAATGAATATTTATTTCATTGTCTAAAATATTTATATTGTATTTATCTTTTAACAGTTTTTTGAATTTTTCTTTTATTTTATTATAATTTTCTCCTTTTTTAAGATCTTCATAAATTGATATTCCGGCATAATATATATCATAACTTCCCCAAAATTCAATATTTTCACCAATTAAACATCCATAATTAATTCCACTTTCTACTTCATCTCTAAGATTTTCAATTTCTATCATTTTGTTTATATAATCTTCATCATTAGTACCAACGATTAAAAACGAACTAGAACTAGAATTAGTTACAAAATCCATTCTTATTTTCATATTATCCTCCTTTTATAAAGCTGAGACGGTAGGTTTCGAACCTACGATCTTTCGGTTAACAGCCGATTGCTCTACCAACTGAGCTACGTCTCAATATATTTATATTATAATAGTTTTTAAGATAATTGTCAAGTTGTTTTTATGAAAATAATTTTTATCCTCTTTAAAGAATACCTCTCCCTTTAGGGAGGGGTTATAAATAAAGTCAAGTCATTTTAGATCTATTGGAGTATCTGATTTCAAAAAATTACCTCTCCATATAATTTCATTTCCATTACTATCTTTGAATTGTATATATGAGATTCCAGCTTCAAAAGTAGATGGATCTATTTTATAAGTATTCAATATTTTACCATCATTTGATAAAAGATAAATATAAACATGATTTTTTTGTCTTGTTTGATGATCAAATGTATAACTACAAGATGATATTAGAACTAAAACCAAAAATAATAAGATATATTTTTTCATAATATTTCCTTTCAGTTTAAACAATTAATTTTTATAAAAGTCTTTTCAGCGCAATATTTACAAAACTTTATTTCAATATCAACTTCTTCTTGATTTAGGGATTGTTTTATTTCTTCAACAACTATACAATTATTTCGATCTTCACAGATATTATAATTTTTGCATTTAAAACTTAGCTTCCATTTTATGTCTTTTATTAATCTTCTTTAAACTCTCCATTAAATTCTATCATTTTATTTCTCCTTTTGTTCTATTTTAGTTTTTTGAATTATAATGCAAAGATTTCATTTTATATTTTTCAAAATCTTCACAAAAATCTATTTTAATATCAATCTCTCCTTGAATATTAATTTTAGCATCATTAACATTATTAATTATTTCAATAATCTTATAAACATTATTACAGTTTTCTTTTTTTTGACTTAAGCATTTTTCAAATTTTCTACATTGAATTTCTATGTTGAATCTTGTTCTTTTTTATTATCTCTTCCAAACTGATTTAACATATCTTATCCTTTCTATTACATAAAACTATCTCGCTTTTAATTGGACATCCTCCCATGCATTCTAACCTATTTTTACATGATGGACAACTTTCTTTTAAATGATTTCTAAAATTTTCAAACTGAGTAGAGTTCCATGCATTTTGAATTGTATCATTACTTATATCGTATCCCCATTTATGATCTTGATCAAAACTGCATGGTAAGCAAACCATATCACTTGAGATATAGGCACTAAACCTAGCACCCTCACATGTATCCATGCTCATTTTATTAATGTTTTTTGTAAAGTTTAATACTCCTGGAATACTACAACTATCAAAGCCTATTTTGAAGTTAAATTTACCATTATCTATTAATTCAAAAAATTCTTTAACTTTTAGATCCTCGAATTTTAAAACATTTTCATTTCTGCCCAGTCCTACTGGTTTATGTAGTAAAAAAATAATAGCATTAATATCTCTAGGGAAAAGATCATTTTTTAACCTTATAACTGCTTCATCTATTGTATTATTACCTAATACATAATGAATATTTGTCTTAACTCCTGCTTTTAAAAATTTGTTAATGGCATTTTCGGTATAAAAATTTGATTCTATATAATTACCATCGTCGTTTTTTATTAATCTTGAATATTGAGATATTGCCACCGCTCCACAGTACTTTTTAGTTATCTCAACTTCCTCATCTTTTAGATCTAATCCAGAAGTAGTATAATTAGGAACAATGTTGTTTTCACAAGTATATTCTAATATTTCTTTGAAGTTTTCGTGTTTGTTAGGGTCGCCAGAACCTCCCAATGCCACTTGGAATACTTTTCCTTTACTTTCATCTATGATTTTTTTATAATTTTCTAAAGACATATTTGGATCATTTCTTGTTAATCCAGATTGATAACATTGAATTCCAGCTTGTATACATAATCCTGATTTGCCATGATCACAATGACCACAAATTCCTATATCTATGAGCTCGGGGAAATCTCTCATAAATGGGTCTATTCCAGAATCCTTTTTGTTTTTATATATTCCAGTTCTAATACTTTTTCCGGTTTCGTTATCAAAATAATTAAAAAACTGATTCTTTTTATCAAATGTCATTATTTCCATTATCGTAATATCCTTTCATAATTCTACTAAGAGTAGTTTTTCCTATATTAAACATTTTAATTATTTCCTTGTTTTTTACTTTTTGAGATTTTAAATTTTTTATTTTTTCTCTATCCTCCAGAGATAGTTTAGATCTTCCTTTATTGGATTTGCTAATTTTTTCTTTGGTTTCTTCACTATGTTTCTTTCCATAAAATGGATTACCTGATCCTATATTTTTTATTTTTTGGATTATTGATATTTTCTTTTTAGATTCCTCTGTATGATGTTTTCCATACATTACGTTTTTTTCTCCACTTCTCATTACTGACATTTTCTTTTTAGATTCTTCTGTATGTTTTTTCCCAGAACGAAAAATTCTAAGTTTTTCTTTTTGTTCTTCACTCATTTTTCTTCCAATAGGACTATCAGCTATTAATTGTATATTATAAATTCTTAAATATTTATTGAAATTATCGATCCAATATTGCTCTCTTTCTATTAAATTATCTTTTGAAGTAAACTCTAAAATAAGCCATGTAAAACAATTTTCTCCATATTTATTCCATGCATTTTGAAGGTGTTTATTTTTATGTTTGTTTATATTTAGACTATAATAGTGGTTATAAATTCTATTTTTTATATTAAGAGAACTACCAATATAAAATGTGTTATTAATTACACTCCATATTGCATAAACTCCAGGTATTTTATCATCTCTATAGTATATACAATAATATCCACTGTAATCATGAAAGACTTTCATGACTTTTTTCTATCTATTGTTTTAATTATCATTTTTCTATTCCTTTATTATTATTGTTAGTGATCTTATCATTGATTGAATTTCTTCTATTTTATGCCATAGTTCTCCAACAGTTCTAATATCTCTACTAATAAGTATTCCGCTTTTTGATCCAGGAACTATTTTGTGCAGATCTATTATATCTTGTATAGTAATATTTTCTATTATTTTTAAGTCATTTATTATTTTAATTTTATTCATTCCTTTTCAATAATTCATTAATCATTGATCTCATATTTTTCATTTCTTTTATTGTAAACTCACACGCAACTGAATCATCTATGGTTTTAATAATTTTTGATTTTAGTTCCTTATTGGTGAAATTTATTTGTTTTAAAACTTTTTAATATCTCTTAGTGCTCCAAATATTCCAAAATAATTATCAAGGTTTTCTATACATTCATCAATAATTTCATTAATAAATATTCTTGTTCTTTCAGATTGGTTACATATTGGACAAGAAGGTGGTTTTAGATTCATAATAGATTTTGCTTCTTTTTCACTAATTAATCTATAATTACTTATTTGTTCCATAATATTATCTTTCCTTTTCTTGAATTTTGTTAATAAGTTTCATTATTTTTTCTTTTTTATTAAAACTTATATCATCTAATACAATTATATTACTTGAAGATGTCCTATAATCATAAACATCTACTCTAATTCTACTTTTACTGAAATCCTTTCTCTTTTGAATTTTTTCATAATGTTTTTTCATAAATTCATCTGACATATTATTATCCTTTATTCTTATTATTATATAATATTATTATTTAAAGTAAAGTCCTATAATTTATCTATATATCTCCTTTTATGTAATATTAATTATTTCCTGTGTTTTTGGATATCTATATTCAGATTGACCTACTTTTATACTTATATTACCAAATTCTTTTTCAAAGGCGAAGTGCGTATGTCCACATAATATCATAATTTTTTTATCTGGTCTTTTTTTCATTTCTCTTTTTATCATATCCCCTACAGATTTACAAGAATAATAAGGTAGATAATCTTCTCCTGATATTTGGTTTTTATAATAACAAGCTTCTTTAAACGGAGAAACATGAGTAACTAAGATTAGATTATTAAATTGTTCAAAACCATTTTCAATCATTTTAGATAAATATCTTGAAGATGTTTTTCCCATTTTATTCATTATTGTTAATCTTTCCATTTTATTAAGACCTATTAAATCATGAATTTTATAATAGTCATTTAAATCAATTCTTGAATTTAAATAATCTCCATAACCACCATCTGCCCATCCATTATGACCTATTAATCCTGTATTTTTGGATAATTTAAATATTCCATTATTAGTTAAATATATTAGATTTTTATCCTTACAAAATTTTCTTACTTTTTCATCAATATCTTCAAAAGACCCATGATAAAAATCATGATTTCCAAGAACAAAATAAACTGGTTTCTTTATCCATTTTTCAATAAATTCAAGATGTTTTATTAATCTTATAGCATCACTTATATCTCCTGATATTGTAAGATAATCAAAATCATTTTGGTTAATAGACTTTAAAAACATTTCAATATTATAATCATCTAGGAAATTAAGATGAATATCTGTCATCCATGCTAGTTTCATTTGTTTCATCCCTTCCCTAATAAATGATTAATTGTTTTAGATATTGTTTCTTTTGGGGATATATCTATATCCGGCCATAAATTTTTCATATTTATACTCCTTTATAATCTATATAAAAATTATAATCTATTTTGTTAGAGAAGTCAAGTCCTTATTGACTCCTTCATATAGATATAGTATAATATAATGAGGTGAGTTATGTTACAGTATTTTAAACATTTTAAATATATATTAAAGCATAAATATTATGTAATGATTGAGTGCTTTAAAAGAGGATTATATTGGCAAGGACTAATTCATGATTTATCCAAACTAAGACCTTGTGAATTTATTCCCTATTCTAATAATTTTTATAATAATAAAGGTGGAAGTAAAAACAACTCTAATTTGAGTAAAACTGGATATTATAGAGATCCAGATAATGATAATAATGATTTTAATTTAGCGTGGCTTTCGCATATTCACAAAAATTTTCATCACTGGCAGTATTGGATTGAAGTAAAACATGATAAAACTATAAAAACATACAAAATGCCAGAAAAATACATGATAGAAATGTTGTGTGATTGGATAGGAGCTGGAAAAGCTCAAGGTTGTAATAATAATACTAAAAAATGGTATGAAGAAAATAATAATAAAATTATATTACATGAAGATACTAAAAGATGGATAGAAGAGGAAATAGATAAATTATGAATGAAAGAGAATTGAAAAATTTTATTATTAACGCGAAGAATCTTACTAAGAAAATAACTAAGAGTAAAGAATCTTGTAAGAATTTTCTTATTAAGATTGGAACTCATGATACTAATGGTAAGATAAAAAAAGGATATAAATAAAATAATCCCACTATTTATGAGATTATTTCAGGGGCTACAGGTTCCCTGCATTTCCACACCTGTTAGGGTAGTTAAGAAGAAGTATTTCGCTTTCAACCCTCTATAGCTAAAGTATCCGGCAAACTCCTACGCAAAGATAAAACCATTAACACACTATTATACTATTATCCTAAAAACTTTCTTTACAATTTTTTCCAATTTTATTAATTTCTTTTTTTATTTTGGATAAGTTCTCAACATGTGTTTTCAAAAATAAAGTCATGGGAGCGGCACATTTATAATGAGGATTATCTACTTTCGTAAAAGGTAAAATTGAAAGATCTTTTTCGTTTAAATTATATTCACTTTTTGATCTTGTTTTTGTTATTGTTTTATATTTTTCATTATTGTTTTTACACTTATTACAAAGATAAATATTTAAAATATTAAATAAGTTATCTGTACCATTATTACATTCTACACATCTACCTTTTTTCATAAGATCTTTTTTACATTTTGAGCAAAGTATTGATTTTGAATTTCCTTCGCATTTTATACACTTTTTCATGTTAATCCTCTATTTCTATATATAATATATCATTTTTTATAAAAGTTCTTATTACTTTCATTTCAATATCATTAAACTCAACAAAATATTTATTTTCTATATCTTTCGCTAGTTTTTCTAATACTTCTATAGAATAGTAATCTCCATTAATATCAGTTACAGATTTTATTATTGGTAATATCATATTATCCTTCTTTATTATAGAGATTTTTATTTGGATTTAAATAAAACATACATGAATTTTATATATTCTTCTGATCTCATATTGGTTAATGGAATTATTCCCATTTTCTCATTTTTATCATAGAAATAAATATGATCTCTTTCCATATAGATTTTATCGGCATATTTTAAAATTTCTTCCATACCATATATTATTTTTTCCTTTATTTTCATTATTGTTCCTCCTTTGGTTTTAACCTATATATTTTACTATAATAGTATCTCCATTATCTAGTTTTTCTATGAAATTTTCATGATCTCCTTCATAGTTAACTGATAAACAAGTAACTGAATATCCATCATTTATTAATTTTAGATATTCATCATAATATACTCCTGGAAAATCATCTTTTTCGAATTTATCTAAATCTTCTTTCGTTTTTACTATATGACCATTATATGATTTTATAATAGACATAAAAGCATCATAAAAATGTTTTAAACTATTATTTTGGATATCATCTACATCTTTGAAAGATACTAAATACATAGTAGAACTACTATTAGTAATGAAATCTAGCTTTATTTTCATAATGTTCCTTTTTTATCCTAACTTTATTAATATTTGCGTAGTGGTTTGATCATATATTTTTAACATAATAAAGTGAAGTCCTAAAATAAGCTTTGTGGTGATTTTATGGCTGATAATCTAGAATTTGCTATATCACAATATCTCTGAGTAAAGTCAATGCCTATATATCTTCTATTTAGTAATTTTGCAGCAATACAGGTCGTACCCGAACCGTTGAACATATCGAGAACTATATCATTTTTAAAGCTCGCAAGATTTACAAGATATGTAAAAAGCTTTATACTTTTAACGGTTGGATGATCATTTTTTACGGTTTTGTTTTCATTTCTTTTTTTTCCATTATGATATGTAAGAACATATTCCATTTTTTGAACAGATTCTAAATTTTCACAGTTTTCTTGCTTTTCTTGAGGGCTGGGCTTAGGAACGAACAAAAATGGGATGGTTTCTTGGATATTTTTAGGAAGGCAAGATATCTTTTTCTCGTACCATGCATCTAGGCTAAATGGTCGGTTAAATTCCCCCAAAGAGTTATCACATGATAAAAGATTAGATGGATAAAAATCCTCCTTGTTATCTTTTTTTGGATCTCCGAACCAATCCTGGGGAATACGATTATCTTTTAAATTAGTACAGGCTGGAGAAATTTGTATATATTCACTTATTTCTGGAATTATAAAATTATTACCATTTCCTAATATTTTTAACTTTTTATTCATAAAATATATTTCATATTCGTTTAATTTTTCTTCTATATTTTCTATCCACTTATCTACATTTATTCCATAGATTCTATTTAGTTCGTTTTCTATAGAATCTAATATTTCTTTTCTTAGATTGTACCATTTTATGGCCTGATCTGTATAGGTTTTTTCAACTAGTGGTTTCATTCCAATAATTATTACTTCGACGGCAGGTCGTGTTTGTACTCCGGCATAGTGACCATACAAAACTTTCGATGCCTCGGATATTGGAGTATCTGAAAGTTGTCTACCTGTAAACTTTACGCTTACTCCTGTACCCTTGTGGCAGTTTCCAGTAGGGTCAACCCATCCCCTGATATTTGATAATCCCATTTTTTTATCAATACTTTTATCTATATTGGTACCTTTAGCCATTCCAGTCTGATATGCCCAATAAAATGGAGAATATTTAACTGATAACCCTGTTTCTTCTAACATAAATACCATTCTACTTAAGCAATCCAAACGAGCACCTGACATTATCATCATCATCCCGCCTGGTTTTAAAATACGAAATGCTTGATGAAATATAGATTTCTTAGGCAAGATCTGATCCCAAGCAAAACCTTTAAAATTTATTCCGTAAGGAGGATCTGATGCTATTAAATCAACACAGTTATCTGGAAATTCTGATAAAACTTTTTCCGAATCTCCACATATTATTTGGTTTATTGGTAAATTATTGAGATCCATAAAACTTCCCTTCTAATTTTTACTTCTCTTTCAACCTCTTGAAGAAATTCTATCTCTTTAGAGAGATATTATAATAAAATTATAACTTATTTAGAAGATAAAGTCAAGTCTAATATCCTATTAGTTTTGTATAATACAATGAAAGAATAGAAATAGGTGGTTATAAAATGAGAAGAAGAGATAAGAAATGGGAAACTAATGATCCAGAATATTATGAATTTCTTAGAATGAAAAGAAGCCAAAAAAAACAAGAAATAAATAAAAATAAAGAAGAAAATAAAATATGTTTAAGATGTAATGATAATATATATAATAATCATGCTAAATATTGTTTATTACATTGGATAAGTTCTTTAGGATATAATGTAGAATTAAGTAAAAAATTATTAGATCTTTTAGAAGATCAAAAATATAGATGTAAAATATCAGGAGAATTATTAATTCCTGGTAAAAATGCAAGCATTGATCATATAGTTCCAAAATCTAAAAATGGATTAAATGATATAAATAATCTACAATGGGTTACAATAGATATTAACTGTGCCAAAAGAGAAATGTCAAATGAAGAATTTATTAATCTATGTAAAAGAATAATATATTTTAATCAACAATATATTTAACTATCTTCTGTAGTTTTTTCTTTACATATTCCCATAAATTTATTTATATCTTCTTCTTTTGTTTCATCAGGATAAGAACAAAATAACGTATCTTCCATTTGACTAATAAGCTCTTTTTCTCTATTTGTTAATATTATCATGATGGGTTCATGAAAACTGTTGTAAATTTTATCTCCTATTTTTACTTTCATATTATTCCTCCTTTTTAAGTATTATTTAGTTTCTAAATCTACTATTTTACCATCTTTTATTTTCCCTAATATTTCTCCATCTTCTGTTTCAAATATTATTGTGTAACCCATATCTATTAGTGTCAGTAATGGAACTTCTAAACTGATATTAATTATAGATGGGTCTTTTTCATCTTGTTCTAGTTTTAAGTTTCTATATGTTTTATTATATATAAGAGGTATATTCTTTATTGATTCTTTTATTGCTTCTATAGTTTTATCTTTTATATTATCTATATTATTTAAGTTTAGGGTTTTATCAATATACTGTGATATATTATCAAGTATTTCTTTTTGTATTTTATCCATTATATTTCCTTTGATTTATAATATTCTTCCTGGCTAATTATTGTTTTTAGATTTTCTTTATTTTCTATATCTTCTTCTTCTTTTTCGAGTTTGAACTACTCCCGACTAAAGTCGGGAGATTCTAACGATTCTCCCGTCACATCAGTCAATGAGTTTCTCGGTCCAACTATAGTTTAAGGTCCTATAGTTTTTGACCGAAGGGTCGTACCGACCCATTTAATATCTTTAGCTGAGTTAGTATCTCGATCCAAGATCAGTCCACAATAAGGGCACTTATGTATCCGATTTGATAGAGTCTTAGGAACTAATTTATGACATTGACTACACCTTTGTGAGGTCTGATATGGATCTACCTCTACTACTGATCTACCAGCTTCCTCCGCTTTGTAGGTCAAATAAGTGAAAAATAGACACCAACTAGCATCATGTATGGATTTAGAAAAAAGATGATTTAAGACCATTTTCTTAATACTTAAATTTTCTATATAAATGGTATGATAATTCTGAATATACTTGGTTGAAACTTTATGTAAAAAGTCTCGTCTCTGCCTACTAACCTTACGATGAGCTTTAGCTACCAAAATCTTAGATTTGGATCTATTATGAGAACCTTTTTTCTTACGACTCAGAGATCTCTGTTTCTTAACTATATTTTTTTCAGCTTTTCTGAAAAACTTAGGAGCCTTTATGGTTTGACCATCTGAGTCCGCTAAGAAATAAATTAGACCCATATCTAAACCTACTGAGTTGTCTTCATGGTTTGGATTAGTCTTAACTTCAGGATAGATCTTTTTAGGTACATGATTACAAATAAAGGTAACAAAAATATCTTTACATGAATCCAGTTTTATATTTATGGTCTGGATTTCTCCCAAGATAGATCTGGATAAAAATAATTTGAACCGACCAAGATTTTTAACCTCTAAAATATTATCAGTTAGTGTCCACCCAGATTGGTTACCTAAAGTTATGGATTTATATCTAGACCTGGATTTGTAACGAGGATAACCAGGTTTTTCAGATCCTTCTTTACAACGTCTAAAAAAGTTAGCGAAGGCTTTATGTAATCTCCTAAGTACATCCTGGAGAATGAAAGCATTTATATCCTTATGCTCAGGAAACTCTAATTTAAAATCAGGTAGCTCGTTTTGTTGATCATTATAATTTATATTAGTTCGACTACGAGACCAAGCTTGTTTCTTTTGATTAAGACAATCATTGTAAAGTTTCTGACAAGAAATCAAAGTACGGATTAGATTTTGACGAGTTTGTTGACTGACCTCAGCTTTGTACTGAAAGGATCTACAGTTATCATAGACCTTCTTGGCTAGCTTAGGTCTTTTAGCTCTAATCTTAGTATGTTTACCCATATTTGTACCTTTATTACTACTACTCTGAACTTAAAATATAGGAAGACCCTACCCCCACCTAAAGGAAGGGGATATCTTTAAGAGGTTATAATTTTTACACTCTTTTAGAGATTTTAAATCACAAGAATCACAATATTTAGATTTAGAACTATAATAACCGAAAGATAAACATTCTTTTTTTCTGTTTTTTCCAGTTATTCTTATTTTTTTCATCTTGTTTCTCCTATTTCAATCCTTTCAAATTCATCAAAAATTCAAAAACAGATGTAGTAAAACAATTTCCTTCTCTAATATCTTTTAGTTGAAAAAAAGCATCAATGTATCTTCCTGATTCGATTAATACTTGTAGAGAAACCAAAGAGGAATTTAAAGAAATAAAATCATTTATTAAGTCTTTAATATCATCTAATGGTAAAAATGATTTATTA
>Ga0209518_1003821_pt1 | contig 12621 bp, 18 predicted proteins | sample RifGroB1_FD_183993 | JGI IMG/M metagenome (GOLD analysis project Ga0209518, IMG submission 183993) | Groundwater microbial communities from Rifle, Colorado, USA - Groundwater B1 (SPAdes) (version 2) | ecosystem: Environmental > Aquatic > Deep subsurface > Groundwater | place: Rifle, Colorado... | reverse complement strand
TTAATACAGAAGAGGATTTTGTCTATGCAGAATACTTGATGAAGGAAAACAGCCCTCAAGTTTTTAAAGATATTGGAATATACCGATAATGAAAAATAAAGTAATACTTATCAGTGGTGGGTTGGGATTATTAGGTAAACAGTTTGCAATAACTTTGTCTGAAATGCAAGCAACTGTTGTTGTACTTGATACAAGTGAACAGGTAAGAAAACAATATATGAGTAGTATTGATAGATATTTAGCAGTAAGTTGTGATATTACAAATGAAAATCAAGTTAAGGATGTTTTGCAATCTATACATAATAGATTGGGTCACATAGATATTCTGATAAACTGTGCTGCCTATAATGAACAACCAAGTGAATATATAGATAATAGTTTTGAGAATTATTCATTAGATAAATGGAGTGAGACTTTGAAAATAAATTTAACAGGTGCTTTCTTGCTAAGTAGGGAATGTATAAAATATATGTTGAAGAATGAGAATGAAGGATTTAAAGGAACAATAATAAATATAGCCTCAGATTTAGGGATAATAACTTCCGACCAAAGTATTTATGAAAATGGTTATATAAAACCCATTGATTATGGTGTAAGTAAAGCAGGATTATTACATTTAACCAAGTATATTGCAGGATATTATAGAGATAAGATTAAAAGTGTTGCAATATCACCAGGAAGTGTGTATAATGGGCAATCCTATCTTTTAAAAAAGAATTTAGAAAGTAGAACGCCCATTGGAAGATTGGCAGACAGGGAGGAATATAATGAAGGGATAAAATTTTTATGCGGTTTCGGTAGTGATTATATGCAAGGTCAAAATTTGGTTATGGATGGAGGACGTTCAATTTGGTAAATAGGCTATTATGTATGATAGGATTATATGCTTGGGAGTATAAAATAGACTCAATTATATTTCAAATAGTTTATCCGCACAGATTTTGTAAAAAATGTGACATAACTAAGGGTGGTTGGGGGATTTGGGGATGATATTATTAGACACACTTCGATTAGGAAGTGATTCCTCTGATGTAGAAGGTAAATCTACATCTCATATTTGGATTCATCCAGAAGGGGGTATTTATGTGAGGTACTCTTACAGATATGCAATTCCTGGGTGGAAATTATCAGGAAAAAGAATTACGGATTATTGGGGTGTTTGTTGGCATGAAGTTATCCCAGCTAATACTATACCTATAGAGGAGATCATTTATAGTTAGGAGGTAAGAATGAAAATAAGAATTGAATATGAAGATGCTGATTATGCTGCTATGGCTCCAAGAGTTTCAAAGGATGATGTAAAACATTTATTTCATTTAAGTGGTACAACAGAAATTATAGAATTTTTTGGTTTAAAGGATTATCCACAGAGTCAAAATTTGAATCGTTTAGCCAATGCTTTATCAACTTGTTTATTTTTGGTGCAGGATAGTAAATGAATAATTTAATAGGTATAATGCAAGGACGTTTGACATCACCAAAAGGAAGAGGCATTCAATTTTTCCCAAGTGGTGCAGGTGAAATTCCAAATGAATTTTATAAAGCTGAAAAATTGAATTTAGATTATATTGAATGGTTAGCTCTAAGTAATGTAAATAGTCCATTATTAGGAGATTTTTATTCTTGTGAGGAGATTAAAAATTTAATTGAAGATTCTAAAGTAACAATTAATTCAATATGCTTAGATTATTTAAAGAATATGGATTTAATTAGAGATACGGATTTAATTTTTGCTAAAAAGACATTGACTTGGATAGCAAATATGGCAAATCGAATAGGATGCAAATTGTTGATTATTCCTATATATGAAAAGAATATGAATTTTCCAATGATTAAATCATTAATCTCTTCAGCAATAGATGATTATAGGGTTAAAATAGCATTTGAATTTTTAGACGTGAATAGTTTTACAGGTATAAATTTTATATCTGATTTAACTTACCAAAGTAGAATGTCTTTTAGGCATTCACTTAATAATTATGGAATAGGTTGTTGCTTTGATATTGGTAATAATTATGGAAGAGATTTTATTAAAGAATTAGATAATTATTGCATACATGATATGTTATTTCATATACACATAAAAGAAAAGAATACTAATGGGGAAACAGTCTCATTAGGTACAGGAGTTATCGGAAGAGAGGGTTGGAAGGACATATTTACATTTTTAAGAAGAGTGAATTATTTGGGAAATTTCACATTAGAAGTAGCACGGGGCGAAGAGGGAAAAGAGAAGGAAACAATTAAGGAACAATTAGAATTTGTTAAGGGGTTGATGTAATATGTATAGAGAAGACTTTTATAAAAAATATGAAGATAATACAAAAGTTGATAAAATAATTAAAGATTTCCATGACTTATACTATGAATCTTCTTGCATCGGAGGGACTTGGAAAAACACTAATTGGTTGGGTGTGCTTATACAAAAATGTCCATTAGATTGTTGGATATATCAAGAGTTGCTTTTTGAGGTAAAACCTGATATAATTATTGAGACTGGTACTAAAGTTGGTGGGTCAGCTTTATTTTTTGCTTCAATTTTAGATCTTATAGGAAAAGGTGAAATAATTACAATTGATATTAATGGAAAAGGGAAGTTACCTGAGCATAAAAGAATTACTTATTTATGGGGAAGTTCCGTTGATGAAGCAGTAATTAAATTTATTGAACCAAGAATAAAGGACAAGAAAGTATTTATTATTTTAGATAGTGACCATTCAAAAGAACATGTATTAAAAGAGTTGGAGATATACAGTCAATTTGTTTCCTTAAACTCATATATTGTGGTTGAGGATACAAATACACCAGGGCCTTTAGAGGCTGTTTTTGAATTTATAGAAAAGACAAAAAATTTTATAATTGATAGAAGTTGTGAAAAATTTTATTTAAGTTTTGCACCATATGGATTTTTAAAGAGGGTAATATAATATGTATTTTTTTGAATGTTTAAATTGTCATAAAATAAAAGAAGTAAAATATAAAAGTAAGATAAGTAAATATTGTAGTAAAGATTGTTTTTATCAAGGATTAAAAAATAGGATTATCACTTGGGGCGATAAAATAAGTAAATCTTTGATTGGACAAACTTGGGATGAAAAAAGAAAACTAAATTTTAGTGGGGAAAATAATCCTATGTGGGGTAAAAGAGCATGGAATAGTAGTTTAAACAAAGATATAAATTCTATTTTAAAAGAGAATGGTTTGAAACATTCAAAATTTATGCTTGGTAAAAAATATGCAAAGGGTTCTGTTAGAACAGAAAATATGAGATACAAATATTCAGAAATACAAAAAACTAAAACTGGTGAATTGTCCCCAAATTGGAATGGTGGGGTCTCTTTTGAAATATACCCGCAGGAATTTAATGATAAAATAAAAAATGAAATAAAAGATAGAGATTTTCACATATGTCAAACACCAAATTGTGTGAATGATGAAAATTTATGTATACATCATATAGATTATAATAAAAAGAATAATAATCCAGAAAATTTAATAACTTTGTGCAATAGTTGTCATGCTAAAACCATTGGGAAAAAGAATAGGCAATATTGGATAAACTATTATTCTGAAATTAGGCAGGTTTACTTATGAAATTTTTATTTTGCTCAATGGGCAACATAGCACAAAGGCATTTTAGGAATCTTAAAATTTTAATTCCTGATTGTCTAATTGATGTTGTTTGTTCTAAAAAAGAACAATACAGAATATTTAATAATGATTTAAATATATCATATGTTTATAATTTGAAAAAAATTTATAATATTAATAATATTTATTATAATTTAGACGAAGCATTATTAAATAAATATGATGCAGTTTTTATATGTTCATTGCCCCCTGATAGAGTTAATATTGCTATTGAATGTGCAGAAAAAGAAAATAATTTATTTATAGAAAAACCTTTATCCAATAATCTTGACAAGATTTATAAATTACAAGGAACAATCGAAAGGGAGAAAGTTAAGTGTGCCATTGGATTTCAGATGAGATTTCATCCATTATTAAATAAATTGAAAGAAATGGTGGATAATAATGAATTTGGGAAAATTTATAGAATAGAGGTAACTCATTGCAGTAGTATATATAATTGGACAAAAGGAAGGGATTTATCCAATTTTTATGCGTTAAAGGAAAAAAATGGTGGGGGTGTTTTACTCTCACAAATACATGAGATAGATTATTTAACATGGATTTTTGGAAAACTTTATCCAATATCTGCAATATATGGGCAATGGTTAAATATTCCTAATTCAGATGTTGAAGATAATATTACTATATTAAGTAATTTAGAATTGACAAATGTTTGTATTCCTGCTATTATAAATTTGGATTTTTTATCTAAAATTCCAAAGAGAACTATAAAAGTATATGGGACAGAGAATTTTATAGAAATTGACCTTATTGAAGGAAGTTATAAAGTTGGTGATTTCGTTGGAATTGCAATTTCAACATGGAATGATTTGTTCATGGAGGAAATGAAAGCATTTCTTAATTTACTAAATAGTGGAAAGCGGGAAAACTTAGCAACTTTGGAAGATGGGATACATTCATTAGAATACTGCATGGATATAAAAAATAATTTCACTAAGATAAATTTATAAGGAGGATTTATGCGTGGTAAAACTGCAAGACGGTTAAGGAAATTGGCAAGAAGGAATATAGATGGTGGTTCAACTCTATATCAAAAAGAAGATGGTTCTGTTGTATGGGATGGACTTATTCGAGTTTATAGAGACTTAAAGAAGGCATGGAAGAATAAAAAATGGGATTTAAATAAGGGGGTTTAATGGAAACTATTATTGTTGGAGAGATAGGGATTAATGCGAATGGAGATATAAATATAACCAAACAGCTTATAGATGTTTGCTCTAATTTAAATATTCCTTATATAAAATTTCAGAAACGAGATATAACTTCTTGTTATATAAAAGAATTTTTGGATAGTCCAAGAGAATCCCCTTGGGGTAAAACCCAAAGAGACCAAAAGGAAGGAATAGAGTTTTCTTTGGAAGACTACAAAGAAATAGATAGATATTGCCGGGAAAAAGGAATTCTGTGGTTTGCAAGTCCTTGGGATATGCAATCAATAGCTTTTCTTGTAGGCAATTTCCCAAATATACCATTTTTAAAAATAGCTTCAGCTAAAATCACAGATACAGATTTTTTAAATAGTTGTAAAGAATCGGGGTATGATTTAATATTATCAACAGGTATGAGTGATTTGCAAATGGTACAAAAAGCAGTTTCTTCAATAGTTGGGAGTGGAAAACTAAAGTATGTTTTGGGATGTATCTCATCTTATCCCTGTCCAACTAAGGATATTAATCTTAATCAATTGAAGTTTTTATCACATTATTTTAGAACGCCAACCTGTTCTATTGGGTGGTCAGACCATTCCGGCGGAATTTTATTTCCTGCATTATCAGTAGCTTTTGGTGCTAAGATGGTTGAAGTTCATATTACAATGGATAGGCGTATGTATGGGAGTGACCAAGCATCCTCCATTGAACCACAGGGATTAAGAAAACTTGTTAAATACATTGAAGAAATTGAGGAAGGTTTAGGTGAACCAAATAAAATTGTGCAGGAGTCAGAAATACCAATTATAGCTAAACTCAGGGGATAATTATGAGGAAAGAGATAGAATTTTTTGCAAAAAATATGGATTCAATTATAACTTTTAAAACTGCAAGAAAAGGTGAGTGGAGGAATTATGATACAAAATATTTCAAAGAAAAACTCACAGAAGAATATGCTGAAGTCATAGAAGCATTTAAAAGATATAAAAAAGGAGAATGTAATAAAGACATTGTAATGGGGGAAATAACAGATTTAGCAAATATATGTATGATGTTATTTACACTTTTTGATGAAAAGGAGAATGTGTGAAAAAGAGTATATTAATAACGACTTCAATGGAAAGATGTACAAGGATATTATTAAGAACTGAATTATTTGAATTATTGAAACAAGAATACGACATCACAATAGCTTCCACAGCCGAAGTGTCTGATAAATGGAGAGAGGAATTTAAAGATGTTACATTCTTTTCAGATATAGCTATTGATGGTTCTATTAAAGGAATTAAAGACACAATGGAAAAAGAAAATTTTTGTGCTTTGGTTTCTTGTAGTAATACTGATACCCCCTCACACGTATTTGATGTCAATTTTCAGAAAATTGGTAGACAATTAGGAATACCAATAATTATTGTACAAGATTTTATAGATGCTATATTTCATCCAATGGTTGTAACTCCTGATTTATATCTTTGTTGGGGTAGTTTTTTTGAGAGGATATTTAGCAGAAAAAGAGATGTAATGTTTTGGCATCCAATAGGTTCTTTAGATGGTCTTGGAGTAGAAGAACCACTACCGAATGTTAAAGTTTGTGGAGTTCCCCATTTTGATATTTATAGGAAGTCAGATTTTTATAATAGAGAAAGATTTGCTAATGAGTTAGGATTTGATATAAATAAACCTATATTTTTATTTCTACCAAATGGTGAAATGTCACAATGGGTATTTGAAATATACCGTAATTTTATGGAAACAGCTAAAGAATTTGGTGGCCAAGTTATTATTAAAACACATCCGATAAGGAATGGAGATAGTTGGATATACAATTTGATAAGTCAACAATTTCCTACAGTCAAAGTCCAAATGATAACAGACCCAAGTTTGAATAAAGGATTTGCTTATGGTGTAAAAGAATATGATGGTAATATGTATCACTTAGATAATATAGATGTTTGGTCATTGGGAAATATTCTATTTAATTCTGATATAGTATGCAGTATTCCTTCTACTTCAGCATTAGAAGCTATGATATTTAATAAGCCAGTAGTGCTTGAGACACAATATTGGTCACATCCTTGGGAAGTCCGTAGAAATGTGATGAATTGGTACTGGAATGTGCTTGAGAGTTACAAATGTTGTGACCGTTCCAAGAAATATGGTGAATTATTCCAATATATTTCAGAAAATTTAAAGAATCCTAATAAGAATATGGAAGGAAGAGCACAAATTGTACAAGACTTTTTTAATGGTGTACAAGGGAATAGTTGTCTTTTAGCTTTTAATGCTATAAAAGAATTTTTAGGATAACAAATGCAATTAATTAAAAAATTAGGCACTCAGTTAGATAAAAATGGCAGAAAGCAAAGTTGGGCTATATTTAAATGTCCTAAATGTCTACAGGAAGTTGTGAGGCAATTAAGCAATGGAAAAAGATATAAATCTTGTGGTTGCAATCAAAATCCAATAAAGCATGGGGGCAGAAAGACAAAATTATATGTTGTTTATTTTGGGATGTTACAACGCTGTACTTATATAAAACATAAATCTTACAAAGACTATGGTGGAAAAGGCATAAAAGTTTGTGATAAATGGTTAGATAAAGAAAGTGGATTTATCAATTTTAGAAATTGGTCATTAAATAATGGATATAAAGAAGGACTTACTATTGATAGAAAAATTGATTCATTAGGCTACTATCCTGAAAATTGCCAATGGATAACTAATCAAGAAAATGTAAGAAAAAAGGGGAGCAATAAAATAAAGAATATAGAAATGGCTAATGAAATTAGAGAGTTATGGAAAACAGGAAAATATTTACAGAAAGAGTTGGCTGAAAAATATGAAATTCATCAAACAATAATTTCTAAAATTACTCATAACAAGATTTGGAGAAATTCTTGAATCTACTAAAAGACTTTTCAGGTGAAATAGATCAATCAGGTAAAATTCTTCTATTAGACCATTTCATGGGTGTGGGCGATTCCTTGTGGAGAACTTGCTTACATCGTGAATTAAAAAGAAGAAACCCCAAAATGAAACTTTATGTTTCAAGCATGGGAAATTATTGGAAGGAAATTTATAAAACAAATCCGTATATTGATAAATTAGTGGATAGGGTGGGGAATCCACCCTATATTAATGGAATAGATTACTACGTTTCCGATAAATTGTGCCCGCATGTTATTTCAGATTATGCAAGAAAGCTGGATGCTTTGGATGCTCTTGAAGTATGGTCGGGGTTAGAAATAAGAGACAAATCATATGTTTATGAGGTTTTACCAAAGGAACAAGAATGGGCAGATAAATTTTTATCAAAATATGCAAAGCCAATTGTAGCAATCTCATTAAAATCAAGTACGTGGGTCAGGACGTGGCCACCAGAAGAAGTTCTACGATTAATACAAATGTTAAGATATAATAATTTCACAGTTGCAGTTCTTGACAATCAACAATTTGGTTTTAAAGATGAAGGAATAATAAATTTAGCAGGTAATTGCAATATAAGAGAAGTTGCTGCAATTGTTAAAAATTTAGATTTGATGGTTACACCGGATTCTGGATTGATGCACTTTTCATATTTTTTTAAGATTCCTACAATAGCTTTATTTGGAGGGTCAGATTATCATTGTAGATTAAAATATGCAAATAATGTTTTTCCTATATCAAAAGGAGGAAGTGTTTGTGATTTGTACCCATGTTGGTCACACAGTTATGTATGCCCCAAAGGAATTACACCAAGTCCTTGTATGTCAGCTATAAAAGCAGAGGAAGTATTTGAAATTATTAGACAAATATTATGAATATAAATTTAACAAAAGAGGAAAAATCATATATTAATGAGATATGGCATATATCAAAAGTACATAGTCATGACAGATATGAGAGACTATTATATACTACAAAATGGTTTATGGAAAAATACCCTGTATACAAAGGGTATTCTAAAAGTATTTATTTATTAGTTATTGATGAGACGCAAGTTATAAAATATAATGGAGACTAAATCAAATGTACAAAATTAAAAAGAAGATAATTACAAGACCGGAACTTTCAGTTATAATTCCAATTAAAGATCAAATCCCTTATCTTGACAAATGTTTAGCATCTTTAGAAAAAGCTAAAGATATAACTTTTGAAATTGTACTTGTAAATGATGGTTCTAATGCAGAGATGGTGAATTATCTTTCCAGATTCACACAATTGAATGTGATTCATAATCAGCAATCTAAAGGATTTGTAGAGGCTTGTCATCAAGGAGCACAAAGAGCTATTGGTAAAAATCTTCTATTTCTTAATAGTGATACTGAATTAATTGAACCTTCAAGTTTTAGGAAAATGCTTGATTGCTTTAAAACTAAAAATGTTGGGGTGGTTGGAGCAAGGTTACTTTTAGAAAACAATACTATACAACATGCAGGTTTAACATTTGACCCAAAGCAAATGAATTATACTCATAGATATTATGGAAAAGATATGAATGACCCTGTTGTATGTGTGAATGAAGTTGTTGACGTAGTAACTGGGGCATGTTTCCTAACCTCAAGAGATTTATGGAATAAGCTTAGTGGATTTGATAAAATATATAGCCCTGGGTATTTTGAAGATACAGATTATTGTCTAAGAGCTAAAGAATTAGGATATTCCACAATATATTGTGGTGAAGCTGTTTTGTACCATTATCAAAGTCGTTCTTTTGGATAAATTATGCTATTTATTAAAAAATTAAATATAAGGAATGGTTATAGATATGCTTTATTTTTATGTCTTTTTTGTAATATTGAAGTTGAGAAGAGATATGATTTGGGTATGAAAAGTAAATCATGTGGTTGTTCACAATATAAAAATATTAATCATAATAATACAAAACATGGGGAATGCTATAGTAGATTGTATAGGATTTGGGGTAGGATGGTACAAAGATGCACAAATGATAAATATACCGAATTTAGATACTATGGTGGTAGAGGAATAACTATATACAATGAATGGTTAAAATTTATCCCTTTTAGGGATTGGGCATTGAATAACGGGTACACAGAAAATTTACAAGTAGATAGAAAAGATACTAATAGTAACTATGAACCAAGTAATTGTCATTTTGTAACACCTGCTGAAAATGCACAAAATAGAAGAAGCAATAAATTAACAAAAGGCAAAGTTATAGAAATAAGGGATAAATTTATTCCTTATAAATATACAATAAGAATGTTAGCAAAAGAATATGGGGTAAGAGAGAATTATATTTACAGAATTCTTAAAAAAGAAGCGTGGAGGAATATATAAATGCCAACTAAAGAACACTTTGGAAGAAATCATGAAATATTTAAGCAAAGATGGGTCAGAACTGGTAAAATTGTCAAGTACCCAAAGATAGCGGCTTGCTATATCACTAAAGATAGTGAAGAATTCATAGCATATTCAATAAAGAGCATTTATGATATGGTTGCTAAAATTATAGTGGTGGATAATAATTCTAAAGATAAGACATTAGAAATATTGAAAAATATGAAATTTAATGACCCGCAGAATAAAATAACAGTTATTAGTAAGGAATTCCAGAACAAAACTGAACAGAGAAATACTTATTGTCAAATGTTAGATGGTATGGATTTTGCATGGATAGTAGATTCGGATGAAGTTTTTGATAATGAAAATATTAGAAAAATAGAATCTTTGATTTTCTCTAATCCAAATATACCTTCTTTCTGCTTTAATTTCATAGACTTTTGGAAAGACTTAGCCCATGTTAGTAAAGGAATATGGGAAACATTTGTTGGTCGGAAGTCCTTGATTAATTTGAATATTTGTGGAAAGATTAAGTATAATATACACACTTTACCAGTATTGGAGAATGACGAAGAAATTCCTTCAGTATTTGCTAAAGACATTTATTTTCATCACTATTCATATGTTAGAACAGATCAACAGATTAAGGATAAAATAGATTATTATATAAATACTGGAACTCCTGGGTTTGAGCAACAGAAAAATTGGTATGAAAAAGTTTGGTTAGCTTGGGATAAAGATCCTATTAAAGTTGAAAAAGAATTGGGCACTCACTTATTTGGCGGAGGCTGGACAGAACTTTTCAATGGCCAACACCCCGAAGTGATGAAAACCCATCCAGGATTCTTAGAATATGTGGACAAATATAAGACCAAAATAAATATGACAGTTTCCCCAAGGGAAATCCCACAATTTATTAATATATCTATCAAGAATGATGATATTTTTGACATAGGCAAAAAATTGGGTGATAAAAGGCCCTACTTAGTCCTAATTGATGATTTATTGGAACATATCAGTTTTAATGCTGTGGGTGAATTACTTGTTAAAATTCATGACAGAATGGAAGTGAATGGTGAGATAATCATAAAAACATTAAACATGGATGAAGTAATTAAGAGATACGCTGAGAAAAAAATACAATATGTGGATTTTATAAAATTGGCTTTTGGTGAACAGGTGGAAGCAAATGATTATCACAGTTGTTTATATACAGAAGAAGCAATTAAAGCACTTTTGGAAGATGTTGGATTTATGCCTATGACTATTGATAGGATAGAAAATGGTTTGTTTTTATATGTAATCGCTAAAAAATACAAAGAATACCAAAATTCCTAATATTCCTAAAAATTCATTTATTTTTTTAGACAAAATAGGTTAAAATAGTAGTATAAGTAAATGTATACCTATGTCAATTTTTTATTAATGGAGGCTGTCTGTGGCTGGTAATTATATAAGAACTAAAGAGATAAAAGAGAAAAACAGAAAAGCTTCATTGAAAGCTTGGAAAAATGCGGATTTCAGAGAAAAACAGAAGGAGAATCATCCAGATTTTAGTGGTGAAAATAACCCCTTTTATGGTAAAAAACATAGTAAAGAGGATAGACAAAGAATGTCTGATAATAGAAAGGGGTCAATCCCTTGGAATAAGGGGAAAATTAACGCTTACTCCGAGGAATCTTTAATATTAATATCAAAAAGCAATAAAGAGTATTGGGCTTCTTTATCTGAAGAGGAAAGAAAATTCACAGAAGAGCATAAGGAAAAAATAAGATTGGCAAATACAGGTAAGAAAAGAACAGAAGAACAGAATAAAAAACAATCAGAAAGAATGATAGGAAAGAAACAACCAAATATATCATTAGCATTAAAAGGAAAACCAAGTAAGAATAAGGGAAAGAAAAATCCTAAAATATCTGAGATAAATAAAGAAACTTGGAAAAATCCAGAAACAAGACAAAGGAGGATAGAAGGGATTAAAAAAGCATGGTCTAATCCAGATAAAAAGCATCAGTGGGTTAGTGCAGCAAACAAAGCAAATTCTTTCCATAAGATAAATAAAATTGAGACAAAGTTGGATGGTATATTAAATACTTTATTCCCAAATGAATATAAATATACTGGGGATGGTTCAATAATAATAGAAGGTAAAATTCCCGATTTTATTAATATAAATGGGCAAAAGAAGATAATAGAATTGTTTGGAAATTATTGGCATAAACAGGAGGATGAGCAAATAAGAAAAGAATACTTTGATAAGTATGGATATAAAACATTAATTATTTGGGAGGAAGAAATGACAAATTTAGAAAATGTAAAAAATAAATTGGTTGAGTTTAATTTTGTGGAAGGGGGTGTTGTTTAATGTGCGCTATGGGCTTCCAATCCTATCTACAAATATCGGAGGAAGGGACTCAGAATGGTACTGAGTCCACAAGTTGGGGTGTTGATTCTGAACTTTATAAATCCTTCATGTATTTTGATAGTGAGAGTATGGCTCCTGCCAATGAACAGAAATTCCTAACAGAAATAG
>Ga0209518_1003815_pt1 | contig 12642 bp, 11 predicted proteins | sample RifGroB1_FD_183993 | JGI IMG/M metagenome (GOLD analysis project Ga0209518, IMG submission 183993) | Groundwater microbial communities from Rifle, Colorado, USA - Groundwater B1 (SPAdes) (version 2) | ecosystem: Environmental > Aquatic > Deep subsurface > Groundwater | place: Rifle, Colorado... | reverse complement strand
TATTCTGAATTAAAGGATGATAGCTACACTGGTTTGGCATTATCGTTTGGCGCTGGTATGGTTAATGTGTGCCTTAGTTTTATGACTGCACCCGTCATGGCGTTTTCTGTTGCACGTTCTGGAGATTATATTGACCAGAAGGCGGCGTCAGAGTCAGGGTTGACGCCTAGTCAGATATGTAAGATTAAAGAACATGAAATTGATTTGATGAAGCCTGATTACAGTAAACGTGGTCATGGTCAGATATGTGTTTATTACAAAAACTTGATTCGTTATGTTATTGATAAGATATGTCTGGAGTTCCAGAAGACCAAACAAGGCGTTGCTTTTGGCGAGGAAATACCCATTGTTGTATCTGGTGGAACATCAAAAGTTCCTGGTTTTGAGGAACTGTTTGAAGCAGAGTTTATGGAAGCGGTTAATAACGGGAGATTTCCGCTGCGTCCTTCTAGTGTAAGGCGTGCCAAGGATCCACTGACTGCCGTTGCTCGTGGGTGCTATTTGGCGGCGAAGGCGGAAGAGTCTAAATAAAATAAGCAAGGGAGCATCTATCATGAAGGTTCTGGCTATCTCCGATAGTTGTAATTTATACACTGGATTTGGAACGCAGACTTTCATAACGATGCAAGGGTTAAAGAAGAGGGGTTTAGAAATAGAACAATTAGGGTGGTTTCAAAGTCAGCACATTGTTCACGCCGGTATCCAAATTCATCCAATGGGTGAATACGGCGATTTGAATCTTGTTATAGATCATTGTAATCGTTTCAAACCTGACATTATTTGGAGTCTTGGCGATCTTCATATGATTGAATATATGTTGAGCGCTCCGGAAGAATTAAAGAAAAGATGGACACATTGGTTACCCATTGATGCAGAGCCTTATCCCATATTGATGCATAAAGCTTTAGAACAAGTCCCCAATCTGGTTTTAATGTCTGATTTTGCGTTAAAGATGTGTAAACCACACTTACCCAATGCCAAGATGGTACCACATGGTTTGGACACTAATGTGTTTCGCCCTGTGCCGCAAGCACGTGATGTGCGTGTGAAAAACAAAGTTGATGATAAATTTGTCGTTCTTATGGTGGCTAAGAATCAATGGCGTAAATGTCTTGATTTGGCAGTGGAGTCTTTTGCAAGGTTTTCTAAAGGTAAGAACGATGTTTTGTTTCTTATGCACACTCAGATTATGTCGGTGCCTAAATTGCGTGGGTGGTTATTGCCACATTTGTGGCAGTTAAATGCGCAAGACCACGATCCTGATTTAATATCGGGGAAGAAGATACAGTTGTCTGGTGAACAAATCCACGAAAGTAAATTGAATTTTCTGTACAATCTGGCAGATGTATTTTTTCTGTCATCTGCTGGTGAGGGGTTTGGTATTCCAGGTATTGAAGCACAGATGGCTGGTCTGCCTGTTGTATTACCTGATTTTACAACCGGCAGAGAATTTGTACTTCCTGATGGTAAGGAAGAAAATCGTACTGGTGAATTGATTAATATAGCTATAAACCAGATTCAGCCTGATGCTGGTGTAAAACGAGCATTAATTAGCCCACAGGATGCCGCCGATAAACTTGATAAGTTATATCGAAGTTGGAAAAGTGATAAGGCGTTAATAAAACGTTATTCAGAAAATGCCAGAAGGACTTCTATTCAAAAATATAACTTTGATGTTGTGATAAATAAATGGTATGATATAATTAATAATCTTTATAAGGAAGTTGGGCATGGTACTTATGCAGAACAGCAAGTAGTTGAAACGGCTGAATTTGATATTAACATGCCATTAATTTTAGAGGAAATTTAATTCATGCAAGTTATTTATGTTAATCCGTTTGATAGAGTTAGCGGATATGCGGCGGCGGGGCGTGAGTATTTATATGCTTTGGAATATGCGGGGGTTAAGGTTAAACCCATAATCTTTAAAAACAATGAAGACCCAGCCTTATTAACATTAGGAGAAAAAGACAGACTATTTACTTTAAGCAAAAATGATGTGGCTAATGACGCTCCAGTTATTCAGAATACTGTGCCTGACTGGTGGCAGAGGCATGATGGGAGAAAGAATATAGGATTTTTGTTTTGGGAGACGGAAGGTTTTCCCACCATGTGGAAAAGACATTTATATATGGCAGATAAACATTGGGTATGTTGGGAAGAAACAAAGCGTTCATTGATAGGCGCTGGCGTTAATGAATCAAATATTTATGTGGTACCCCCCGTAGTTAATACGAGTGTTTTTCATCCAGATATTTCACCCTTGAATATACATTCTGATAAGACCTTTAATTTTTTGACAGTATTTCAATATTCGTATCGTAAAGGTGTTGATGTATTGTTAAAGGCGTATTTGGAGGAATTTGATATATCTGAGGATGTTTGTTTGATTGTTAAGGCGTATGGTTCTAATGCTAGTGTAGAACAAAATAATATGGTTAAAGCATGGATTAAATCAATAAAAAGTTTAGTAAAAAAACAACATCAGCCAAAGATTTTATTTAGAGGCGATATAGTGGCTAACAATGCTTTTCCAAATTTGTTGAAGTCGGCTGATGTTTTTGTATCGTCGCCGCGTGGCGAGGGTTTGGGGATGCCGATGCTGCAAAGTATGGCGTGTGGCGTGCCAGTTATTACAACTGGGTGGGGGGCACAGTGCCAGTTTGTTAATAATGCAAATGGGTGGTTAATTAATTATAAAAAAGTTCAAGTCAATGGTATGTCACATAGCCCTGCGTATGAATCAGACCAAATGTGGGCGGAGCCTGATCAAAGGCACTTGCGGGTTTTGATGCGTGAGGCATACAATAACCAGGAGTTGAGATTGTCTAAAGGTATTAAAGCACGAATGATAGTTGATCAAAATTACAGTTATCAGTCTGTTGGCGATATTTTGATAAAGGGATTGGAGATATGAGTATCGAAGAAATTATAAAACAATACGTTTTAAGTTTTGATGATAGTATATTGCTTGCTGATGTTAAACCATTAACTTTGTCCAATGTCCAAGGCCACGTTTTTTTGTTTAAATATTCTCAAAAATTTAATACTGCTTTTGCTAATTTGCTTAATGCATATATGGATGAATTTAATAATGTTGCGGATAAAGTTTCTTGTGTTGTTTGGTGCGATGATGGTGACAGAGAAAGTGTAAGAAAATTGATTGAAACCATTAGAAAGGCATCTCCAAATAAAAAATTATTGTCTGTTTTTTTAATGCCAAGAAATATAGAGATAAAATATATTTTTACAACGTGTGATACATATGTGCAATTTGAATTTGATGAAAATGTGTTAAATGCTATGGCATATGGTTCGAATGTATTGACCGTGTGGGATAAAAATAATCCAGAATATCATTTGGAAGATTTGAGTATAAAATATTTAGGAACGATATTAAAGGAAAGTTTAAAGAAGAAAGATAGAAATAGTATTAAAGAAAGTTTTAAAAAGATAATAGGGCTGGTGCAGAAGGACATAATTCTTGATGTGTCCGTTTGTGTTTTAACGCATAATAATCCCAAGTTGATTTGTGAATGTCTTGAAGCCTTGAGACAATATAGCAACGTTCGTGAAATACTGGTTTTGGATAATGGGTCTACAATTAATAATGATGCCATAAAGCAGTATAAGGATGATAGGGTTCGCATATTTAAGTCCAATCAAAACATAGGTGTTATAAAGGGGCGTAATTTACTGGCGGATAAAGCTATGTCTAAATATTTGTTATTTTTGGATGACGATCAGATTGTAAGTCAGCATAGTGTTAATAAATTATATAGTGCTGTTTTATCTGGATGTGATTTTGCTGGTGCTGTTTTAAATGAATTTGACCCAAACGCAAGTGGAGTTGAATTGAAAGAATACAAGGATAATGAATGGGTATATTTGGGCGCTGGCGGGTTGATTATTGAACGGGAAATATTTAACAAAATAGGTAAGTTTGATGAGGGGTTTGGAATGGCGTATTGTGAAGACGTGGATTTACATTGGCGGTTGAGAGATGGTGGGTATAAATGGAAGTGGGTTAGTGGTGCCGGTGTAGAACACAAAGAACATTCTACGTTGTTTACGCAAAAAACTTTTGTATGGAAATATGAGTGGGATAAAAACCATAAAGCATTAAGGAGTAAATGGGGGAATAAGTTTAATAATAGAAATATGGTTGTAAACAATAAAAATGCCGAGATAATAATTGACGATGAAAGTATAAGAGATCAAGAAATTGAATCCATTATAAAAGATAGAGTTAGAATTAAAATTATAAAAGGACAAAATAATGAATGGTTGAATTGTATAGATGATTTAGATTCGTATTTAGTAAATATTTATGGTGTTAACGGAAGGCAATTATATAGTTTGGGATTTAATAATTATGAAGCCTAAAATACTATTAATTTCAGATACTCCTAATTGGGCGTTTGCCAGAGAATGTGATGCCATTGAAAAATATTTGAATTTTAAATATGATATTGTTAAAAGTTTTATCAACAAACAATTTAAAGGCAATAGACAATATTCTGATTATAATCATTATTCAGAAGTGAATATGCTGGAGTTTGATTTAATTGTTATTAGAGAATTATTTAACTTATCTTATCGTGAGTATGATTTATTTGAAAGGATCAAAAAAATTGATAGAAATAAAGTAGCTATTACTATTAGTTGTAATCATTTTTATGATTTTGATACGTGGTCTAATGTGTATAAAAGGTTTTCTTTTGTTCACAAGTATGTTATTTGTATATCAGAAGAGGTTTATGAAAAAGCCAAGTATTTTTATAAAGATACCGATCAACGCCTTTATTTTGCCCCTATGGGGATAGATACTGATTTTTTTCAGAACAATAAATTAGTTAAACACCAAAAACTTGTTGTAGGATGGGCGGGGAACCCGGATCATATTTACGGGAAGGACCATAAGGGATTTTATGACGTTTTAGTTCCTATTATTAGAAAAACTTCAAATAAATATTTTTTTCGCATAGCCACGAATAATATTGGGGACTCAAACATTGTAGCAGAACTTAAACGTTATAATAATGTAGAGTTGTTAAATGTAACTTATGATGATATGGTTGAGTTTTATAATTCTTTGGATGTAGTATTAATTTGTAGTCAAAGCGAGTGTGTTTCTTCTGTAATGGTAGAGGCGATAAGTTGTGGGCGTCCGGTTATTACTAGTCCTGTTGGATATCATAAAAACGTTATTATAGACGGCGTTAATGGTAAAATAATCAATAATAGAAGTAATATAGAGGAGTATATAAATGCTTTGGATATTTTTAATGGCAAAACTAGTGATGAATATAATAAGATATTTAATCTAAATAATTTTGTTTTAGAGAATATTTTAAAGTGGGGTGTTGTAATTAAGCGACTTGATCAAGTATTTGAACGTATTTTAATTGATAACAAAACGGTATCTGAAGATTTTAGCAGGGGAGAGAAATGGGATTTAAGTGATGAATTAACTGTTTTTATTGTTAGCGTTGGGGGGGATAGTTATCAAAAATGTGTAGATAATTTAAAAAAACAAAACGTTAATTTCAAACTGGATATAATTAAAAATTATGCGCCTATGAGTTTAGCTTTTCAAGAAATGATTAATAGATGTACGACAAAATATTATGTTCAAGTTGATGAGGATATGATTCTTTTTCAAGAAGATAGTATATTAAAAATGTATAATGGTATTAAAAATAGTAAAACTGATACAGCTATATTGTGTTATCCTTTATGGGATAAACATTTGGGAAAAGCTATTTATGGAGTAAAAATATATAAGCATGATATAATGAAAAAGTATCCATATAGAGATATTCAGTCTTGTGAAATGGACCAAACTAGTCGGATGAATAAGGGCGGGTATAATATAGTTTTGACGGTAAATGATATTCATTTGATTAATAATCATTTGGCGTGTTTGGGTTATCATGGATGTTATTATAACGAGAAAACCGCTTATGAGCGTTATAAGGATTTAATGGAAAAGCAGAGAAGGTACGGTTGGATTAAATTTATAGAAGAATATTTTAGCGTTTTTTATTATAGATTTATGGATAACAATGATGTTATAGATTTATTCGCTTTTTGTGGGTTGTGTATTGGGTCTGCTACAGATATTAGTAAACCATTAGGGGAAAAGAATTTTAAGAATTATGACAATCTTGTGGGGTTTAAAGAATTGTATTCCAATAAGAATGAAATCGTTTCTTTGTTTAACAATAATACAGTTTATGATTTTGTGAAAAATATTTTTGTTAAATCTGGCGTTAATTATAGTGCGGACGATATTTTAAATATAGTATCAAAAGTATCATCTCCTCATGAAATTATATTATATGTGACTGGTGCATGTAATTCTAAATGTTGGTTTTGTAAAAGACAAATTGATGTTAATAATGATTTATCTAGTTGTGAAATAATGACCTTAAACCATGTTAAAAAAATATTTGGTAAGTTTCCAAGGGTAAAAGCATGTGGTATAGCAGGGTTTGGCGAACCTTTATTAAATACAGAATTATTTGATATTATTAGTTTTTTAAAAAGTAAGAATGTTTTTGTTTCATTAATTACTAATGGTATAGCTATTTATGATAATTATGAAAAAATAGTAACGGCGGGTCTAGATCAAATAGTTGTGAGTTTAAATGCTTATAATAAAGATGAACACGAGTCAGTTACACAAACCAAGACGTTTGATCAAATCATGAACGGTATAAAAATGTTAAGTGGGAAGGTGACTAAAATAGGTCTATCTTTTGTGTGTCATAACAAAAATTATACACAAATACCCTTGTATCTTGAATTGGCGAATAAATTAAATGTTAATTTTGTATATTTTGTTAATCTTTTGCCACACGGAGAATGCCAAGGCGAAGATGATAAAGAATTTCTTTCATGCGTAATAAAGACAAGTGATTATGATATTATAAAAAACATTGAAGGTTGTAAGGCGTTAGATACTAAAAAAATAGTTGAACATTGGCCAGTATATTTATCGGTTGATAGCGATGTGCATAATTGTAAAAGTCCATTTGTGTCTGCTATTTTTGCCGTGTGGGGGAATGAACCGCATATAGGAAATTGTAGAAGGGTTATGCCCCCGTCTAATTGTTATGAAACTAGAATTTATGATAAACCAAGTCCATATAATGTTGATTTATTAGATAAGTTAAGGTACAATGTTATTGTAAAAAAAATAGATCCCCCTTGTAAATATTGTTTTGGAAGAATGAGTGGATAAATTATGATTATTGATAATGGAGAAAGGATAATACCTGGGATAACAAATGATTTTAATCTCGTTCAAAATCATTTGTTTAGATATGTATTCGCATTGGAGTTTATTAAAGGCTTGAAATATGTAGTTGATTTGGGGTGCGGGGTTGGTTATGGTACAAAAATATTATCTTATGTTGCGGAAAATATAATTGGTATAGACAAAAGCGAACTAGGTATAAAATACGCCTTGGATGTTTATGGCGGGAACAACATATCTTATATGTGCCGTAATATTTATGAAGACGTAAAAGATAATTCAAGTGATGGAGTGGATGCTATAGTATCTTTTGAATTTATTGAACATGTTAAAGTAGAATATTTTTTTGACTTTGTGCGTAAAAATTTAAAATCAGACGGATGTTTGGTGGTTTCCAGCCCCTTGTCGGATAATAATAACACCACCTATATGAGTGCTTTTCATTTGTTTGAATGGACTTGGCAAGAATTTAAAGATATTATGTTAAGTAAATTTGAAAATGTAAAATTCTATTCTCAAAAATACGATAATCAAATTGTAGAATCAGACGAGTGTTTAGGAAGATACGGGGTTGCGGTATGTAGTGGATTAAGGATGGGTAATAATGAATAAAAAAATAAAAATTTTGACTATTGGGCATTTTTATAGTTTTTATGATAATGACGGGAAATCAAATATGTGCCACAGTTGTGAAGCATTAAGATATGAAATGTCTTATAACCTTTCTAAATTAAATTGTGAAGTTCACATGTTGTCTATGTATTTTATGGATAAAAAAATAAGCGATTCACTTTATGTTAAAGATATGTCAAATTTAAATGTTAATGAATATGATGCTATTATTTTTTTTGAGCTTATGTCTTGGCAACAGTTTATTGAGACGAGTAAATTGGATGTTTTTAAAGGCAAATGTGAAGACATATTTAAACATAAATGCATAATAACTTTATGTATAGGATCGGATGAAAATATAAATAAAATGATATTACAAACTAATAGGCTGGTTTGTATTATGTCGCATAGAAGAATGTATGAATGGATAGAAAATTACGGTACAGAGAACCCCGAGGTTATGTGGTTAGAATGGGGTGTACCAGAAGGAATTGTTTGTAAAGTTGATAATCCTTATGATACGAATGTTAAAAATATATTGTTAACTTCTGTTATAAAACATAGATATATTGATATTATAAATTATATAGCCGAAAAGTTGGACGCTAATATATATATATTTGGGATATTTGATTTGTTAAGTTTTGATAGTGAGTTTTTACAAAATAAAAATATAAAAATTATCAATAATTCTTTATCTCATGAAGATAAAGTTAAAATTTTTCCTAGTGAAAAAATCAAATTGGTTACTGAAATTGATTTAAATAATAATGGCGGTCTTTTCAAATACGGGACTTTTTGGGAATATTTTAAGTATGCAGATGCGGCATTATGTTTTAGTACGGAGCCAATGCAAATAAATATTAATAGCAAAATATATGATTATTTATTGTTTGGTATTCCTGTAATTGTTGAAAAAGGTAATCCACAAAGTTATTTAATAGAAAAGATAAAAGGCGGTAAAGTTGCAGAGTTTAATAATAGAGATAGTATTGTGGAATGTTTAAGGTGTGTTTTAAATTTTGGTGCTGATAAAAAAAGAATTATTGATTTTATGATAACAAATCATACGTGGTTTATTAGATCTAAAAGATTATATTATAAAATTTTAGAGATTATTGCATCTTAGGAGATGTTTATGTATTCTGAAGATATGATTTTGAAATGTGAATATCCTATTTTAATTGTAGGTAATTCTGGATTTGATAAAAAATTAGGTAAAATTATTGATGAATATTCTACGGTTATTAGGATGAATAATTTTGTAATAGAAGGATATGAAGAACTTGTTGGAATAAAGGTTACTCATTGGTGTGTTAATGGTTATTATGATATTAGTAGAACTTTTGTTGATAATTCTTTTTCTCCGTTTACTATAGATGATTTTCATTCTGTTGGTGTTAATGAATTTAATATAAGATATAATACGGTATTAACTATGGCTAAAAATAATTATATAAGTGATGTTGGTTTTGATACTAGCACTGGTTTTACGCTTTTGAGTATGTTTAAATCTTTAAATATTAGTGTAGATATAGTTGGTTTTGATGGCTTTTTATCGTGGCATTATTGGGATGATAATAGGGTTACTAGTCAGCATAAGGGTCAATTAGAAATGGATATTATTAAAACTATGACAAATGTTAGATTTATATAAATAAAAACTCGAATAAGGAGTGATGGATATGAGTAAGTTAATATCTGATGAATATAAAAAACTTCTTGAATTACAACATCAGAAAGATAAAACTTGGGGCGATAGTTCTACTTGTTATATTGGTAAGATTAAAGAATTAATACATATATATAATATTAAGGAAGTGTTAGATTATGGTTGTGGGAAAGCTGCTCTAAAAAGAGAACTTGATGCTGTAGAATATTATGGTTATGACCCTGGTATTCCAGAATACATTGCTATTCCTGAACCCAGAGAATTTGTTATTTGTACTGATGTTCTTGAGCATGTTGAGTTGGGATTGGAAGATAATGTTATCGTTGATTTGTCTAGATGTACAAATCGAATAGGTTTTTTTGTTATATCTACTCGAGCGGCAGCTATTCATCTTTATGATGGAAGGAACGCACATTTGATACAACAACCAACTCGATGGTGGTTACCTAAATTTTGCAACTGTTTTAATATAGTAGAGGTTAAATCTAGTGAATTTGTTTTTAGTATAGTGGTTAGCAAATTATAATAAAAATCTTGGGGTAACTTAGGGCTGGGGCAAAAGTGGGTGGTTAAATAATATATGAAAGTTCTAATTACTGGTGGCACTGGCTTTATCGGCTCTAATCTTTGTTGGCATTTATTAGACAAAGGTTATGATATAACTGTGTTGGATAATCTATCTACTGGGGATATAAATAGATTAGACGAAAGTAAGATTGTAATTAAAACAGATTTAGATGTTACAAAAAATATAGGTGTTTGGGTAGATGGCTGTTTTGATGTTGTTATACATTTAGCTGCTCAGATTGATGTTATGGCTTCAATAGAAGATCCTTTAAATGATGCAATGAATAATGTGATGGGTACACTTAATGTTTTAAACATGAGCCGTAAATGTAAGGTTAAAAAATTTATCTTTGCATCATCCAATGCTGTTTCTGGAGATCAGGAGCCTCCTGTGCATGAAAACATGGTTCCTAAACCAATGTCGCCTTATGGTGCTAGCAAGTTAGCAGGTGAAGCATATTGTAGTGCCTTCTATCATTCATATGGTTTTGATACTGTGGCGCTTAGATTTTCAAATGTATATGGGCCTGGTGCATTGAACCAAGAGGGGGTTATATCGTTATTCGCAAAACAAATGATAAAGGACAAGTCTGTTTGTATATTTGGTGACGGTAAACAAACTAGAGATTTTATATATGTTGATGATATATGTAAGGCTATACATTTAGCTTTGGAAACGCCCAATATTGGTGGGCAAGTGTTTCATGTGGCAACTGAAACGGAAATATCTATATATGACTTAGCGGTTAAGATGGCAGATATTTACGGGGATAAAGTTGATATAATATTTAAAGAAGCACGCACGGGTGAAATACGTGAGAACTGGTCAGATATATCATTGGCTAGAAAAACGTTAGGGTTCAAGCCTGATTGGGAGTTAGACGACGGTTTACGAATAACAATGGATTGGTTCAAAGAAAACTATAAATGTTAGTTTCTGTTATTATTCCAACATATAATCGTTTACGTTTATTAGAGCAAGCTATAAATTCTGTGTTGGTGTCTACGTATTCTGATTTTGAAATTATAGTAGTTAATGATGGTGGGCAAGATATTTCATGGTTACCAATATTAAATCACGATAAGGTTAAATATTATTATAAGGATAATGGGGGTCTATCTAGTGCTAGGAATTATGGTTTATTAAAATGTATGGGAAAATACGTTCAATTTTTAGATGATGATGACATTATTTATCATGAGAAATTAGAACGCCATGTAAATTTGCATGAAGAGTTAGACTGTAAGATAAGTTATTGTTATGCAGATTGTGGTAATGATGATGTTAAACAGGCGTGGAAATATAATAAAACGTGGGTTAACTGGAGCGATCTCCGCAAGGGTAATTTTGTACCAGTACATGCTTGGTTTATAAATAAAGAAGTATTTGATGATGTTGGATTATTTGACGAAACATTAGTATCTTTTGAGGATTGGGATTTTATGCTACGTGCCACTAGAAAATATGGCTCCAAGTGCATTGAGGATATATTGTGTTTTTATAGAACTGAAAATTTCCCTAAGTTTAGAAAGGGGGTTATATTAAATAGTTGGGATGCAGTACATTCGCATCAAAGAAAAGATTTTTTAACAGTGCATAGACGATACCGATAATTATGTACACAGACAAAAAACGTATCGGTTTGTTTTGTTTAAATCCCAACTATCAGTGGATAGCTAATGCATGGGCGAATGTTTTAAATATTAATGGTTATAATGCGCATTTAGCAGATAGAACACGTTATTCCACTTGTGATTCTGATGATATTACTTTTTTATTTCTATTCTCGAGAAGAGTTAGTTCTTCAAACCCTTATAATGATAATTTTAAAAAGATATATAAACGAAGCAAGTGTGTGGTACTTTGTCAGTTTGAACCCATACATTTATTGGATAATGCGTTACAATGTTTTATTGAAGAATCGCAGTATTCTGATGTGGTATTAGAATTATTTCCAGAGCGATTTGAATTTACTAAGGCACAAATTCCAAACAAAAAAGTGTTATACATGCCTTTTGCCTATCATGAATCAATGGTGTTGAATCATCAAGATCATAAAGGTGGAAACGGTGTAATGTTATTGGAAACTACCCATTGGCCTAATCGTGTAAAATATCATGGTGAATTAAGCAAATCTGAAATTAGAACTTTTGGTCCCAGAACATATAATGTTAATGTCATCGCTGATAATGTGAACCAATCAGACATATGTTTGATGTGTCATAGTTTGGAGGGGAACACGTTAGCCACAGTAAGAATAATAGGACATTTTATGGCTAACAAAGGATTTGTCATGTCGCAAAGGTCAGATTATCCTTATTTTATAGATGGTAAGCACCTTGTCTATTTTGATTCGCCGGAAGATATGGTGGACAAGATTAAATACTATTTGGCACACCCGGAAGAATGTAGGATTATTGCCGAAAATGCTTTTGAATATGTTAGTAAACATTTAAGATTGGATTATTTTTTGCCACGTTTGATAAAAATGTTGTAACGGAACTTTAGTTTAATAATGATGCGGGG
>Ga0209518_1003814_pt1 | contig 12643 bp, 23 predicted proteins | sample RifGroB1_FD_183993 | JGI IMG/M metagenome (GOLD analysis project Ga0209518, IMG submission 183993) | Groundwater microbial communities from Rifle, Colorado, USA - Groundwater B1 (SPAdes) (version 2) | ecosystem: Environmental > Aquatic > Deep subsurface > Groundwater | place: Rifle, Colorado... | reverse complement strand
ACAATCTCCGCTGCGGCTCCGCCGACATAACGAAGACCGAATCCGGTGGTAGCGGTTACCGCGTTTACATTTTTAACGACCAGATAAATTTTTTCATCATCTGTTCGGTTGACTTGTTGAATTTGCATATTGTTTTTTTAGATTTCTTAGTGAGTAATTTTGTCCGGGTAGGCTGATGGACTTTACCCACTCGCATCTCCCGGAAACACGTCTACGAGTAATGGTTCTAGTTTAGTGTATAAACCATAGCCTTTAGGGATTGAAGGGTTTTATATATCCATTCACGTAATGCTGGATTTCTTACTATCTTTCCTACAGGAAACTTTAGCGCGACTTCTATTTGTTCTTTTTTTACAATTAAGTAAGGAAGAATAAGAAGTAAAAGGCTTATCGCTTTTTGATTGAATAATCTCCAATCATAGCAAGTTTTATGTTTAGAATTTCCTCGACTGGAAACTTTAACAGTTCCACCATAATTGTTTTTTAACCAATCAATTAGACGACCATCAGTATTTCTTACCCCTACTTCAAGAGTATAGCCAATGTATCCCTTGTCGTTTATTGAACGATGAATTAATATACATCCTTCTCCGTCAATAATTCCCGCTAAATAGGCTATCTTCATACGTCATCTCCCTATGGCCCACCACGAACCGTCCGCTCCATTAGAAGTGACGACAGTGATTGTGCCTCCCGAAACAGTGAATTTCGGATCTGCATTGCCGATTGCGTTTGTAGAAAATACGCCGCAAGCGATAATGACTGAAAAGCCCGTTGAAATTGCGCCGCCCGAATCCGTTTCAGCATTGGTATATGTTCCCGAGATAAGACGGGAAGAACCCAATACATCAGGTCCCGGGGCAGTGGTTGTAGTAGAGGCGAAAGCCATAATATTTTTAATTGATTAGATTTTAATAATGGTTTAAGAATGATTTAGTCCTTTATTTGCTTTGTATCTTTTTATTGCATGATATTTAGAATGTTTATTGAAAGTCATAACTTGAAGATTCTCTAACCGATTATCCCAACGCTTTTCGTTCTTGTGATGAGCGACTTCATCTTTTTCTAAGTATCTACCAATCTTTTGTTCAAGAAGTAAAATGTGTGATCCTATATATCCATTTTTATTGGCTCTTGGATGATTTCTCATTTTAATAAGAATATATCCATTATCACTAACAACTATACCACCTGTCCATGCGGGATTTTTATTCCCCCAACGATACTTATTAAGATTGGCTACTACCTTCTTCCGATGTTCTGGAGATAACCTTTTTCCTAAATGTTTTTGAGCTATCTTCTTTTTTGTTTCTTCGGTTAGTATTGCTCCAAGTCTTGTTTGAAGACCTTTCGTACTAAATGGCCTTCTTTCAATGTTCCAACTTTCCATCCACCGTGCAACTGTTTTTGGAGATACTTGCTCTTCTTGAGCAATCTTTTTAAGACTTAATCGTTCGTTCCAATATTTTTTCTGTAATATTTCTTTTGAAAGCATAAGTATAATATTTTATAAAATAATCTATAAAAATTATACTCCTTCCTAAGAAATATGTCAAAGAAAAATATCAGGCCGTAATTCCCGTGATCTTGCCTTGGCGGCGAGATTGGAGAACAATCAAATTACCCTGAAACAGAATTTTGGCGACCTTTGCGTCTTGGTTGGCCGGAACTACGAAAGCTCCGATTTCCAAATCAGCGTCTTTATGGACGGCCAATTTCAACCAGTTGGAATTTAACATATACATTTCTCCCGAAGCGCAGTTGGAATCAAACATCAAAACCATTCCTTTGAATTTGAGATTTTCAAATCCTCCGTCAGCGGTTTTGCTGTCGGTAAAGCGCTGTTGAGTCTGCAATGATTTCTCATAGTACTCAAAGACGGCTTGCGTGGTGATTCCGAAGTCTGGCGCGTCTTGGCCTTCATCGGTGCAAGAATTGTAGGTAGAGCGCATTTTGTCCAATCCATTCGTAGCGAATGAACCGATTGAAGCGTTGACTACCGCTTGCCAAAAAGCGTCATTGGTTCTATTGATTCCGCCGACCGTTGAGGTGGCGTCCACCAATGTTTGCAAACCATTCAAAGCGCTGGTTGACCCATTGGCATTTGAAAAGGCGGCAATGTCCATTTTTCGGCGGAGAGAATCTTCCGCATTTTTTGTTTTTGCTTCCAAAAGTTTATAGATTTGCGTTTTGGAATCCGCATTTTTTCTTTCTTCCAGTCCGGAGATCGCGATTGAAGCGGCGTACTGACACCACTCGAATTCGGCCGCGCTTTCATTTGATTGCGGAGTAATATCGATCGTCCCATAGCCCGAATACCCTGCCGCAGTGCTGTTAGCGGACATAATGACCGGCACGACGATTGATCGTCCGCCGTCCAGTACATCTTTACTGCCTTTTTCCATTAACTTATAAAACAAAGGGGTTCTTTTGAACACATTGTCGTATAAGGTTGGTTTATATTTCTGCAAGGTGCTTGAGGCTATGGCGTCAAAATTCGTATTTCCTGTTGCCATATAATTTTAATTCTATTTAACTTACCTCGTCTTCCGCTTGTCTTAATGCTTCCATAAATGATTTTGGCGTTGTGGAGGTGACTGGAACGCTGCCCATCGGTTGAGGCGTATTCTTGGCGGCTTTTTGCGATAGTTTGGCTATCGCGTCTTTGGCCCCAAGTTCTTTCGCCTTTTCATAAGTGACATAACGATAGGCTATGTCAAATACTTCCGGATTAAGGTTAGCGGCAATAGCGGGATTATCATCAAGAAACTTGTTTATCGCGTCTTTATGCTGCTCAATATCAGGATATTTTTCCTTGATTTTAGCCGCAGCTTCATTAGCTTGGCGCGTATAAACATCTTGTTGAAGCGGTTTGACTTCTTTGGCGATCGCTTCTTGAACGGCTTTCTCGGCTTCTTTTCGCGCGTCAGCGCGTAAATACGCAAGCTGTTCTTCTTGCGTCATTGCTTGGAAGTCAGGCACCTCTTCGGGCGTTTCCGCCACTGGCGGATTCGCTTGAAGCTCCCGATACTTATTCGCTAATTCCTCGGTTTCGTTCCAATTGCCGAGTTTGCTCTCAAGAGCTTTGTAGCCCTCGTAAAGTTTGTTGGCGTCCTCTCCAAATTGGCCAAATTGCGGTTTAATCTCCGGCGCTTGAGGATTCGCCTCTGCGGGCGGATTACCCTCTACTGCCTCGGTTGCCGCGCTTTCGGAACCCGTTGTTTGCCCTTCATCAGGAACAAAGCTTCCTTCGGTTTGCCCGATTTCTTCGTCTGGCATAAAATTTTGCGGTTGAGTTGATAATTGAGCCGCTGATAAAAGATTGGCTCGCTTCTTCCTTGCGGCGAACTAACCTTTTAAAAATGTTCCTTCGGTTTCCGCGTATTTAACGCCTTTTTTAAATTCATCTTTGCTTTCAATATAAATGCCAAGGCCGTAATTCATTCCCCTGTCATATCCGTAATTCTGGTTTTTCGCCCGTCCGCTTTTTGAGTCCATTCGTATCTTTTCTTCAATCTTAGCGTCGCACCTTTTGCAGTATCGGCTGGCCACCGTATATCTTGAATCTCCGCATCCCCAACAATATTTATTCTTGAAATTAACCTGCTCCTTTTTCGCGTCCTCATATCTCTTAGCTAACATAAGGTTCGGTTCTTAGCGTCACATAAGTTTCATTCTTTTCTTCTGGCTTATTTTTCACGAGTGAATCTTTCATCGCCTCTTTGGCCACTTTTTGGAATTTAGAGCGATACTTCATATCGGCTTCTTCCACATCCCGAATATTCACAATGCTAAAATCCGCTTTCAGTTCTTTGCCTTTTTCGTTCATCTCTTTGGTCATTTTTACCATTTTAATTCTGGCTAATACTTCATACTCCTTGCCCGCTTTCCATTGAGCGAGATCGGGCAGTTCTTTATCGGTGAGCGTTAGATATAAATTTTGTTCTGACATATTATTAAGTTATTTTATTCGCGCCATTTGATAATCCGCTGGCTGTTGGCGCGTTTTGATTCAATATACTTTGATTCATCGGCCCATTGCCTGTCTCTCCCATTTGAGGAGGCAAAATGGGCGGTTGCGGTTGCGCCATCATCCTTCTTATCTTTTCCGCTATATCGGAAAACATCGGAAAGGTGTCAAGTATCTTCTGAATAATTTCAGGAATAAGTGGCTGTCCAATCGGTAACATTCCCACTAAGTTTAACACATCCATAGCTTGTTTGCGAACTACCTCATCGGTTTCTCTCACCATAGAACCAGATATCACTTTGAGCGTCATCCCGCCCGCAATATCCGTGCTTGTCAACTCCATCCATTGATGATCTATGGAGCCCGATACTTGCATTGCTACGGGCTGTTGCAGATAGGTTTGATCAAGCTGTAAAAGCCTTTGATATATCGCTTCCACGAATTGCTCCACTTGGGATTGATCTTCTTCTTCTCGGTTTTGCGCGCTCTTGGCTGATAGCTCATCTTGTCCTAAGGTGGGATTGGCCGACTTGCCGGTTAGAGCCGTGGGCGTCGTGCCGGAAATGACATATATATCCTCTTTGACCATCGGCTCAATTTGAAATGGATACTGTAAGGGCTGTTCCGGTATGGGATAAATCGCGCCATCTAATGTCTTGCCGCTTTCTAAGGCTATGCCAATCATAGTGCCGTCATCGGGATTTTTTAGTTTTTCTATTTTTGTTTCGTCAATGGAATTGCTGTCATATAAAGCCTTGCGATTGAATCTCTTGCGATGATTGACCTGCTGGCTTCGGATCATTGACAGTTCCCTGACCACATCCTTTATCGGATCAATCTTTGAGATTGGAAAGGGTGAGGCCAAATCGTCGTCTCCCCAAATGATTGTAATAGGGAGGGGATTATCTTCTCCGAATACCGCCGTATACGGATTCTCTTTTTCCATTAAAGGATCGTCCGCGCCTTTTAGCATTACAAACCAATGCTCCGCGTCATAGTAGTGATACAGCGTCACTCTGGCCATATCTTCCGTTTCTTTAACTCTTGTTCCTCCATTGCCGTCATCGCGCCATTCTTTGTCCAAATAACTTGTGATATTGAATCCGTCTAAAACCTTCTGATTAAAATTCTTATTATTCTTCACTTCTTTGAGAGGCACTTGATATTCCAACACCACATAGTCTATTTTGTCTCTGGTAAAGCCGGGGGCAAGATAAATATGCTTTGGGTGGATTCTCTTAATGTCGGGCTGGTCTTTTTGAATCCTTTTAATTTCGTCTTTTTCCTGTTCCAAAAGCGTTGTCCATCCGGTAAAGACTACGCCCATTCCCGTTCTTTGCCAATCCAGTAAAGCCAATTTGATATGGTCTCTTAACCGATATTCTTTCTTTTGCGCTTGCCAGTTTAAAACAAGCTGCGCATTCTTGGCGTTCGTGAATATGGCGGGATCTTTGCCGTTCACGGGTTCCACATTGATTTGCGGATTGCGGTAGTACATCCTCGCAATAGAATCCTTGATGATGGCGTAGATATAATTGACGGAATAATAGTTCTCGCGCGATATGCTCTTGGGACGCGATTTGCCCGTCCAATACAGATTGGCCGTGTCCACGCTTGCTTTCCAGTCTTTCATAAACTTAATGGAAACGGCAATGCGATCCCGTATGGTGTCGGCCAATTTTTCTTCCTTTATCTCCTCTTTTTTACTCTTTTTTGACATAATTTATTTATTCATATTCTTTCAATTCTTCCGCTTCAAACGCGAATATTTTTACTTTTCTTTTCCTTTCAAAAACATCCCATTTTTCCATACTTATTCTTTCTCGTATATGTTGGTTTGCAGATTCTAAGGAAAGAAAAAAAGCATCATTCTCCAGCCATCGCACATAATATATTTTAACCTTATTCATATTCTTTGGCTTCTCTTCTTTTCCTGTTTTGTTCCATTTCCCATTCAAAGGAGCCGGGTTCCGGCTGTTTATTTTTCATTCTCGGCCAGCCAAACCAAGAAGCCAAGAAATATCTTAAAGCATCAACATCGTGATCGTCTCCGGTTGTATCCAAATCTTCAGCTTTTTTCTCGTCGTGAATCTGCAGCGGTATTGTTCTAATTAAATTATAACAGTTCTCAAATATTTGTAAACGAGGAGCCGTCATTCCCTCTTTTTTGGCAAAAAATTCCCGCACAACCATCCACCCGTTAATCCTGTCATTATTGGCTCTATCCAGATTTACGCCCTCGCTGGCATATAAGTCAGAGACTGCGCGGCCATCGGTACTGCTCTTAATCCACATTGACGGATCGGCGTAAGTAGCGCTTATTGTTTCGTCTCCGCTTAACTCCTTTATTCTTTTTGCGTGATTAGTGGCTAATTTATCTATGGCGTGATACTCCCGATAACAATAGACTCTTTTATCATAATCAACCGCAAACCATAAACAAGATGTCGGTGATATGTCTCCGCCGTGGTCTATGGCTCTATATCTTTTCCAGTCTCTCGGTATCGCAAATGCGGGCATGGTGTGTATATTTCTATCCCACTCGGTAAAAAATTGTCCCTGAAATACATCCCAATTTCCGTCCAAAAAAGCTTTTCTTAAATTCTCCGGCAAGCCCTCTAAGGCGACAGTGTAGCTTTTGTCCAGATACGGATTATCAACAACCCTGCTTGATACAAATTTAAATTGGTCTTTTTCTTTTTCGGTCGGTTCATAAACCTTATCCATCCATAATTGTTTAACCCAAAAGTGTCCTATGCCTCCCGGATTACTGCCGGCAATAAAGCGGACATCCGATATGCCCGGCCACCTCATACGCGTTCTAAGAAAATCAAAGGTGTCTTTCTTATTTTTCGTCAGCTCATCTACCGCAACAAGGGCAAATTCCGCGCTCTGGTAATGTGATACATCGTCTAAGTTTCTAAGCGATAAAACTCCCGATCCCCATTCTGCTTTTAAAATAAATTCCTTTGAGGTTTTATTGTAATTGCCCAGCCACTCCGGAAACTCCCACTGTATTCTGGCTATATGCCTATCGTGAAGCGCGGGATAATCCTCGCAAAATAGACCAGCTCTAATTCCTTTGATTTCCGTTAAACTATACTGAATAAGCAAATATCTAAGCGGGTACCATCTCAGCCATCGGGATTTTCCGCCACCGACTGAACCTCCGTATAAAACATACTTGAACTTGTCCGCTATCTCTGAAGCTTCTCTTTGCTTGTCAAAAAAATTACAAACATCATCAAATTTTATTTCTTTCACATTTTTTAAGTTATGTCTGTCTCACTCTTCGTTACAGCGTAACCGCCTTGTTCCACTATCAGTTTAAATCCCTCGGCCGCGCTTTTCAATTCTGTGCTGGATAAATCCGGATAGGCCTTTTTCAGTAAAGCAATTAAAACTTGGTCGCTCTTTTTTGCTCTTTGTATCGCAAATGACAATAAACCGGCGTCAGCGATTAAACGCCTTGCTTCTTCCAAGGCCGGATCTTTTTGTTTCCCTTTCGGGTTTCCGCTTTGTCCTTTTTTCCAAGTTCCGCCTGATTTAGCCATATTATTTATTGATCTGCCATTTTCTGTGGGTTATAAAAATAATCTTGAGTGGTCTTTTCAACTGATTTTCCTCCGACATACAATTTCTTATTTATTACCTCTACTTTTTTTCTTTCTGGAATTTCTGCCATATTGTTTATTTTTTCCACGATCTCGTTTATCTTTCTGGCTAATATAATTATCTCATTCGTATTGGGGTGCCGAATGAACTCAACATCAATCTTAATCGGCTCAATCCTTTCCATTTGATATTTAATGGGAATTTCCGCTGTTGCGTTGACCGCTTCCATATTATTTTTTATTCCTATTTTCCGCCATAGTTATTATTCACATTTCTTTGCGATTTGGGAAGCCATTCTCCGTATTTCCGCCAATATCGCACTTTAATTTTTAAATCTCTGAAAAATCTTAGAATTAAAACAATTCGTATTTGCGCGGCATATCTTACTCTTTTTAAAAAAGAATATTTAAAATACATTTTTATTTCCATTATCATCCAATCAGGGCGCATTATCTTGATGAATCCAAATTGCCGGAATTTCATTCTTTCTTTAATAATATCACTCTCTAAAAAACTGATTTTTAAATTTTTTAGATATTTTTCCATTTCTTCTTCGCTCATATTGTTTTTTATTTCTAAAAGACGCTTATTGCGTCTTCCGGTGATTATTAACCGAGAAACTGTTTATCACTAAACATCTTTTAAAAATAAAAAAAGCAATCTTAATAAGATCGCCTATTTCTTCGCTTTTTTATTGGATTTTTTTACTTTTTTAGCCATATAATATTATTATAAACCTTATTTTTGCTTTGTCAAGTTGTGGATAACTTTATGGATAACTTGGCGAAAATGGGTATAACACCCCCCTTGACTTTATCTTTTTTAGAAAATAGACTTGACATCTTCCATTATAACATATATTATATAAATATGATTTGTATTGATTGTCAAAAACGAGAAGGCCATACGCCAAACAGCAAGCGTTGCAGTGCTTGTTATGTTAAATATTTTTATAAAAAAACCCTTTATGGCGCCAATCACGCATATATGGCGGAATGAGAGATAAAGTGATTAAAAAATATCAAAATAAGTGTGGCGTTTGTTTTTTAAAAAAAGAAAAAATGCATATTCATCATATAGACGGACAAGGTTCAAGCTTGCCTATTTCTAAACAAAACAATGATTTAGAGAATTTAATGTTAGTTTGCGCCAAATGCCATTATTCATTAGAAAAAAACAAAAGAGGGGCTAAAAAAATAACTACTTGGGCAATAAAGTATAATCAGTGTGTAATATGTAAAAAGACAAATAATAAACATAGAGGAAAAGGATTTTGTTCATCGTGTTATGAAAAAAAAATTATACTAAAAATTATACTAAACACAAAGAATATGCGAGGATTTATTATCAAAATCATTATAGTAAAAAATCCATTGACATAAACAAAAATTTATGCTAAACTGATTATGAAATAAATTTTTATGCCAAAATTCTTGACGGCCATTAAAAATAGAACGCTGATAATCGCTAAATATCGGGGCAGAAATGCCGTCAAGACCGATAGGAGGCAGTTATCAGCGTTTTGTGTTTAATGATATGAAAGAAACTTATTATTTTCAACACGATTATCACGCCCGCCACGATCTTAAATTAGAATCAGTGCTTCTGGGTGAAGTCGGAGTTGCGGGTATTGGAATTTTTTGGTGCATAATTGAAATGTTATACGAAGAAAATGGGTACGCATTGCTGTCGCATATGGGTCGCATTGCGAACGCATTAAGAGTTGAGGAAAAGTTAATAAAATCAATAGTTTTTGACTTTGAGTTATTTCAATATGATGAAAAAATGTTTTGGTCTGATGCTGTTTTACGACGACTAAACGAACGAAGAAATAAATCTAAAAGCGCAAGAAATTCTGCTAAGGTTAGGTGGAATAATGCGAACGCAATGCGAACGCAATGCGATGGCAATGCTATAAAGGAAAAGAAAGTAAAAGAAATAGTGAGTGAGGGAGATAAATCTCCCCACCCGCCCCTTAAAGGAAACGGATCGTTGACGCCGGCGGAAGAAATGAGGGACTTTTGCGGAAACACGGAAAAACAGCAAAAAGTCGTTGAATATCTTTTCTCCCACGGATTTAATCAAGAAACCGCGAAAAACGAAGTAAATAAATTTATTGATTATTGGACGGAAAAAACAAAGTCCGGTAAAGCGGAACGCTGGGAAGGCGAAAAAACCTTTGAAGTTAAAAAGAGATTATCAACTTGGATAAAAAAATATGAACAATTCAACGCAAAAAAATGAGACCTCGCTGGAAATGCAAAAAAGGCTTTTAGACTATCAAGGCGAAGATCAAATAATTGAACACGAAGAATTATTGCGGCAAGCCCAAGCGCAACCCCCAATAATGATTAAAACGAAATTTGACCGATTTGATTTTTTACTAGGCGGCGGAATTGAGGAAACTGACTTGGCTATTTTAACGGGCAATACTAATAATGGCAAAACCACTTTTGGGATTGCCCTAGCGGTTAATCTAAGCGAGCAAGGAATTGAAACTTGTTATTTCTCTTTTGAGATGGGTAATATTCAGGTCGTTCGCCGTTTTCCGCAATTTCCCCAAAAAACGCACTTACTTTGTATGCCCGCTCAATACACGCACAAAAACTTGAAGTGGCTAGAAGATCGGATCGTGGAAGCGAAAATCAAATTTAACGCCAAAGTTATTTTTCTGGATAATTTGGATTTTATCGTTCCGCTTTTATTTTCTTCCAATTTGGATATTTCCACTCGTTTTTGCATTCAAACTTTAAAAACAATCACCATAAAACATAATATCGCCCTAATGCTTACAGCTCATACTCGGAAAAACTCCGGCGATCCGGACATTATGGACATTAAAGATTCAAAATCAATCGGCGACTTATCGGATTGGGCGGCGGTTGTTTCGCTTATTGATCGGGAACAAGGCAAAGGGAATGTCAAGTTGATTAAAAATCGCCACGAATGGGGGCATATGGGCAGTATTTTTACTTTGCACGATTTTCAAACGCGGGAAACTTCTGAAATGAATGAAGAACAAAGCAAAGCGATTGAAACCGCAACTAAAAAAGAAGTGAATTTAAAAGAACTTGATTTCACAAAACAACTATGAGACATATTGGCTATGAGAATAATTGTACTTGCCCGCCTTGCCTGAAAAAATATTCACGCTGGCAAAAAGCAATACTGAAAATTGAATTGCAAGAATGTTTTGCCGAACTGAAAAAAGCAAAAAAAACTGTCGACTTGGAAAATAACAACGAAGCGATAAACGATATTGATAAAAATATTAAAGATTGTCTCCGTGAAGAAAACAAATCGAATCCGCACGCCCGCCATTTGCTTCCGAAAATACACCCTGAATGCGATCATTGCATAAAACAATTATGACCAAAAAACTTTTTTGGATATTATTCAAAATAAAATGGGTTCCGCAAAATATTATTTGTCGGTTGCGCCGGTTCATAGAAAGGCGGGAGTTTGACAAAATAAAAAATAAAAGCTAAACTGTTAGCAGTTATTATTTTAAAAACAAAAAACTATATGCAAACAATCAATGAGGTGGCGAGAATGGGCGGCAAGGCCGTCCAGAAAAAGTACGGCAAGGCGCATTTCGTGCGAATGGGTATATTGTCCGGCGAGGCCAAAAGGACAAATAAGGCTGTGGATAAGTCAGGAAAGGCCAAAAAAGCCCGATAATATAGGGCTTGTATTCTGCCAGCAGTATGCTATACTGATAGCACGATGTTAAAGCTACCTGTGGATAACGAAGGAACAAATCGCATATACAGGTTAAGGCGCGATTTGCTCTCAACGAACCCTCGGATAGCCTATTCATCGCAAAAGGCTAAGATTAGCTAAAAGATAAAAAACTTAAAATACGTATACGCCACTTATGACAGAAAACCTTATTTCGGCCACCCCGCAAAGCGAAAAAAGGGCATCGTGGTGGGAGGGATTGAAAAAAAATAAAAAAACTTGTTTTGGGTGCAAGTCCAAACAAACTTATCGCAATCCAATGGCTAAATGCAAAGAATGTGAAAATAATTTCTGCTTTGACTGCATAATCGCCGGTTGCGTCGGGAATAAAATGAAAAGCAATGAAGAAGTCAGAGATATTTGCGAAAATTGTTTTGAGAAATTTAATTATCATTCATTGTTAAATTAAAAACTAAAAACAAAAAAAACTATGTATATTTTAAAATCTCCAAAACAAAAAAAAGAGAATGAATTGAAAAAAAAGCTGGACGCGGTTAATTCCGCCATTGACGATCTGATAATCAAAGGCCGAACAGATACCAAGCATTATCAATCTTTAATTCGCCTTCATAAAAATTTATACGTTGACTTCAATTAAAATTAAATATGGAACACCCAAAAAGTGAAGCAACTCTAAAAAGACATAATTATAGGTTTGATATTTTTGAAAAAAATGAAAAAGGAGTAATGGTGAATAAAATCCAAAAATATCGTAATGATATGGGGGAGCCTTGTTTATATCGCATTGAAATAGATGGCCGAGATATTGGCGAAAGAGCGCAATATTACAAAGGAAAATTATTACAAGTAGTGCAAACTTATGACATCAAATAAAATTGAAATTATTGCCAGAAATTTGGATGCGCGAAGAATTCAAAGATATGTAGCGGATAATCGCGCGATATGGAATCTGGAATACGAAGCGGAAAAAGCAATAAAGCTTTGCGAGAAAATCAATAAAGAATGGAGTCCAAAAAATATTAAAATTAGATTTTTCAGCGAATAATTTATATTATTATGGGATGCTTAATATTATCGGCGACAATTATCGGACTTATCTGGCTATGGATTATATATGTGATAATTATTATTTGGCTATTAACTTCAATTAACGAATAAAATTATGAGAGACATATCATCCATAACAACACTTTCTTTAACAATTATTGGACTTATCTGGCTGGCGGTTATCTTCCCGTGGTTATGGATTATTTACGGAATTATAATTATTTGGACGGTGATTTCCATTATTCGCCTTTATTTTTTACACACAATATGAATATAAATAACGAGCAAATTAAAAAAAACTTATTGGCC
>Ga0209518_1003812_pt1 | contig 12648 bp, 13 predicted proteins | sample RifGroB1_FD_183993 | JGI IMG/M metagenome (GOLD analysis project Ga0209518, IMG submission 183993) | Groundwater microbial communities from Rifle, Colorado, USA - Groundwater B1 (SPAdes) (version 2) | ecosystem: Environmental > Aquatic > Deep subsurface > Groundwater | place: Rifle, Colorado... | reverse complement strand
TTGGCCCCCCAAATATATCGCCCTTATCCGGGAGGAATTTTGTACGAAGAAGCCAAAAAATACGGTTTTAGCGTCCCCCAAACATTCAAGGAATGGGCCGTTTACTACGATGAAAACCCTCTGGGCGATGTTTTTGACACCGGAGTGAGTTATCCCTGGTTAACCGAAAAAGAGAACAAACAACTTCCTTTTACCTGGGTTATTGTTCATTACGGATTAAATTACGGCAATTCGCCAAGATTGCTCAAGAGAATGATAGGGGCGTGGTTTAAGCTGCACTGGAAACTAAGATGGTTTGGCGGCCCTGATATTCGTTTTATCATGTTTTTAAGAAAAAAATTTTTCAAAAGCGATTTAGATTAATCAAAATGGATAAATATCATTTTTCAAACTATGTTTATTTTGAGCGCTGGGCGAGTTACTGGCAGCAGATAAACGAAGTTTTAAGATTAAAGCCGACAAATGTTCTTGAGGTGGGCGTAGGCGGCGGGTTAGTCGCCAATTATTTAAAATCCCTCGGCGTTGATATAAAAACTTGCGATATTGACGGGGAATTGAAGCCGGATTTTGCGGGCTCGGTGGAACATTTGCCGTTTGAAGACAATTCTTTTGAAGTTATTCTTTGCGCCGAAGTTTTGGAACATTTGCCGTTTGAGAAATTTTCTTCGGCGCTTCGGGAATTAAAACGAGTAAGCGGGAAATATGTTATTCTTTCGCTTCCTCACTGGGGCTGGACTTTTAAATTTTGCTTGAAAATTCCTCTTTTACCTCCCTTAAAATTTCTTTGGAAAATTTCAGGTTTTTTAAGGCATAAACCGGGCGAGTCCTCCTTCGCTGAAGCTTCGGATGACAGGCATCAATGGGAAATAGGAAAGAGGGGATTTTCTTTAAGAAAGATTAAAAAAGAAATTCAAAAAACGGGTTTTAAAATACCAAATCATTTTATACCCTTCGAAAATCCGTATCACCATTTTTTTATTCTTCAAAAATGAAACTTATTTATATTGCCAATATGCGTTTGCCGACGGAGAAGGCCCACGGGCTGGCGACTATGAAAATATGCGAGGCTTTTTCTCTAATCTGGTTTGAGGTTGAGCTTTTTATTCCCTGGACCCTTAACAAATTAAAAGGCAACCCCTTTGATTTTTATAGAATCAAAAGGAATTTCAAAATCAAAAAACTGCCATCCGTTGATTTCCTTTTTTTATCCGCCAGAGGCCCGCTCCGCCATAGCGATAGCGAGGCGAGCGGATTCGCCTTAGGCGGAAATATTTTTTCCGGCTTTTTTTTCCTTTTGCGCTCTTTTTCTTTTTCTTTTTTCGCTTTGATATATTTTTTATGTTTAAAAATGAGGGGAAAATTAAAAGACGCTGTTTTTTTCTCACACGACCATATTCCGCTTTTTTTCTTAAGTTTTTTGGGATTACCTTTTGTTCTTGATATTCATGATTTTCCTTCCAAGAATATTTTTTATCGGCGAGTTATGAAAAAAGCCCTCGGTTTTGCCGTTCAGACAAAATGGAAAGTCGCGGAGCTGGGGAAGCGTTTTAACATTCTGCCGGAAAAAATAGTTTATTGGCCCAACGGCGTTGGGATTAAAGAATTCGCTCTGAATATTTCTCAGGAAGAAGCGCGGAAAAGATTGGGTATTCTTTTGGACCCCGCAAAATCTCGCTTGCGGCGAGATAGCGGGGCAAGTAAAAAAATCGCGCTTTATACCGGTCATTTTTTTTCCTGGAAAGGCGTGGACACTTTGGCTTTGGCCAGCCAATATTTGGACGACGACACCCTTGTTTATTTTGTCGGCGGCAGTCCGGAAGACGCGAAGAAGTTTGAAACGTTTATTCAGAGAAAAAAGTTATATAAAATAAGGTTGATTTCGTTTCAGCCGCATTATCAAATACCGATTTGGCTCAAAGCAGCCGATGTTTTGGTTTTGCCCAATACCGCCAAAGAAGATATTTCTCTTTATTACACTTCGCCGATGAAACTTTTTGAATATATGGCGGCGAGAAAGCCGATTGCGGCATCGGATATACCGTCCATCGCGGAAATTTTAAACGAAGAAAATTCCGTTTTAGTGAAACCCGATGACCCCGAAGCTTTAGCGAGAGGAATCAGATTTGTTTTGGAGAACAATGAGTTCGCAGAAAAAATTTCCAGTCAAGCCTACATAGATGTTCAAAAATATACTTGGGAAGCGAGAGCGAAATTAATAAGCGATTTTATCATTAGGAGCATTCGGATATTAAATAATTAATTCGGATTATTATGGAGAAGTCTTTATCAACAAAGATAGGAGAGGGACTATTTTTCTTCATTTCCAACGCTTTGCTTCTAAAAGCCATCGGGCTTATTTCCATTTTTTTAATTTTGCGACAATTGACAGTTTACGAATACGGCGTAAGCGAATTGGTTTTTTCCGTTGTGGCGCTGATGAATTTGTTTCTTTTGCCGGGCATAGGAGATCTTCTTTTAGCCGAAATCGGCATAGAAAAAGGCGAAGGCAATTTATCAAGAATCAAAAAATTATTTTCCGATTACGCCAAATTAAGCATATCGTTAGGGATAATTTTTTGGTTGCTTCTTTTTTTCGGCGCCAGTATTATCGGCGATTTTTACGGGAAAAATATCGCTAATCTTTTTCGCATTGCTTCTTTTCTTTTTATTTTTTCGGGATTTAGAACGCTGATGACGCTGCTTTTTAATATTTATTTGAAATTTTTTAATTTTTCCCTCATTTCGTTTTTAGATGAATTGGGAAAATTATGCTTTTTGGCTTTATTCTTTTTTTATTTTCATTTGCGCATAGAAGGCATATTTTTGGCTCACGTTTTTTCGCAGATGATTACATTTTTCGTTCTTATCCCTTCGTCTCTGAAGATTTACAGGACTTTCGCGAGTGTTTCCGCCTCGCGGGACATTTCGTTAAAACAAATTTTTTTAAAACACGGCAAATGGGGAGTTTTTATCAGTTATCTTAAAACGCTGTCTGACAATATCAGGCTTTGGTTGATAAAATTTTTTCTCGGTACGGAAGCGGTCGGACTTTTCGCCGTTGCTTACGGCCTTTTCAGCCATACCAGCGCTCTTTTTCCGTTAAGTTCGGTTGTTAGGCCCGTTATTCCCCAATACGTTCATTTAAAAGAGAAATTTTATCATCTCCTTGAAAAAAGCATGAAATATCAGCTTTTGGGCTATTTATTCATCGGAATTATCGCTTTCTTTCTGTTCCCGCCAATAATTATCCGGCTTTTTCCGAATTACGCTTCTTCAATATTCCTTTTCAAGGGAATGCTTTTCGCCTTAATCCCCATAAGCTTTGCCGCGATTTTTACCCAAACTTTTTACGCTATCAGAGCCCAAAAAAGTTTCTTTCTGGCGTTGTTTGTTCCGTTCGCCTCAATAGCTGTTTTTCTTCCGGCATTTACTTATTTTTTTGGGACAGCCGGCATTATTTATGAATTTGTCTTGACCTCGGCTCTTTTTACGTTGGAAAGATACAGGGTTTTGAGAAAGTTATTGCCGGATTTTCATCCCTCTCTGAAAGATTTCTTTTCGCTTGACGATATGGACAGATATTTTATAAAAATGATAATCCGAATGATTTTGAATAATGTCCGAATACTCCGAATTAAATCTGAATAGAATCAATTATGGAGATAAAAAATAAGAATTTATTATATCCGAAATTGTCCTATGTTTTAAACGGCATTTTCTTTAAGGCGCATAATGACCTTGGACGATTTCGGAATGAAAAACAGTATGCCGATGCAATAGAAAGGTTGCTTCAGGATAAAAAGATTGAATATGTTAGAGAATATCACTTATCGAAATCTTTTGATGGCGAAGCTAAAAATCGCAATATTGTTGATTTTTTGGTGGAAAGTAAAATTATTTTAGAGATTAAGGCAAAGACAATGGTCAGTAGAGAGGACTATTACCAGTTAAGAAGATATTTATCATCAACCAATTGTGAGTTGGGGATAATTGTGAATTTTAGACGGCGCCAATTAGTTCCGAAGAGAGTATTAAACACCTCTTTGTTTAAAAGGGATTATTCGGAGTATTAGGATATTTTATTATTATTCGGATTATTATTTATGCGTACCATTTTTATTCCAATTTACGACGGGATGATTTCCAAGAACATTTTACGAACGGATGTTTTTGAGATTTTAAGGAAGCGCGATGATTTAAGAATAGTTTTAATCGTTGATCCGTCAAAAAAAGAAACTTATCAGAAAGAATTCAACGGACCGAGAATCGCGATTGAATCGCCCATAAAATTTCAGCACAAAGGCTTTGAAAGAGCCTGGGTGCGTTTTCTGGCGCAGATACCAAGAACCCAAACTATAAAACTTTTAATAACCGGCAGCCCGCTCTCGCCTAAAAAAAGTTTTCTTAAAAAATTTGGGTTAACTTTAGTTTCGTTTATTTTTGACCATAAAATCTGCCGCGTAATTTTAAGGAAAATTGACCGCTTGGTTTTTAGCGGTTGGCAGTTGGCGCCACTTTTTGAAAAATACAAACCCGCTCTAGTTTTTGCGCCCAATGTTTTTGCCGTGCCTGATGTTTGGGCATTGAAGCAGGCGCAAAAAAGGGGAATAAAAAATATCGGAATGATAAAAAGTTGGGATAATCCGACATCCAAAGGATTGTTTAGAGTTCATCCGGATAAATTGATAGTCCATAATCACATTTTAGAAAACGAAACGGCAGGAATAGACGACTATCCCAAAGAAAGGATTTTTACGTCGGGCATACCGCAGTACGATATCTATTTTAGAAGTTTTAGTTTGCAAAAACGGGAGAATTTTTGGAAAAAATACGGCATTGATCCGAACAAAAAAATCATTCTTTATTTGGAGCCAGGACTTATATTGGCGCCGCACGGAGAAGAAATATGGCAGATAATGAATGAATTTCTGGAGAAAAATAAGATAAAATTCCCTGCGGAAATTTTTGTCAGCATCCATCCGGCTTACTCCGCGAAAGAAGAAATTTTGAAGAAATTAAAGCATATAAAATTTGTTCGCTTGGGAGAATACGCGAATAGCGGCACCAAAAGCTGGGAATTTTCCAACGATGATATGTTAGAATTGATGTATGCCGTTAAATTCAGCGACTTGGTAATCAATATCGGTTCTACTATGAATATAGAAGCGGCCATTTTGGACAAGCCGATTATTAATATTGCATTTGATGGGTTTAAAAAGCAGGATTATGGCAAGTCCGTTCGCCAATATTATGATTTCAATCATCTAAAGAATATTATAAAAACCGGCGGAGTGAAAGTTGCCCGTAGCCAAGAAGAATTATTAGAGCAGATTAATAAACTTTTGATAGACCCTTCTATCGGAAGAGAAGGTAGAAAAAGAATAACTCAAGAACAATGCGTTTTTACCGACGGCGAATCGGGCAAAAGACTGGGAGAGTATATTTTAGAAGTTTTGAAGTAGATAGGATTAAAGAAAAACTTGCGTAATTTGTCAGGGCGTTGTATATTGAAAAATAATTTTAGCACTTTGAAAGGGGTAATAAATGAAAATTACGCTTATTGCGCCGCCGTGGATTTTTAAGGAAGAAGTGGAATTTGTTTCCCAGAATTTGGGGCTCGGTTACCTGGCTTCATATTTGGAAACACGTGGGCACGATGTCGCTATTATAGACGCGCTTATTGAGGGGCTTGATATATCTTTTCTTCTTCATACCAAATACGCCGATATTTTGAGGTGGGGTTTGGCGGATGAAGAAATCGTCAGGCGTATTCCGCCGGATTCGGATATTATCGGTATTACCGCGCCCTTTACGGATTCGCGGTTTATCGTGAATCCGCTTTCTAAAGCGATTAAGAAAACATTTTCCAAAACTACTTTGATAATGGGTGGTGTTTATCCGTCCACATTGCCGGAAGAAGCATTGAGATTATCCGCAGCGGATGTGGTAGTTTTGGGCGAGGGAGAGAGATCGCTTTGCGAACTTATTGAAGGGAAAGACTGGGATAAAATAAAAGGCATTGCATTTTGGCAGAATGGCGAGATTGTAAAAACTGGCATTGGTAGGGCGGTTAAAGATATAGAAAATGAAATACCGATGCCGTCGTATGATTTAAGACCCATGCAGAAGTATGTTGGATGGTCGCCGCGCGGCGATAGAGAAGATAGAACTTTATCTGTCGTCAGTTCGCGCGGATGCCCATTTAAGTGCCGGTTTTGTTCCATTTATAACGTTTACGGGCACAAATGGAGAGCTTTTTCAGCTAAAAGAATAATCAGGGAAATCAAAATTGCGATTGAAAGATTTGGAGTCAATCACATTGAGTTTGAAGACGATAATCTGACCTTGGAAAAAGACCGCGCTATGGAGATTTTTGAAGGGATAAAAAATTTGAATGGTAGAAATGGAGAAAAAATCATCTGGTCTGCGCCAAACGGCGTGATGATAAATTCTTTGGACAGAGAATTAATTTTTAAGATGAAGGATTCCGGAGCTGAATTGATTTATCTTCCGGTTGAAAGCGGTGACGAAAAAATTTTGGAACTTATGAACAAGTGCCACTATAAAGCGCATCTTCAGAAAACACTTGAGGTTGTCAGTTGTTGCAGGGAAGCGAACCTTAAAGTTAGCGCTTTCATCATAGTGGGTTATCCGGGAGAAGATAAAGAATCTTTTGGCAAAACTTTAGATTTTTGTAAAAAACTCGTGGATGCAGGGGCTAGCGCGGTAACGCCGTTGGTGGCTACGCCTTATCCGAATACGGATTTGTACCGTGAATGCGAGAAAAATGGCTGGCTGGTTCACTCCGATATGGAGAATGTGTTGGTCTATCAAAGATATTCCCGTTTTTTGCCGGAATTCGTGCACATTAATACTCCGTGGTGTTCAAAAGAGGAAGCTTTTGAAAGGCATCAATTGATGATGCGAATGTTTCCGACAAAGCATAACGTGCGGAAAAATAAGTAAAATTATAAATCAGCGGCAGCGTTGGTTCATTGACTGGCGCTGTTTTTTTATTTAAAGTTTTAAATACATGATAAAGATCGGTCATATCAAGATAAGCGAAAAAAGTCCCACGGTTATTATTGCCGAAGTCGCCTGCGAGCATCGCGGCAGTTTGTCTGCGGCCAAACGCTTGATAAGGGCCGTTAAAGAGGCCGGAGCGGATATAGTTAAATTTCAATTGCATGTTCCGAAAGAAGAAATGGTTCCCGGAAAAATAAAATTTTGGGCGGGACCGATGGACGAAGTTTTAAAAGAAGTGAATTTTGATAAAGCAGAGGAACATAAGGTATTGAAAAATTATTGCAAGAAAGTTGGCATTCAGTATCTTTGCACTCCTTTTTGCTCGGAGGCGGCCGACATTTTGGAAAAAGTTGGCGTGGATGGTTATAAAATCGGTTCAGGAGAATTAACAAATCTCCCGATGATAAGGCATATCGCGCAGAAGAAAAAACCAATGATAATTTCAACCGGGATGAGCGTGTTTAAAGAAATCGTCGATACCGTTCGGGTTTTAAAAGAAGAAAAAGCCGATTTTGTTTTGATGCATTGCGTTTCCGAATATCCGGCAAAGTACGAGCATCTAAGCCTTGGTTTGATTCCTTTTTTTAAGAAAAAATTTAATGTGATGGTCGGCTATTCTGACCATACGACTGAAATTTATCCGGCGGTCGCTGCCGTTGTTTTGGGAGCGAAAGTAATTGAAAAACATTTTACCCTAAAAGATTTGCGAGGCCCGGACAGCTTTTTTTCTTTATACCCAACACAATTTAGACAAATGGTTAATGCGATTAGGAATATTGAAAAAGCGCTGGGAAAAGAGAAAAGAGTTTCAAAAGAAGAGCAGATTGTGAGGAATTGGGCTTCTCATAGCGTTGTGGCGGGAAGGGACATAAAGAAAGGGGATAAGCTGACGCTTCAAAATTTAATGCCCAAAAGGCCCGGGAGCGGGATTCCGGCTAAATTTTTGGACAAAAAATATTCTTCAAAACTTCTCGGCAAAAAGGCCAAAAGAAATTTGCCGAAAGACACAATTTTGAAGTGGAGCGACGCAAAATAATTTAACGATAAAATGATTTTTAGCTTATCTTGACTAAAGCCGTTTTTTAATTTACTTTTATATTATGAATCATTCGCCAACTATCTGCATCATTCCCGCTCGTGGCGGCTCAAAGCGGCTGCCCGGCAAGAATATTAAGGATTTTTTGGGCAAGCCGCTTTTAGCATGGACGATTGAGACTGCTAAAGCCAGCGGAGTTTTTGACAGGATAATTTTAATGACTGACGACGAGAAGATAGCCGAAGTCGGCAAAAGATATGGCGCGGAAGTTCCTTTTATGGAGCCGGAAGAATTTGCGCAAGATAATGTCTATGTAGCCGAACCGCTTAAATACACCTTGAAGCGTTTGAAAGAAGAAGAAAATTTTTCTCCTGATTTTTTTGTTCTTTTGGAGCCGAGCTGCCCCGGCCGCTTGTCAAAGCACATTAAAGAAGTTGTGGAAATTTTCAAAGACAGCGATGCCGATTCCATCGCGGCTGTCAGCGAAATTCCGGCGCGTTTTAATTCGGCCAAGTCTTTGAAAATTTTCGGAGAGAACGAACTCCGGCATTTTTCCGGAACTTTAATTAAAGATTTGACTCACCAGAATCAAAAAATTGAAAAACTTTATTACATCAACTCCGCCATTTACGCTTTTAAAACGAAAAATTTGTTTGAAGAAAATAATAGCCTTTGGGGCAAAAAGGTTATCGCTTATATGATGGACCCTAAATACGCTTTGGATATTGATACTTTTGAAGACTGGGAGAATGCCGAGATAAAGACGAAAAAACTTCTGGAAGAAAAAGAGAGTTAAATTATAAAATATGTCGGGAAAACCGTCAAAAAGAAAAATAGCCATCATTGCCGGCTCGCGCGGAGAGTACGGATATTTCCGGCCCGTAATAAAAGAAATTATCAAAAAGCCGAATCTGGATTACGGTCTTATCGTAACCAACATGCATGTTTTGGATAGTTTCGGTTCCACTATAGACGAAATTAAAAAAGACGGCTTTAAAATTCACGCGGAGATTCATAATACTTTTGACGGCTACAATCGTTTGACAATGGTTAAGTCTCTCTCCGTTTTCAAAATGCAGCTTCCGGAGATATTGAAACAAATGGGAGCGGATATGATTCTTTTGGGAGGCGACAGAGGAGAGCAATTAATGGCCGCTATCGTTGGCGCTTATATGTATATTCCAACGGCGCATATTCAGGCCGGGGAAGTTTCCGGAAATATAGACGGCGTGACAAGACATGCCATTACCAAATTCGCCCACTTGCATTTTGCTTCCAATGAAGACGCGGCGCAAAGAGTTTTAAAAATGGGCGAGGAGCCGTTTCGCGTTTTTAACGTCGGCGCGCCGCAACTGGACGAATTGATAAATGGCGAGATTGCGCCGGAGGAAGAAATTTATAATAAGTTTGGATTAGACAAAGAAAAACCAATTTTGATAATTGTTCAGCATCCGGTGACCGAGGAATTTGACGAGGCTGAAAAGCAGATGGAAGAAACGCTTAAGGCCGTGGAAAAATTTGGATATCCCGCCATTATTATTTTGAACAACTCCGATGCGGGTAGTCGCGCGATAAGGAGCGCTATCAACCGGCTTAGAAAGCCTTTTATGAAAATTTTTCCCAACATTCCGCGCAGAGATTATGTCGGTTTGTTGAAAATTTCCGGCGCCATAGTGGGCAATTCTTCTTCCGGTATTTTGGAGGCTCCTTCTTTCGGATTGCCGGCGATAAACATCGGTAATCGCCAAGCTGGCCGGATGCAAAGTAGAAACGTTATAAACGTTTCGCATTCCGCTCCGGAAATAGAAAAAGCGATTAAAACGGCTCTTTCTGAAACATTTAGAGAAAAGATTAAAGAATGCGGCAATCCTTACGGCGACGGCCAATCGGCCAGAAGAATTGTTGATGTGCTCGGCAGCATACCAATTAATGATAAATTATTGATTAAAAAAATAACCTATTGAATATGGCAAAAATTGACTTGAAAAATTCAAATTTTATTGTGAATGAGAACGTCGCCATAGAAGAGGCGATGAGGGCCATAACCGATAATAAAAGAGGCGCGGCGATTATTGTCGATTCCGAATATAGCGTTGTCGGCGTCGCCAGCGACGGAGACATTCGGCGCGCCATGATAAAAGGGGCGACGATGCTTACTCCAATATATAAAGCAATGAATCTTAACGTTAAGACCGTTACCGAAAAGGATAAAGAAATTTTGTTGTCGCCTCGGAAATTTTTTGATGAAAATCGTCATATCCATCTTCTGCCCGTGGTAGATAAAGACAACAAATTAATTGACATTTTGGTTTGGGAATCGTTATGAAAATTTCCGTTGTCGCGCCGTTTCATAATGAAGAAGGAGTCGTAAAGAAGGTTGTTTTGGAAATTCTTTCGGCTTTAAGGCCTTTTGGCGACTTTGAGTTTATTTGCGTCCAGGACGGATCTGGCGACAGCACCGGCGTCATTTTAAAAAGTTTGTTGGCTGATAATCCGGAGTTGCGCGTTGTTGAGATTCGGCAAAGCTTTGGTTATGGCCATGCCGTCAGAAAAGGCCTTGAGGCGGCTAAAGGAGAGATTGTCGGTTATATTGATGGCGACGGCCAGATTGATTTTGAAGATATAATTCGCGTTTTACGCCTCATGAGTTCTGTTCGCGCGGCGAAAGCCAAGCGCGTAAAGAGGCGAGACGGGTGGAAAAGAGCGATTATTTCGCGGATATATAATTTACTGACGTTTTTGCTGTTCGGCTTTTTGTCGTCTGACGTCAACGCCAAGCCGAAATTTTTCAAGAGAGAAGATTTGGAAAAAATGAAGTTAGTTTCCAATGATTGGTTTATTGACGCCGAGATAATGATAAAAGCCAAAAAACTTGGCATAAAATGGCGGGAATTGCCGATAGAATTTAAAAAAAGAGAGGAGGGTTTTTCTAAGGTTAGTTGGAGGACCAATTTGGAGTGGTTGAAAAATCTTTTTATTTGGCGGTTCGGGAAAAAACTTTCGCTGTGGCAAAAGCAAACAATCCCAAAGCAGCCATAAAAGCCAAAGACAGAAAAAATGGATAAAAAACTTTTTCAGCAATTCTATAAGATGGAAGAAAGCCACTGGTGGTTTGAGGGAAGAAGAAAAATAGTCCGCTATTTTTTAAAAAAATTTCTGAAAGATAAAATCAAGCCTGATATTTTGGACGTCGGCTGCGGCACGGGCTTTAATCTTATAAATTTCAGCGATATAGGCGAAGTTTTCGGCGCCGAAACATCGGCCATCGCCCTGGAATATCTGGAAAAACGCGGCTTGAAAGAAAAAGTTTTTTTTACGGATTTACCCGATTTGCAGATTCCGAAAATATTTGATTGCATAACGTGTTTGGACGTGCTTGAACACGTAGCCGACGATGAGACCGCGCTCTCCAATCTGCGCAAATACTTGAATGCCGAAGGGGTTATTTTAATCACCGTACCGGCGTATCAACGGCTTTGGTCGCGGCACGACGAGGCGGCGCATCACGTCAGAAGATATTCGCGGGAAGAATTGGTCAAAAAAATCAAGAAAGCCGGTTTCAAGATTGAATATCTGACTTATTTCAACACTTTTCTTTTTTTGCCGGAAGCTGTCTTCAGATTTTTAAAAATTGGCGGAAAAAGCGGGTCCGACCTTTTTAAATTCGGCAAATTCTTCAATTTTATTCTTTCTTTAATTTTTTCAAGCGAATTGTTTTTTCTTAAAATAACGCCTTTCCCTTTCGGGCTTTCCATTCTTTGCGTGGCGAAGAAATAAATCCTATTTTATGGTATAATGATTGGAATGAGTTCAGCCGAAAGATTCGGGTATGAATGGAATAAATTCAATAAGATAATTCCCGAATACGAGATTCAGTTTTTGAAGTGGGTTTATCCTTTCAAAAAAGATGATTTCAAAGGCAAGATTATTTTAGACGCCGGTTGCGGCACAGGAAGAAACTCTTATTGGCCCCTGCTTTACGGCGCGAAAAAAGTCGTAGCTTTTGATTTTGACAAAAGAATAGTTGATGTCGCCAAAAAAAATCTTAGCCAGTTTGAAAACGCCGAAGCGGTTTATCAATCTATTTACGATATCGCTTACGAGAATGAGTTTGACATTGTCTTTTCAATAGGCGTGGTTCAATTTTTAGAAAAACCCCAGGAAGCGATTATTAGGCTGGTTCGGGCCATGAAAAAGGGCGGCTTATTTTTGATATGGGTTTACGCCCGCGAAGGAAACGAATGGATAGTCAGATTTATCATGCCCCTAAGAAAAATTCTTTCCCGTCTTCCTCCCTGGTTCACCAACATTATTTCTTATTTTTTTTCAATTTCCCTGTTTTTGTGCCTGAAATCAGTTCCTTTTAAGCATCCTTATTTCAAACAATTGAAAAATTTTAAATTTTGGCACGTTCATTCCATTGTTTTGGACCAGCTTTTGCCTAAAATTTCCAACTATTGGAAAAAAGAGGAAGCCCTTGATTTATTAAAAAACAAAGGGCTTGAAAATATAAAAATTTACTCCGTTAACAATAATTCCTGGACCGTTGTCGGAAATAAGGCGTGATATTTTTTGCGGAAACATGG
>Ga0209518_1003809_pt1 | contig 12656 bp, 13 predicted proteins | sample RifGroB1_FD_183993 | JGI IMG/M metagenome (GOLD analysis project Ga0209518, IMG submission 183993) | Groundwater microbial communities from Rifle, Colorado, USA - Groundwater B1 (SPAdes) (version 2) | ecosystem: Environmental > Aquatic > Deep subsurface > Groundwater | place: Rifle, Colorado... | reverse complement strand
ATCGCGGGGGCGGGAGTGGGCTACCACCGCCAGGGCCGTCCCCTGTGCCGGGCATATCGTCGTCGTCACCCGCCGTCGCCCCGTAGCCGCCGATTGGGTACGGCGATGCCGTCAGGGCGTTGTTGCTCGCCTGAACCTTCGCCAATGCTGGGTTGGGCTCCAGAAGGTCCGGATACGGATTGGCGTACGCCGTGTCGTAGATGCTTTTGGCCATCGCCTAACATCCACGCCTGAGTAGAAAGCCTGTTGTCGGTAACATCGACGTCACCTTCAAACGGCCCTTACTCCCGTTCGCTCTGTGTGGTACGTGTCAGCGGAGGCCAGTCCGCCCGTCGTCGTGACTCTCGATACTTACACGCGCGGACCCTGCTGCTTCAACAAGTCGGCGAAGTTCATCGGCGCGAAGCGACTCGGCATCGCGGCCACCTGCGCTGGCCCGAGTTGCGGCGGTCCTGGCTGGCGTGGCTGAATCCGCAACGACGGCGCACTTGGGTTCGGCCGCAACAGGCTTGCCATGTTCACCACGCCCTGTTCCCCGAATTGGCGGTAGGGCGCCAGTCGCGCTTGCCGCTTCCCGTATTCCTCGCGATTGAAGGCCCGGTCGTCGAGGCTCAAGGCGCGGTCCTGGTCCTCGTAGTTCCACATCCTGGCCCGTTCTTCGTCGTACTCCTGCCGTCGGCGGGCTTCGTTCTCGCGCTCGAGATCGATGGCTTCCGTCGTCGTCCTTTCTTGGATCTCACCGGCACGTTTTGCCGCAGCCGAACTCTTCTTCGCAGCATACACGGTTCCGCCGGTCGCGACTCCGGCAGCCGCAAGGTAAATGAGCGGTATCGCTACTGGCATGGTTCAGTCTCCACTTAACGGCACCACGTAGTGTTCGCCTGGCAACCGTGTCGCACCGACGTGCGCCAGGAGGCGTCTCACCCGATCGTCGATGGCCGCTGTAATCAGTGCGCTCACGCCCCAGCGACTCAGCGCCACATGCTGCACCCCGGCCCAGAGTCGCCTCGGCACGCTCGTCCGTCCTCGTGCGTCTGGGTGAATCCAGAGGCATTCAGCGTGCAACATCCACATCAACACGTGGCACCCGACGATGACGCCATTCCGTTCCACGACGACAATGGACGTGCGCGACGGGTCAAGCGTCGGCCAGACGCACTCCGCCTCTGTGCCGGTCAATTTCGGCCATTCGTCAGGCGGAAGGATCCGCGTCGCATACACCGGCGCAGTCACGTCCGTCCTCGGTTGGACGATGTCTCGACTCACCATCTCATTCATTCTAGTTCACAGGCACGGACGACACTACAAAATCGACCTGATACTGCATGGCTGTCGCCCCCACGCTCGCATACGTCGTCGCGTACGTGATCGTCGTCCCCTCGTCGATCCGGATCAGCTTCGTTTCTGACTGCCACGTCCCCGTCGTGTTCCCATTCAACAGCGCCCCGCTGAACGTCTGCGCCACTACGCCGTCCGTGAACCCGATCGTCACCGTCAGTTCGCTCGAGACCGTCGCCGCCCGCGTGATCCGCGCATACCACGTGACCTGGTAGAGCCCCGGTGCCAGACTCGGCAGGTCGAACGCCGTCGCGACAATCGAGGCCGCCTGTGTCTGGAGCCGCAGGGCCTTGAGCAGCGCATGAGTCTTCTCCAGCCGCGCGGCGAGTCCAGCCACGAACCGCAGCCAGTTCCCGGCCATGACGCCGAGCGACTTCCCGTCGACGCCGCGCTCGAGCAGCGCTTCGTGATACGGCTGGCCGGTAATGCGCTGCAGGGGCATGGCCTAGCCCATCCTCACGTCCATGTACGCATCTACGATGCGCCAGGGCACGGGGTCGCTCATCGCGAAGGAGGCGACGAGATCGCGGCCACTCCCTAACTGATGCCACACGACGCGACGATCGAACTCACCGATCTTTCCGGCTGATGCCCACCGTTCGCTCGACCACGTCTTGCTGTTTTTACTCGTCCGGAGCATGACCTGTGGATCGCTGCCCTGCCCAGTCACCACGCCCAGCCCCGTCTCAACATACAATTCAAGCCGATCGAGATACATGCGCCGATGTTCATTGAACAGCGCCGGCGCAATCCGGAGCCGCCGCAACGCGTCCCCGTCGGTATCCAGATAGAGGTCGTCGGCCATCCGGTAGATCGTGCCGCTGCGAAAGTCCCCCGTCAGATGGTGTGCGAACGCGTGCGCGTGGTACTGCGGTCCCCACGCTAAGTAGGTGTCCGACGTCCCCGCGTACTTCCCGCGCTCGTGCCACCAGTTTGTCGACTCGTCGTAGACCCACGTCGCGCCCGCACTCGGGAAGTTCAGCGAATAGAAGTAGTGCCCCCCGTGCTGATACGCCTGGCCGACGGCATCGTCGATGCGGCTGTTCTTCTCGTACTGCGTGATCGCATGATCCAGCGCCTCGCTACTGACATGCTGCGGCCGGTAGCCGATCGCGCGGACGACGTGGTCATGGGTCAGCCACATCATGGACCCGTGGAGGTCCGCGAGACTGTGCGGGGCTTCAATCCCCGGCTCGATCAACAGCCCTTGCCGCGGTTCGAACGGGATCGGATACGCCCCGGCGTCGAACCACACATCACCCGACGCCTCCCCCATCAGCCACAGTTCTTTCCCGCTCTTGCTCACCGCTAACGCCTTCCAAGGGTCCGTGGCGCTATCGCGTTGCGACTGGAGCGTGCTATACCCGCCTGAGCCATCGAGGGCGTTGGAGATTTTCAGAATCGACGCCGAGGCATCCAAGACACAGAAGCGCCCGTTGAGGAACACGACAAAGTCCGCCGTGCCGGTCGGGTTCGTCAGCCCGCCGCCGAGATTCGTCAGATCGAGGATGTAGAGTTGCCCGCCGCAACTGATGGCGAGCTCGTCTCCACCGTCGCCGTTCGTCGTCATGTACGCCGGTTCGTTGTTCGTGGCTACCGTGCCGCGATTCGTCAGCGTCCCTGTCGTCGGTGTCAGTTCGGTGACTTGATAGAGCGTCTGCCCGATGACCGCAAAGCATAGGCCGTTCTGGTGGAAGATCCCACGGTTCGGTTTCTCCGAGGCGGCGACGTAGCTTGCGAGCCCCGGCGTGGGGTAGAGCGCGACATCGACCTTTGCCCCTCGCCCGCCGATGATTTCCGGATAGAAGTTGACGGTCCGGCACACAGAGGCCAGCGGACTCTGGCTCACATAACTATCAGAACAGAGCCCTGGCCAGCGCATTAGCCGTCCGTGTAGATATTGTACCGGCTCCCACGTGAGCCGGACAGCATGACGTCAAATTCCGCGTCCACTGGCCTAAAGTTCGATCGTTTGATCGCTTCCATCGCGAGTCGCGCTTCTTCCGCCACTTCCGGCCGCAGCGACCCCGGATAGTAGAGCGACAGTTCCTTCGCGAGACATAGGACGATCGTCCGCACGTAGCCCGGCTTATAGAGGTACGCCGTGGTCAACGTCGTGAAGTTGCTCACGGGCGTCTGGAGGTAGAGCACCACATCCGCGACGCTCACGGTCGGAATGGGCCAGACCTTGATCGTCCCGCGGCCGGTCGTCTCGCTGAAGGCTTCGTCGAAAAAGAGCTTCGTCGGCCACGAGGCCGTGGTCCCTTTGATGGGAATTCGCTGCCATTCCACGGTCGTCAGCACCCGATTGAACGGGAGTTCCTGGAGATCCGTCGCCGCCGCCGTCCGATCGGGAATCAGGCTCCAGAACTCAATCCACTGCGGATAGGCCGTGTCCCACGTCGCGCCAGGGCCGATGGTGTAGTTTTGGGTGCTCGCCGCCAGGGCGAATTGCTTGGCTTCTGTCGCGTAGAACGTCGCTTTGTGCGTGCGCCAGGAGTCAATCATCATCTGCAGCGCGTCTTCGCCCTGCGCGTTCATCTCGCCCTGGACCGGGTCCGTCACGTCAATGACGTTCAGGAGTTGGAAAGCCTTCTTGATGAAGTCGTTCGCCGTGTAGGTGCGCAGGGCCATGATGAGGTCACTGACACAGGAGGACGACGGTCCGTGGGGTCGCCGGCCGAGTCGCCGTCGCGGGGGTGCTGAGCGTGATCTGGACCCCTGTAAAGGTCATCCCCATCGATGCACACTCCGCTTTGAGCGCCTTCCTGGCGTCCTTCGCTTGGGCGGCCAGTGACGGAGGCGGGATCTGCGCCCGTACGCTCGCGAGTTGGTCCGCGAGGGCCTTCACTTGCCGCGCGTGCTCGCTCTCGCTTGTCTTGGCCGTGTCGCGGAGGATCTGCATCTCGGCCTTTAGATCCGTGATCTGCTGTGCCTCGGCACTTGGCTCCTGGGCGACAACGGACGCGCTGAGCCAGAGCGCCATCATCAGCGCGACGATCCTCATTCTTGCCCTCCTGGACGAAACGGAATGACCCCACGCGGGAAGGTCGACCCGCCAGCCGCTGGCGTGTACGTCACGGTGATGACATCAATCGCCGTGCCGGTGTTGTTCCCAACCGCGTCGGCGCCCGTGACCGTAATGACGTTCGCTCCAGAGGCCAACGTCGTATTGAAGCTCCAGTCGCTTGTCCCGGTGGCGGTCCCGCTGCCGCCCCGGTCGTTGACCCACGTCACGGCCGTACAGCCGTTGGCGTCCGTACAGGTGCCGCTGACGGTCAGTGGCGTCGTGCCGGTTGCGTAGGTCGCGTCACTCGTCGGGCCGGTGATCGTCGTGACCGGACTCGTCACATCGCCCGCGACGTATTCGACCGCGCCGATATCAGGAGCCGTCGTCCCGTCCAGGACATCCGTGCCGTCTGAGTCCGTGTTGAGGTAGACCGCATCCCCATCGCTTCTCGCCGGTGATGTGGTGAGCGTGAGTGTATTGGTTGTGTAATTGATGGAGGCAATCGTCGCAGTTGTCGTTGTACCAATCCGAATGCCATCGGCGCTGACGCCTGCCCATCCCGGCTGGAAGAAGGATGCATCTGCGACGATCAGGTCTGCGCCTGCACTCGTATCGTCAGCATGAACGGTCGTCAGAGGTCCGCCTGCGTTGACGGCGGGTGAGTTGGACGCGGGGACGTAGCCGCTCAGGAGTGGGTCGCTGTTTCGGACACCGTTGGCTTCGCCGCCAATCTGTCCCACGGCCCACGTCACACTGTTCGGACAGAGTGTCCCGAGTCGCCCGCACGCCAAATTGTAGTTGCCTGAACTCGTCGAATCCCCGGTCTTGAGGAAGTACATGGCGGCAGTGCTCGTGGCGCCGATGGCGTCCTTGAACAGGTTATTCAGGAGCGTACAGCTCGTGCAGGAGTTTCCTGTGTTCCAGCCAATCGTATATCCAGCCGCATTGAGCATATCAATGACGGTGTTGTTATACGCCTTGTGCTTGTCGACATTCACGTCGAACAAGAACGCCGACCCGAGATTTTTAATACGGTTGTAGCGCGTGATGATGTTCGTCGCGTGCGTCGTCGGACAGGCCCCAGATGTGAGATTGTTCAGGTAGAAATGCGAGTTCCCATCGGTGTTGCTCTCAACGACGTTGTTTTCGAGCAACAGATAGTTCGAGGCGATGGTCAGGCCATTACCAAAGCAGTTCGATTGGAAAAAGTCGATGTGGATCCCTGAATCCGCATTTAAGGCGTTGGTGAACGTGTTGTTCCGCAGGACAATCCGCGAGCCATAGACATTGGCGAAATCGCCCGTCTCCGTCCCGGACCCCGTATTCGACTCGATCAATACGTCGTCGGCGCACAAGGCGATCATCGAATCATCGACCGCATTCGTGAACGTGCTGTTGCGAATCACGATGAACGAGGCCATCGTGGAACACGTCGCGTCCGTGGCCGTAACCGAGGCGTCCGTGAACGTCAATCCGTCGATGGTGACGTAATCGACGTTGTTCAGGACGAGGTTGCCCGTCATCGTGACGGTCTGTCCCACGCCCTCCGTGATCGTGATGGGATTCCCGGCCGTGCCACTGGCCGTGACGGTCCCGCCCGCATAACTCCCAGTGTTGCCAAGGCAGCGATTCCCGGCTCCGACCGCGTTCGCGCACGCCACGGGCGTCTCGTAGTCACAGACGCCGACTCCCGCGCAGAACGTTTTGTCCACGGCGTCCGCCGTCAGGGCGTACCCCAGCACGAACAGCAGCGCCAGGAGGATGCGCGTCATTGGCCTGGCCTGATCACGCCGAGCATCCCGGTCGGATCGCCACCACCGGCCGCCGCATTCGTTCCTTCGAATGCCGCGAGTGCAATATCGAACACTTCGCTATCTGCCGCAGTGACGGTGTAACTCTGTGCAGCCCCATCAGTACGGATCTGATACTCGGCATACACATTCCCACCCACATCGACGACGGCTATGTCGGTAAAATCTGCATCCCCGACAGGCGTCGCCGCCGCGCCACTCGTGATCGCCACTCCGAGATAGAGCACGTTGTTCACCACCGGCGTCACGGCAGCAGCCGTCGCCGATGTGCCCGTGGGATTGGCGCTTGTAGATGTCCCCGTTTCCGCTGCTGGGTCGACCGTCCCTGCGACCACGATCACACCTACGACATCAACCGCATTCGCATTCGCAGCGTTTAGCGTGACCAGCACATTGTCGCAGGTCGCCGTCGCACGAAGAAAGTAGATGGCTACGACAGCCGTCGCGCCGGTCTGCGTGTGCGCAGCGGCCAGTGTGTTGGTGTCACACACCACACTCGAAATGGTCCGAAACTGATTGTTATACCCAATGACCACGCCGATGAAGTCCCCGATGGCCACAGATAGACCCGTAACGTCCATCGTCGCATCGGTCGCGAATGTATCCGTCACCGCACAACCCGTTCCACACGCCGCCCGCGTCGTCGGCGATCCCCACTGCGCCAGACACGGCTGCGCTAGGCAGAGGCTCAGCCCGATCCCGACGAGCGCCCGCTGGAACCACGCCTGTGAATCTCGATGCATCATGTCTGCTTGTCCTTATGGGGCCGCCGCGACCACGATCTGTCCCGCGAGTTGCGTGGTCCCGCTTGTGACGAGACAGAGCACGCTGTTTGCCGTCACCGCCCGCATAATGGATCCTGTGCCGTTTCCAAGGGCGATGCCTCCATTGGCGGCGAAGTTCCACCCTTCTGCGGCGGTCAGCCCACCGACGAGCGCGGCCGTCACCGACCCACAGCCATCCGAGTTATCGTCCACAAGTGAGACGTTATTTGCCAGCGCCGTCACCAGATTTAAGGCACACACGTAGTAATACGTACTAGATCCAGACAAACTCGGCGTGATCTCCGTAGTCGTTGCGGTGGTGATGTCAATGGGCAGGTAGGTCTTCGCGACCCCACTACACGGATCAAGATTGCGTGTCCAGAGCAAACCGAGCGCATCGGTATTGAAACTGGCGTTGTCGGCCGTCGCTCCTGCTGAGGATGCCGCCACGTCCCGCCGCACGTTCAACACGAACGGCCCGGTCCCGCCTGCCGTTTCGCCCGCGTCTTCCGTCACATCGCCGCTCGTCAGTTCCGTGCCGGACGAGTTGAAGATCGTTACCTTCATGGCACGGTTGAGCGTCATGGCCAGCATGCCCATGTCGCCTTCGGTCACGGTGGACGGCGCAGCGGCTTCCGCGACAGCACCCACACCGAACAGGCTCGATGTTCCATCGGTGAAGTCGGCATCATCGACATAGACTGGATTGTCCGAAATTTGAGCGGCTGTCTGAATGGCTGCTAGTGCGTCGTTGATCTCGTCGTCGGTGGCGACGGTCACGCGAAGGGTCTGCGCCGAGTTGGTCCCCGTATTCGTCGCCGCTGCCGTCCCCGCAAACTCGAGATCCACGTTCCCGATGTCGTTGTCGCCGGCCGCCAGCGTGACCGATACCGTCGGGTCGAGATCGAAGGCCGGATCCGAGGAACAATGAAACGCCACGGTCCCGCTCGTGCCGGTCGTCCGAATCCCTCGGAAGGCCCGCAACCGCGCGTTCCCCGTCACCCGAACGGTGTTCCCGACATCCACAAGCGCGCCGACGGCATCGGTCGGAGCCGTCCCGTCGAACCGGATCCGGATCGCGCCCGTCTCGAGCTTCCCGACGCACACTTCGACCTGCCGGTTGCTACTCCCTGGCAAGTTCAGCGTGGTCGAGGTCAACCCGATGGAGGTCGCCGCAAACGTGACGGTCTCGAAGGTCGTGTCCTGGGCGAAGAGTGGACGCCCACAACTAACGAGAAGCAGCAGGAGAGTGGTAAGGATGCGACGGATCATGAAATATTCGCGCGGCGGAAACCCCTGCCTTCAGGCATAGTGAGGAGCCGCGCGCCCTCTTGCGTAAGGAGCGGAATGCTCCTATACTGATCGCGGTGAAACTGACACTGCAATTGCGCCTGGTGCCAACGCCTAAGCAGGCGATCGTCTTGCGCGCGACGATGCGCCAGTTCAATGCCGCAGCGACGTACGCCGCAAGGATCGGCTTTGATGCAAGCGTATTTAGTCAACCGCCGATCCACGCCCGCTCCTATCACGAGTTGCGCCAGCGGTTCGCCCTGTCGAGTCAGATGGCCGTCCGCGCCATCGGGAAGGCCGTCGAGTGTTTTCAGCGTGACAGGACGACGTGCCCGACCTTCCGGCCTGACGGAGCGATGACCTACGACGAGCGCATCCTGAGCTTCAAAGGGCCAGCGGTCGTGAGCATTCTGACGCTCGGCGGCAGGGAACGCATCGGCCTGTTGTATGGGGCCTACCAGCGTGAGCGGTTCGATCGAATCAAGGGGCAGGTCGATCTCGTGCTGAGCGACGGCGCGTTTTATCTCTACGCCACGATCGATCTTCCAGAGACAGCGCCCGTCGAACCCAATGACTTTCTCGGCATCGACTTGGGCATCGTGAACCTGGCGACCGACAGCGACGGCCGGTACCACAGTGGCACGGCAGTCGAGAGAGTCAGGCGCCGACACTTCCGAAATCGGAAGCGGCTCCAGCGCCGTCAGACGCGCGGGGCCAAAAAGAAACTGCTGGCGTTGGCGGGACGGGAGGCCCGCTTTCGACGACACAAGAACCACTGCATCAGTAAAGCGCTCGTCACCACGGCTCAAGACACGCAGCGCGGGATTGCCTTGGAAGATCTGAAAGGGATTCGTGCGCGGATCACGGTTAGCCGTCGCCAGCGCGACCGGCAGAGCGGGTGGGGTTTTGCCCAGCTTCGAAGTTTCGTGGAGTATAAGGCGCGACTGCGAGGCGTGCTGGTCGTCACGGTTGATCCCCGCAACACGAGTCGCACCTGTCACCGGTGCGGCCACTGCGAGAAGGCCAATCGCCAGACGCAAGCCCTGTTTCACTGTCGCGCGTGCCACTACACCACCTCCGCTGATTTCAACGCCGCCAAGAACCTCGCGTCCTTGGCTCAGGCTGCCTTTGTAAACCAGCCTCAGAACTGCCAACTCGCCGCGGCGAGCTAGGTGGAAAGCTCCCGGCTTGAGCCGTGGAGATGTTTACGGTGACACCTAACTCCTTCAGACACGCCACGCGCCGCAGGGAGAACACCTCGTCCTCGGCTGCGGCGCGAGCGCGGAAACAGTGGGCCCACGCGCCGCCGGCGCGGGAGGGTGGCGACTACTTCTTTGCGCGTCGACCTTTGGGCTTCGCCGGTTCATCAGCGGGCACACTGGCTAACGCCAGCCGCTGTTCCAGGTCGGCGATCTGGGCCTGCAGCGCACGGACGGCCTTGGCCTCCGCGGGCTTCGCGCCCTTCTTCGGCTTCGGCTCAGCGTCCGGATCGGGTGCCGGATACGGCGTGTCGCGCCAGCCCGGCCCGAGCTCCGCTTCGTCCGCCGGCGACGCCACGATCCGCGCGGGCTTGGTCGGGTGATACCGAGTTGACGGGAAATAGACGCGCACTTTCTCAGCCTTGGCCATCATGTGTCTCCTTGATCACTTCGTTGGAACCGCCGGCGCTACTGGCGCGGACGGCGCGGCTTTCGGCGCCGCCTGCGCCTGGAGTTGCCGCTGAATGAATTCAAACGCCGCCTGGCCGTTCTGCGCGCGGCCCCGGATGACTTGGTAGTCGTTGAAGATCCACGACAGCGCCAACAGGATGCCCGCGACGGCCAAGCCGTACTTGACGCCGAGGACGACCCCGTCACGCGCGGCCTTCTTGAGCTCTCCCCACAGGCTAACCCGCGGTCCGACCGTCGAGGGCGGATCGCTGGGAAAGTCGGCAATGCCCATCCCGTCTGGCCTCATGGTTACGACCCCGCCTTGAGGACGACGTGATTGATGTCGGCTGTCGTCAGCGCACCCGTCGTCGTCGGCGGATCGCCCGCCACGCAGGCGTTCGCCCCCGTCCCGATCGTGACGGCCCCCGCATTGATCACGTCGATGTATTCGTCGTCCAGCGTCTCGGCTGTGAAGACGGCGCCGCTCCCATCCCCGGAACACACCGCAATGCGATAGAACCCAGGCCCGAGCGTCACGTCCGTGACATCGAAGATGATGTCGGCGGTCGCGGTCACATCGGCACTGAGGGCTTCCGTCCGTTGCGCGCCCGCATCCGCATCTTCGTAAATCGCCACGCCGAGAATGTCGTCCGTGCCCGCGACGTCCGCTCCTTGCGTCGTCCGTCCGTACACATTCGCAATGGTGATCCAGTGCGGCAGATAGATGCGGTAGACGTAGAGTGTGTTGTCGGTCATCGTGAGGTCGGCGTCCGCCGCGCCCACGTCTGGGAAGCGCCAGAACCCACCCGTAATATCCGCGTCTGGCATCGTCAGCGGGTAGTACGTGTCCACGAGATCGTCGCGGAATTCGATGGTGATGTCTGCCGTCAGATCCGCTGTGGTGAGGGTCAATTCCTCGGTGTCGGCATCAGAGCCCTCGAATACGAAACCAGCCGATACGCCCCAGATCGAGTTCGCCGCCCCAACCGCATTGGTGGTCAGCGTGGACGCGAAGAGCGCCGACGCGGCGCCCATATCGGGGATCGTCACGACCCGGTCCGCAGTGACATCCGCCGGGGTCAACTGGATTTCGAAGCCGTCCGCGCCCGTGGCACCCCCAAACGCAATCGCGTTCGAGATGCCCCAAATCGAGTTGGCCACGTTCGGGGCGTTCGTGGTGAGCGTGGTCGCGAGGAGGGCCGAAGCCGCCGCCATGTCGGGAATGGTCACGACCCGATCGGCGCCCACGTCGGCGGGGGTGAGTTGAATCTCGAAGCCATCCGCCCCGGTCGCCCCACCAAAGGCGAGGGCATTCGAAATCCCCCAGATCGAGTTCGCGACGTTGACCGTGTTGGTCGTCAGCGTACTCGCGATCACCGCCGAGGCCGCGCCCATGTCCGGCAGGGTCATGGTCCGGCTGGCCGTCGCGATGTCCGCCACGGTGAGGAAGAGCTCGCCCGCGTCCGCCGTCGCGCCTTCGAACGTCAGGCCATTACTGGCCCCCCAGACGGAGTTCGCCGCCCCGAGATCGTTGGTCGTCAGTGACGATCCGATCAGCGCGCCCGCGGCATCGCCCATTCCTGGCAACGTCAGCGTCACGTCCGCGCCGACATTGGTCGGACTGAGACTGGTTTCGAACGCATCGGCCGTCGCGCCTTCGAAGACCAGGGCGTTGCTCGCGCCCCAGATCGAATTGACGATGTCGATCGCGTTGGTCGTGAGCGAGGACAGCACAAACGCCCCGCTCGTGGTGTCGGGGAGCGTGAAGGTCCGATCCGCGGTCGGATCCCCGATACTCAGCGTGGTATCGAACTCGTCGTTCGTCGCCCCTTCGAAACTGATCGGAGTGGCCCCACGGAAGTGCCACGTGCCCCCGAGCGTATAGTTGGCGTTGGGCAAAAATGACCCGCCCACGCTCACGTCCTGGGCACGCATGGGCCGCGTCTGATACGCCAGTCCCACGACAGCCAGGAGCCCGGCGATCGCGATCCACCGCGTCATCGTTCGCATAATTCGTGTTCTCCTGTCGAACAGCCGGGCGAGCACACGCCCGTGTCCGCCACAAGTCGCGTGCCGTCGCCCTCCGCTTTACGGATGCGCCGAAATTTCTACCCAGTTGACGATCGGGCTCGGGCCATCAGTGCCGCTCGCCATGAACGTCAGGAACGGCACCATCTGAATCGCGTTCGTGTGCGCCGTCCCGCCGTTGGTCAGCGTGATCGGGGTCATCGCTGCCACGTTCCCGCTCGCCGCACTGTAGTAGGCCGTCGGCACGCCCGTGGCACTGATACACGACCGCAACACGCGGGTTTCCGCGTCGGCCATGTTCACGCCGCTATCGTCCGATAAGGTGCCGCCGCCCGCCACTTCGTGGATCGCGAAGATCGACCCGTCCACGTTATTGACGCCGACGAGCGACCAGTCCGCGTAGCCCGTGTAGATGTTGTCGGTCCGATACGCCTCGTTTTGTCGCCAGCCGATCAGAAACTGGTCCGTGCCCGAAATGTCCGTGTTCGTGATGCTGGCCGTGAAACACGCGCCGGTCGTCCGTGCGACGATCCAGCCCTCGTCAGTCGACGTCCACCCAAGGACAATTTCGACGCCTTCATCATCCGTGGTGTTGTCCGCCATGATGTTGAGCGTGCCGTCCGCGACGAGCCACGAACTCGTGGTCTTGGTCTGTTCCTCGCGGAAGGAGATAATCCCGACGGGGCTCCCGAACACGACGTTTGTCTCGTTGTCGGTCACCGACTTCGGCGTGGCGTCGTCCTGCATGATGAAGTACGGCCGGTCG
>Ga0209518_1003804_pt1 | contig 12671 bp, 10 predicted proteins | sample RifGroB1_FD_183993 | JGI IMG/M metagenome (GOLD analysis project Ga0209518, IMG submission 183993) | Groundwater microbial communities from Rifle, Colorado, USA - Groundwater B1 (SPAdes) (version 2) | ecosystem: Environmental > Aquatic > Deep subsurface > Groundwater | place: Rifle, Colorado... | reverse complement strand
CTACAAGAACATACACGCAAAGAGCATCCGTTTTTGGATGGGTTTTGGCGACCACTATCTCAATGTCTTTGGTGTTTTGAAAAATATCGGCATGCTTTCGGAGAAGCTCGTCAAAACGGCAGAAGGCGTTGAAGTAGTGCCACTCAAGGTCTTGAAGGCGGTTCTACCGGATCCCGCTTCGCTTGCAAAGACGTACACTGGCTACACCTGTATTGGTGACCTTGTGAAAGGATGGAAGAATAAAAAGTGGCAAGAGGTATTTATCTATAACAGTTGCGATCATGCGAAATGTTACAAGGAAGTAGAGTCGCAGGCGATATCTTACACCGCGGGTGTTCCACCGGTTGCCGCCGCTATCCTCGTTGCCAAGGGTATCTGGGACCCAAGAACAATGGTAAACGTTGAAGAGCTTGATCCCGATCCTTTCTTGAAGCTACTTGGGACCATGGGGCTTCCAACTAAAATTAAAAAGGTCACCCCGAGAGGCGGAGGGAAGAGCAAGGACGGTATGCCTAAAAGCGCAGCCGATCCGAAAGCAAAAGTAACACCTCGTCATTAATCTTATTCGAATTACTGTACAATAAAAAAGTGAACGATTGGGATTATACAAATGGTGCGAAAGAGCTTTATACAAAAGCGACGTTTCCCGGCCGTCTCGTAATGCTCGGCTGTGGCTCTATCGGGCAGGGCATTATCCCTATGCTTCTGCGGCATACGGACATAACGCCGGAGCGCATGAAAATAATCACGGCCGAAGATACGGGCAAGGCTGTCGCGGATCAGTACGGTATTGAGTTTGTCGTGGACCCTCTAACGCCCGAGAATTATGCGTCTGTCCTCAAAAAGTACCTTTCCAAAGGCGACTTCCTTCTCAACTTGTCGGTAGATGTGGCTTCCGGCGATCTTATCGTTGTTTGTCAGGAGATGGGAGCGCTCTATCTCGATACTTCAGCAGAGCAGTGGTCGGGACTTTTGTCAGACCCGTCCGTTCCAATCGCCGAGCGTACAAACTACGTTCGTACGACTGGTAGAATTCACGAGCTGAAAAACAAATATCCGAATGGAGTAACGGCCGTCGCAAATCACGGTGCCAATCCTGGACTCGTTACGCATTTCATCAAAGAGGCGCTCCTTCACATTGCTCGTGATACTGGAGGTTCGACAAATATCCCGAAGAGCAAAAAAGATTGGGCAAGTCTAATGCAAACACTAAAGGTGCGTGTGTTACAGATGGCCGAGCGCGACACGCAGACAAGTTCCGTGCAGAAAGAGTCTGGTGAATTCGTCAACACGTGGTCTATAGATGGATTTATAAGTGAGGCAACACAGCCGGCAGAGTTAGGTTGGGGAACTCATGAGAAAGAGGTCGCAACGGGCGGGCATGTGCATACGTTCGGCAATGAAGCGGCACTGTATCTCGATCGCCCCGGAGCTCTTACTCAAGTGCGTTCTTGGACGCCGCGAGAAGGTTCACACCACGGTTTTCTCATCACGCACGACGAGTGTATGACCACCGCCGAATACTACACGCTCGTGGAGAACGACCATGTCGTGTTCCGTCCGACGGTCATGTACGCATACCATCCCTGCGATGACACCGTTCTGTCGTTGCGCGAATATGCCGGAAACAACTGGAAGACACCGCGTAAGAAAAGGATTCTTATGGATGACATAGAACGTGGAGGCGATGAGCTTGGTGTTCTTTTGATGGGACACAAAAAGCGCGCGTATTGGTTTGGCTCGGATCTTTCTATTGCGCAGGTGCGCGAGCTCTCACCGAATCAGAATGCGACAACTATGCAGGTTACGGCGGGTGCGCTCGCGGGTATCGTTTGGGCACTCGAAAATCCACAGCGAGGCATCTGCGAGCCGGAAGATCTCGATTTCAAGCGTGTGCTCGAAGTAGCGATGCCGTATCTTGGCACGGTGCATGGCAAATACACGAATTGGACTCCTCTGCGTGCGCGCAAGGATAAGGACCTTCTTTTCCCGGAAGATATCGATTCCGACGACCCGTGGCAATTTAAGAATTTTAGAGTGATGTAGTAGAAAATCAAGGAGCGTAGCGACTATAATTTTCACTATCCAGCCCCAGTTTCAGCAACCATTTATTTACGAAATCGTAACTATGACACGAATAGACGATTGTCTCGGGTCTTTCTAAACCTGCACAGAAACTGGAGCTGGATGAAGCTTGGTATAGTGTACGCATGAATTCCCAAACAACTTCTCTGTGGCAAGAATCGCGTGAGGAAGTAGACGTGAAGATAGAGCCGTCGTGGAAGGAGTTCTTGAAAGAAGAGTTCGGCAAGGAGTATTTCAAGGCGCTTACGGAATTCGTGAGGGGGGAGTACCAGCACGCAATCATCTATCCGCCACCCAAGAATATCTTCCGCGCCTTCGATCTCTGCCCCTTCGACAAGGTAGAGGTCGTCATACTCGGGCAAGATCCGTACCACGGCCCCGGCCAAGCCAACGGCCTGTGCTTCGCAGTGGGCGAAGGTGTCACCTTGCCGCCATCGCTACAAAATATTTTCAAAGAGCTTTCAGCAGATTGCTCTTTGCCCTTCGAAGCCTTGGCGAAGAAGGGCGGCAGTCTTGAACACTGGGCCAAGCAAGGCGTACTCCTCATGAATGCGACGCTCACCGTGCGCGCCCGCACTGCTGGCTCGCATCAGGGGAAGGGATGGGAAGAATTCACCGACGCCGTCATCCGCAAACTCTCCGAGGAGCGCGAGTATCTCGTCTTCATTCTCTGGGGCAACTACGCCAAAGCCAAAGGCGCGCACATCGACCGTTCGAAGCACCTCGTCATCGAAAGCGCGCACCCCTCGCCCTTCTCTGCCACTCGATTCTTCGGCTCCAAACCCTTCAGCCGCGCCAACGAGTATCTCGTCGCTCACGACAAAAGACCCATCAACTGGCTCTAATTCCTTCGCTACTAACCTCCCGAGGTTTAACCTCCCGAGGTTTACACGGCAAGAAGGCAATTGATTGGTTGTAGACCCCCGGGGAGTTCCCAATAATCCGAGGTATTTGGTACAATGAGGATATGTAGCAAGAATTTGATTTTGATACAGTGCCGAGCAAGATATTCGTAGACAGCGTGAGCATCCGTATCATCAACGGCGTACTGCACCTGGCGATCCGTTCGGGACAAAGTGTCTCTTGTTATTTACTTCCCCTGCCTCTCGCCAAGATTGTGGGGAAAGCGATAGGAAAGCAGGTGGAAGAAATAGAGCAGAAGAATAATATTACATTTGACGATCGTCTCCCGAATGAGCCGATGTTAAGTCCGTGGACCTCACAAAATCCGAATGATGATTCCAGACAAAAAAAGTAATTTCCTCATCTCATACGAATGGGCGCATAGATCCGGAATTCTTTCAAAGGCACGCTCGAAAGGGATTTCAGTGGTCGTCTGATATTCTCATTCTAGTATTTTCTTATCTCCCGAGGTTAAACCTCTACCTCCCGAGGTTTAACCTCGGGAGAGAATCCAAAGTGTACCGACTTCTGGATGGAGTATGGAGATGTTAAAAAATTCATGGACAATAAACTTCGCTCCTTCAAACGTGCAAGAGGGAAGTAAATCGATTTTTGTCTAGATGCGGGCCTAGAACGGCGAAGTTTAGTTTCTCTGTGCGGAGAATGTCGCGGGCGACGCGCTCTATGTCGTCGGCGGATACGGCTTCGATGCCCTCGAGGATTTCCGAGAGCGGGCGGATTCTCCCGAGATTAATCATCGAAGTTGCCGCAAACTGGGCGATTTCGTCGCTTGTTTCGAGCGAAAGGGCCAAGTTGCCCTTCATATACGACTTTGCCTTCCCCAATTCGGTATTTGAAACCTTTACACTCTTTATCTTTTTAAATTCCGCGAGAATAGTTTTGACGGTTTTTTCAAGTTTCGCGTGCTCCACTCCCGCCTGCACGCCAAAGTATCCGGTGTCGGGATATCGCTCAACGAACGAGTGTACTGAATAAGCGAGGCCGCGCTTCTCGCGCACTTCGAGGAAGAGTCTGCTCGACATGCCGCCGCCGAGAATGGTCGAGAGTACTGCGAGCGCATATTCATCTTTGTGGAGATACTGGTACGCAGGCACGCCAATCATAAGATTCGTCTGATCCGTTTTCTTTTCCTTGATTGCAACACGTGCCGCATTTTGCTCTGTTGAGAAGGTTATGAAATTCGGAGGATTGCCGTGCTTAAGCCCTCCAAAATCTTTTTTGATCTTAGCGAGCACTTTTTTCTTAGAAAAGGCACCCGCGACACAGACGACTGTGTTGAGAGGCGTATAGTTACGCTTTAGGTATGTAGCAAAGTCTTTGTGCGAGAAGCTTTTGATGTTTTCTTTGGGTCCCAGAATTGTGCGGCCAAGCGGATGTTCTGTGCCGAAAATTAACGCGTCGAAGACGTTGTCTACTGTGCGCATCGGCATGTCTTCATACATGTCTATTTCCTGGATTATAGCGCCGCGCTCTTTCATTATCTCTTTATTCGGAAGCGTTGAGTTGAGAAAAATGTCACTGATGACGTCGAGTGCGGTGTCGAGGTAACGACTCGAAACCTTGGCGTAGTAGGCGGTGCGTTCTTTCGACGTGAATGCATTGTAAACACTGCCGATCGTGTCGAGTTCCTCGCTGATTGCCCGCGCGCTCGGGCGCTTCGAAGTCCCTTTGAAAAACATGTGCTCGAGAAAATGCGCAAGACCATTTTCGTGCTCGTTCTCATACCGCGAGCCAGTGCCACTCATGACGATAACGGTCGCCGTTCTATTTTCAGGCATCGGGGCAAGCACGATGCGAAGGCCGTTGGAAAGAGTATGTGTGTGATATTCCATGCAGTATCGCGTATCGTATCCTCTAATATTTCCAACGGCAATAGTGACCAGCCTTTACACCCCGCAATCGAAGCGTATATTTGCGATAGGAAAGGAGGTGATACGTCATGACCATGCAGGATGAAAAGGAATCCAGTGGCAGACGTAGATGCGCTATCGTCCTGTTCGTCTTTGCGGCCGCACTGGTAGTCGCCGCCATAGTCAAAGCTATGGGCATCGCATAGCTTCGATTCCCTTCAAGCGCAGGAGGCGCCGCTACGGCGACGCCTCTTCCAATTTCTTAAAAAACACGTTACTTTTATTCAAATGACGATAAACGAGATACGCACGAAGTACCTCGAATTTTTCAAAGAGAGGGGGCATGCTGTCATACCCTCTGCTTCGCTCGTACCGCAGAACGATCCGACGACGCTTTTTACCGGAAGCGGTATGCAGCCGCTCCTCCCATATCTTCTTGGCAAGGATCATCCGGAAGGGAAACGACTCGTTGATTCGCAGAAATCATTTCGAGCGGAAGACATCGAAGAAGTTGGCGACAACAGGCACACGACCTTTTTCGAAATGCTCGGCAATTGGTCCCTTGGCGATTACTTCAAAAAAGAACAGCTCTCGTGGTTTTTTGAATTTCTTACGGACGAACTCGGTCTTGATCCAAGCCGACTCTATGTGACAACTTTCATCGGCGACGAGAAGAGCGGAATTCCGCGAGACACCGAATCGGCCGCAATCTGGAAAGATTTATTTTCAAAAAAAGGTATCGATGCGAGGGAAGTGGTCATAGGCTCTGGGGAAGACGGTTACCGCCTCGGCATGCAAGGTGGAAGGATTTTTTATTACGATGCCAAGAAAAATTGGTGGAGTCGTGCGGGAACTCCCGACAACATGCCTGCGGGAGAGCCGGGCGGGCCGGATTCGGAGGTATTTTATGATTTTGGAACCCTACACGATCTAAAGTTCGGCAGGGAGTGTCATCCGAATTGCGACTGCGGTCGATTCCTCGAAATAGGGAACTCGGTTTTTATGCAATACATAAAGAACCCCTCGACAAGCTCGGGGCGGAGCAGTTTTAGCAAACTGCCCCGACAAAATGTTGATTTTGGCGGAGGGCTGGAGCGTCTTGCCGCGGCGACCGCAGAGAATCCGGACGTGTTCGCGACGGATGCGTTCCGTGACATTCTCGAACTCCTCTCGCATTTTTCCGGCAAGGCCTATGACGACAGTCGATACACGCGGTCATTCCGCGTTATTGCCGACCATGTCCGCGCGGCTGTTTTCATGCTTGTCGCAGGTGTTCTACCTTCCAATACCGAGCGTGGGTACGTATTGCGACGCCTCATTCGACGCGCCGCACTCCATGCCGGAAATATCGGAACAGGAGACAAAGACGCGGCAGACAGTATGCTCGTGCGTGCCGCAATCATCACCATAGAGAAATACAAAAATGCGTATCCTGAACTGTCCGGAGAAGAAGCGTATGAAAACATTCGTCGCGAGATTTGGAAAGAAGAAGTGCAGTTTGGAAAGACGCTTGAAAAGGGTATGCGAGAGTTTGAGAAACTTGCGACAAAAGGGCATGTGTCGGGTGAAGCCGCGTTCACACTTTTTACGACGTACGGTTTTCCGTTCGAAATGACGCAGGAGCTCGCACACGAAAGGGGGCTCGATGTGGATGAGGAGAATTTTCGTGCAAAAATGCGTACGCATAGCGACGTCTCGCGGGCAGGAAGCGAGCAGAAATTTAAGGGCGGCTTAGCCGACACTTCTGAAGCGACGACGCGTCTCCATAGCGCGCACCATCTTCTCCTTAAAGCACTTCAAATAGTACTTGGCGAACACGTAAAGCAACGCGGCTCAAATATCACACAGGAGAGACTTCGTATAGACTTTTCACACGGGGAGAAAATGACGAAAGAGCAATTGACAGAGGTCGAGCGTATCGTAAATGAAAGGATCGAAGAAGCGCTTCCAGTCGTTCATTCCACGATACCAAAAGCAGAGGCTGAAAAATTGGGCGCTGAACAGGAATTTGGCGCGAAGTATCCGGACATGGTGTCTGTTTATTCTGTCGGTCCATCAGGTGCAACAGTAGATATGCCTCAATTTGAAAAGGCATTCTCTATTGAGTTCTGCGGTGGGCCACATATATCGAATACGAGCGAGATTGCAGACGGGTTCAACCCTTCGACTCCCTTCGATAAGACTCAGGGTAAACCGCTCAGAGCAAAATTCTCAATTTTGAAAGAAGAATCTGTTGCCGCAGGAATTCGCAGAATAAAGGCCACTCTTAGATAATCAATAGTGAACAGGTTTCTTTGATAATGAGAAGACGGCGCTCCTTCTCTTGGTATACTAAGGTCCAATGTTCAGTATTCCATTTTCACACAAAGGAGGAAATCGTGTTGCTGTGGCCGACATCGGGAGCGGGAGTGCTGGGGTTGCGATTCTTTCTTTTGCACGGGGAGAACCTGTGAAAATAATAGCGGCGCATCGCGTCACTCTGCCTTTTGAGGAACGGACACAGGAAGCCACAGCTACCGGCGTCATTTCTGCGCTCGCTGAAAGTGCGGAGAAGGCGCTTGCGGCCGCCCGCACTCTCGGGTTCGGTCCTGTACAAAGTACGCATGCCATCATACATGCTCCGTGGGTGCGTTCAAAAACAGTCAGTGCCGTAAAGGAATTTCCCAGTGACCAAAAAGTAAACGCCGAAGAGATTGCTGTGCTCGCGAAAGAAGCGCTTGCAGGAGAAAAAGAATTTAATCACCAAGACCTCATTGAGGCCAACGTTGTTCGCGTAGAGCTCAATGGATACCCAACTGCGAATCCGAATGGTAAGTATGCGCATGTAATATTTGCGTCGGCACTCGTTTCCGAATGCCAGTCGCGCATAAGAAACGCGGTGCAGGAAACACTCGTAAAAGTATTTTCTTTGCAGCCGAAACTCCATTCCGGTACAAATGCACTTCTGACTCTTCTGCGCGAGCGTTCCACTTCGCACACGAATTATTTAATCATCGATATGGCGGACGAAGCGACCAGCTTAATCTCCGTACATAAAGGTACTCCTATAGCCCATGTTCTCGTACCAGAAGGAACACGTACCATACTAAAGCGAGTCGCGGGAAAAGGAATGCCGGAGGAAGCATCGACCCTCATGCACATGCTTGCGCGCAATCACTGCGAAGATTCGTCGTGTGAGGAACTCAAAGCAAATATGGCGCGCACTGAACAGGAATTAGTTCGAGTGTTCGGAGAATCGTTCAGTAATCTCGCGGCGCCTCAAAAGCTTCCGAATACACTTGTATTGGTGGCAGATTCCAGCATGACGGAATGGCTCTCTCTTTTCTTCTCTCGTATCGACTTTACGCAATTTACACTTACGACACAACCTTTTTCCGTGGAAATCCTGACCCCGGAAGAACTCCAACACTTTGTGGTGTTCAATGATCCAAAGAAAAACTCGGATCTCGGACTTCTCGTGTCTTCCTCTTTTATCGAAAGTAATCTCGCGGGTGGACGGTAATAAGTAGGTCTTTTTGTGCATAACATACGAACACGATATGCATCCGTCTTCCACAGGGTTGTCCTTTTATTGACATTGACCGCAAGGTATAATCTATAAGCAATGGCAAAAGATTATTTTCAAGACATTCTGCCACCTCAGACGCCTTCAACTTCGCCTTCGACGCGGAAGACAGAAGGATTTTCTGAGGAGCATACCAACGACACTACTGTGGCTTCGCAGAATGAACCTGGTGGTTTTGAGGATGCTCCAGCTCCGAGCGGTCGCTCGATACGCAATATATCAGTTTCCCCACGTCCGCCTCGGCGTTTACTCGGGAGTGAGCGGGAAATTCCGGGAGTACCGCCACGTCCGACACGACGTTTTTTCTCACCCAGGATATGGATGTGGATTATTGCAGTACTCGCAATTCTTGTTCTCGGAACAATACTTCTTGTCGCATTACGACCGACCACCGTCAACGTCGTACCCCGTTCGCACGCTGTTGTTTTTGACTCATTCCTACAATTCAATGCGTATCCCGCGACAGAAGCATCGGTTGGATCTCTCCCGTACTCTGTCGAGACGGTCACTCTTGAAGACTCTGCAGTTGTCCCAAGCAATGGAACGGAATATGTAGAGACAAAGGCAAGCGGCACCATCATCGTCTCAAATAACTACTCTTCGGAATCTGTACGACTCATACCCAACACGAGATTCGAAACTCCCGACGGTCTCATCTTCCGTACATCTTCTCAAGTCTTTGTCCCTGGAAAGAAAGGTGGGAAGCCGGGTGAAGTGCAAATTAAAGTGGTAGCTGATAAAGCGGGTGAGGCATACAACATCGGACCAATCAGCCGTTTTACACTTCCCGGACTTATTACAACGCCTGCAATGCATGCCGATGTTTACGCGCGCTCCACAGACACTATGACTGGTGGCGCCTTAGGAGATCGTCCTGCAGTTACCCCTGGGACTCTTGAATCTGCACGCGCAGAGATACGCGCGCGTCTTGAGACCCAAGCGCGCGCGGCGGTAGATCTTCGAACAAATGAACAAACCGTGGCACTCGCAGACCTCATGCGCATAACCTACACTACACAGCCGAATACAGAGGAAGCGGGAGGTAATGTGCGCATCCGTGAAATCGCACGCGTAGAGATACCGGTATTTCCTGCTAGTTCATTCGCGCAAACAGTTTCTCGCAGTGTTTCGGCAGATGCAGAGGATGGAGCCGTTATGCTCAACGGGGCTGGTGCCTTGACAGCTCGCTTGGTGGCAACGGATACAGATTTCGTACTTGGTACGGATCCTTTCGGATTTACGCTCTCGGGTATGGCTCAACTTGTATGGAAGGTGGATTCCGAAGCTCTCACAAGCGCGCTTGCTGGGCGTAATGAATCGGCATTTCAGACCATAGTTGCAACATTTCCCGGCATCGAAGAGGCAAGCGCCCGCATACAGCCATTCTGGAAAAAGGCATTTCCTGTAGATCCAACGGAGATTCATACGCGCATTGAAGAGCCTGTCTTGCCAGGCGCTTGACCCGCACACTAAGATTGGCTTGGTGTTTTATTGCCCGTAACAGCGTTAGATAACAAAAGAACTATTTTTACTGGCGACGTAGAGCGAGCAAAATGCAAAAGCGCGCTTTTGCACTTTCGAGCTGAGGAGCCAGAAACCGGCGCAAACGTCCTGCGCTCTCTGGCGCAGGGAGTGTATTCCGACCCGCAGGGTTTAACGCCCTGAGGTGTCGGAATGAGCCGGTTTACAGTACACAACAACGAATGTCAGCGAATATCGGGAAACACAATCGCAATGAAGCCAAGGTTAGTGTGCGGGCTTGACCTCTGTATGCGAAGATGCTATTTTAATCGAGCAGACTCATCACTCGACACTATCCTGTGAAGTTTAATTTGTACGTTGTTTTTGGTGTTTCGCATAACTTCGGCTCGAAGATGAGCCGTCTGTCATAAAGTTTGTGATGCAGGATATGACAGAACCGAAAGTTGTTGAAGGAGTTGTCGATGAGGCTCTCCCGAATACACTTTTTCGGGTAAAGGTGGGGGGAGATAAAGAGAGCACTCTTGCGTATCTAGCAGGCAAGATGCGTCTGCATCGAATAAAAGTTCTTGTAGGCGATCGTGTGGTGGTACAGCTAGATCCGTATGGCGGGAGGGCGCGTATTACGAAAAGACTATAAACAGTTAACTGTGGACTGTCCCTATGAAGGTTAAAGCGTCAGTTAAGAAAATTTGTGTTCGTTGCCGTTCGGTAAAACGTCGCGGTCGTCTTTGGGTCGTTTGTACGAATCCACGACATAAACAGAGACAAGGATAGTAGAAAATTAAGGAGCGCAGCGACTATAATTTTCACTATCCAGCCCCAGTTTCAGCAGTTATTTATTTCCCAAATCAATAAACGTATGATACTATCGCACACCATGCACTATTATAAATTGGCACGGAAACTGGGGCTGGATGTAAGAGCTTCTAAGCTCGCTTTTGCTCGCTAAGAATCTTTAACATGCGCATAGCAGGAGTAACAATACCGGAAAACAAACACCTTGAGATATCCCTCACCGCCGTATACGGTATGGGACGACCTCGCGCGCGTGCCGTACTTTCCTCTCTTGGAATTAAACATGAGAGTCGCGCGAGTGATCTTTCTGCAAAAGAAGAGAGCGCTCTGCGCGAAGCGGTGGAAAAGTTCCCATTGGAAGGTGAACTACGTCGGCGGATAAGCTCTAACATTCGACGTTTGAAGGATATCAAGGTATATCGAGGAACGCGGCATGCAAAACGTCTCCCTGCGCGCGGCCAGAGAACAAAAACGAATTCTCGCACGGTGCGCGGTAACGTTCGCAAAACCATGACCTCCGGTAGACGTAAGCTTGAGAAAACATAGTAGGTATGGGAAAAAAACGAATAATAAGAAAGAGCGGAGGCACTGTGGATCAGGGACTCAAGTCTCGCGCACTGCAACGCGTCGCGAAGAAAAATATTATAGCGGGGACACTGCATATTCACGCGACCTACAACAACACTAAGGTGTTGCTTGCCGACAAAGGAGGTAATACCGTGGCATGGTCCACATCTGGCTCCTTGGGATTTTCGGGCGCCAAGAAGGGTACGCCTTTTGCCGCCGCGAAAGTCGGTGAACTTATAGGCGATAAAGCAAATATCATTGGCGTGAAAGAGGTCGATGTTATCATTCGCGGCGTTGGAGCGGGACGCGAGTCAGCTTTGCGTGCGTTTGCCGGAAAAGGAATCGAGGTTTCTCGTATCGTCGATGATACTCCGGTTCCTCACAATGGACCGCGGCCTCCTAAGTCGCGAAGGATATAAATCCTAAGTTCGAAACTCTAAATTCTAAACAAATCACAATGTCTAAAAACCAAAATTACAGACGAATACAAACCCCCTGCTCGTTTGGAGTTTTGAGTTTGGGATTTCGAGCTTGTTTAGAGTTTCGGATTTAGAGGTTAGGATTTTTTAAAAAGATATGTTACCTATTAAATCAAAATATAAGATTGCGAAACGTCTGGGCGGCGGAATTTTCGAGCAGACGCAAACGCAGAAATTTGCACTCTCTGAGGTACGGGCCAAGCGACCTTCACGGGGTAGGCGCGGAGCATCAGATTATAATCGTCAGCTTCTCGAAAAACAGCGCCTGCGATTTACGTACGGACTTAAGGAGCGTGAATTGAGTAACTATGCAAAAAAAGCATATATGACGGAAGATCCAGCCGGTACGTTGCATGCCATGCTCGAGATGCGCGCCGATAGCGCTGTATATCGTGCGGGACTTGCCTCGACGCGCCGAGCCGCTCGTCAGATGGTCTCTCACGGTCACATCGTGATAAACGGGACACGTACCACCATTCCGTCACATCGCCTCAAAAAAGGCGACGTACTCACTGTCCGCGAAGGCAGTAAGCAAAGCTCTCTTTTTGGGCATCTTGCCGAAGGAGAAGACAAGCTACGTGCTACTCCGCGATGGATTTCAGTTGATCCGACACTTATAAAAGTGGAGATACTTCAGGAGCCGATATACGGGCCAGCCGAGACGACGATCGATTACAAGACCGTATTTGAATTCTACAGCAGATAGTAGAAAAATAAGGAGCGAAGCGACTATATTTTCCACTATCCAGCCCCAATTTCAGCAGTTATTTATTTTAGAAATCAACAAACGTATGATACACTCGTCTATCTTACATTCTTATAAATCAGCGCGAAAATTGGGGCTGGATGTAAGAGCTTCTAAACTCATTATCATTCGTTAAGAATCTCTAACATGTCCGATTATCACATTGCACTTCCTTCAAA
>Ga0209518_1003801_pt1 | contig 12684 bp, 19 predicted proteins | sample RifGroB1_FD_183993 | JGI IMG/M metagenome (GOLD analysis project Ga0209518, IMG submission 183993) | Groundwater microbial communities from Rifle, Colorado, USA - Groundwater B1 (SPAdes) (version 2) | ecosystem: Environmental > Aquatic > Deep subsurface > Groundwater | place: Rifle, Colorado... | reverse complement strand
CTTAAAACAATGGATGAAACCATCCAAAATAGATTCAAAATTATATCAGAAGTATTAGAAATATTAAGTAAAAACAATATTCCTTGTTATTTGTTTCCCTTATTACCACACGGAAAACAATCTAAAAAACTAACTGTTTGGCAATATAATAATTTAGAAAGTTTTTCTAAATTTGATTTAGCAGGTAAAACAACAAAAGAAACTATAGAGTTGTGGAAAATTATTAACGAAGGATTAAATACAATTTTATATGAAGGTATTTATAAAAAATCTATGAACTCGCCCGATTTAAACAGTTATTTCAATTTTATTGTTACTTGTTTAAAAAATCATTATGATTATTTATTTGGGGGTGAAAATAAGGAAAGGGAATAATAAAATGTCAATTAGAATAAGAAAAGTAAATAATATTTTAGTTGCATTGTGTGGTTATGAAACGAATGAGAAAGAAGGAGATTTATATTTAGACGATGGGGTTCATTACGCTTTAGCTGCTAAATTTTGTAAAGATTGGCAAGGTCGAACGGTCGATTGGAAATACCCAACAGAATGGGCGGAAATGGAAAAAGAAAAGATTAGAAATGCAGAGGATAGTTTTTTATATTAAAAAAAATATGTTTTCTAATTGGACGAAAGAAGATAAGGATGTTTTGAATTTGATATTATGATACAGGAACATAAAAATGTTAGAGATATAACAGGAATGAGATTTGGAAGATTAATTGTTATTAAATTTAGCCACACCCACAAACAAAAATCTTATTTTTTTTGTCAATGTGATTGTTTAAATAATATTGTAATTTTGGGGGCATCTCTTATCAACGGAGGCACAAGATCATGTGGTTGTTATAGAAAAGAAAAAATGACCAAACATGGAATGTATAAAACAAAAACATTTTTAACTTGGAAAGGAATGTCGGCTAGGTGTAATAGTAATGTCCCACAAGCCTACAAAAATTATAAGGGAAAAGGTATAAAAGTTTGTGATAGGTGGTTAGAATTTAAAAATTTTTATGAAGATATGGGAGAAAAACCAGAGGGGTTGACAATAGAACGAATTAATAGTAATAAAAATTATGAAAAATCTAATTGTAAATGGGGGACAATGGGTGAACAAGCAAGAAACAGGGATGGAAATCGTTATATTGAGTTTAATGGAAAAAATCAAACAATTATGGACTGGGCAAATGATTTGGGGGTTAGTTGGAACTGCATCAAGAGTAGAATAGATATTTATCATTGGCCTGTTGAAAAAGCATTAACACAACCAAAGTGTAGTCGCCATCGCCCTCCAAGAATTATAGAGTATAATAATCGTTCTATGTGTTTAGAAGAATGGGCAAGGGAAATAGAAATATCAGCACATACAATTGCTCGTAGATTATATAAAATGGGTTGGTCTATTGAAAAAACTCTTACCACGCCAACAAAATGAAAAAACTTTTGTATTCATTTAGGAACTTAAAAGATCAAAATTTTATAATCAATGTATGTAAAACAATTTTATCATTACAAATTTACGAAAAACCAAACGATGATTCGTTTTGTGCTATAATGGTAGAAGGGAGGCTTAGAAAATTAGATACTTTAGAAGATTTGACATCAATATGGTCATTTAAAACTTTCTCAAAATTTAATTACCCTGTTTTTGTTTTTTGTAATACTAATATTGATTGTTTAGGTGGAGATTGGACTTGGATAAAAGAAAATAGAATAGAATTAATACAAATAGAACCACTTAATTCTTTAGAGGAATATACAAAATTTTGTATAGAAAAATTATATTATTTAATTCCCACCCATATAGACAATATAATTACGATCCAACCAGATGGAATGTTATTAAAAGAAGGTTTTGAGGACTGGATTATTAATAATGAATTTGATTTAATAGGGAGCCATTGGAGTCATAAAACGTCATTAACGTCAAATGGTTATCATTTTCCATATCCTATGGTTCAAGGATGTAATCTAGGATTTAGTTTTAGAAAAGCAGCCAAAATGAGAGAAATTTCAAATATATTTAAAGAAATGAAAAATCTAAGACAATTTGGAGATACTAATTGCCCTGAAGATGTTTTTTACAGCTATCTTGGTTACGGATCAAAAATTTGTAAATTACCTACTTTAAAAGAGTGTGATGTTTGGGCGAAAGATCCTTTAACTATTGATATATGGAACGATAAAAAAAATCTACCTTTTGGGTTTCATTGTTTTCGTGCCTATCCTGAGTTTCCAGTATGTAATCATAATTGAAATAATATAATAAAAAAACATGATATTTATTTTAGGTTATAAAGGCTATATTGGTTCTCATTTTTATTCCTATTTTAAAAAGAATAATATAGAATTTGATGTTTTAGAAAGAACTCAGATAGATAATCTTGATAAAGGAATATTAAAAAATAATGATATTTTAATCAATGCAGCGGGATTTACAGGAAAACCAAATGTTGATGACTGTGAAAATCATAAATTAGAGTGTTTTGAATCTAACTCTTTATTACCAGTTAAATTGAATTTGGTTTGTAAAAAAGTGGGTGCTAAATTTTGCCATATTTCATCCGGTTGTCTTTACGATGGTTATGAAAAAGAATTTAATGAAGATGACCTGCCTAATTTTTCATTTAAACAAAATAACTGTTCTTGGTATTCAGGAACAAAAGCATTAGGCGAAGAACTATTAGATAAAAATACTTGTTATATTTTAAGATTAAGATTACCATTTAATTATGAATTAAATAATGAGAGAAATTATTTAAATAAACTAATTAAATATAATAAACTAATAAATGTAAGTAATTCTATAACCAATTTAGATGAGTTTATTAAATGCGCGACAAATATAATAACTAATAATTGTCCATTTGGAATTTATAATATTGTAAATAATTATCCTATAGACACAAAAATGATAGTTTTTTTGTTAAAAAAATATAATTTAATAAATGAAAAAGAATGGTTTTTTAATTATGAGGAATTTGAATCTACTATTAAAACTAAACGATCTAATTGCGTGTTGTCTACTAGAAAAATTAGGAGATTGGGACTTGGACTAACAGATGTATTATATAGTGTAGAAAAAGCAATTTTAGATTACAAAAAACTATGAAAGCTGTTTTGCTTGCGGGTGGTCACGGAACGAGAATGTTGCCTTTTACCAAAACAGTAAACAAACATTTAAGTCCAGTTTATTTAAAAAATAAAGCTATGCCAATGATAGAATATCCATTAGATACTTTAGTAAAACTTGGCGTTAAAGAAGTTTTGATAATTACTTCTAAAGAACATTGTGGTTCCATTGTGGAATATTTGGGTAATGGAAAAGATAGAAATCTTGATTTAACTTATAAAATTCAAGATATGGAAAAAGAAGCTGGAATTGCAGGAGCGTTAAAAATATCAGAAAAATTTGTTGGAAATGAATGCTTTTTAGTAATTTTAGGTGATAATTATTTTGAATATAATAAATTAATAAAAAATGTAATGCACAATATTGAAACATCTCATTTTACCGAACAATATAGTATTAATCCAGAAAATTTTTGTGGTCTTTTTTTGAAAGAAGTTAATAATCCTCAAGGTTTCGGAGTCGCAATAATAAAAGACAATAAAATAAAACAAATCATAGAAAAACCTAAAACTTTTATAAGTAATAAAGCAATAACAGGATTATATATTTATATTCCACATGTTTTTGAAATTATATCTACTTTAAAACCAAGTAAACGGGGCGAATTAGAAATTTCGGATATAAATAATTATTATTGTAAAAATAAAAATAGTTATGTTTTTTATACAATTTTAGATACTTTTTGGTCTGATTTGGGCGTTCCGCAATCTATGATAAGAGTGATTAAATTTTTAAATAAAAATGAGTAAAACATATATAGTCACAGGATCGGCGGGTTTTATTGGAAGCAATCTGATTAATACTTTATTACTAAATGGTGATAAAATGATTTGTTTAGATAAATTAAGTTATGCTTCAAATTGTGATTATAAACGGCATTTAAATAATAAAAATTTTATATTTCGTGTAATCGATATATCTTCAAAGTCTTTTGTAAAAAAAATAGAAACTGAATTTTTAGGAAAAATAAATATAGATGGTATTTTTCATTTATCTGCGAACAGTCACGTCGACAATAGTATTTCTAATCCAGAACCTTTTATTTACGATAATATAGTAGGAACTTTTAATATATTAGAATTAACAAAACTATTTAATATTAAATTAGTTATGGTTTCTACGGACGAAGTTATAGGAAGTATTGAAACCGGAGATGGTGATGAAAATTATTTATTAAAGCCCAATAGTGTTTATAGTGCATCAAAAGCGTCGTCAGAATTGTTATGTAGAGCATATTTTATAACGCACAAGTTAAATGTTTGTACTACAAGGTGTGGCAACAATTTTGGATTATTGCAACATGGGGAAAAACTAATCCCTAAAATTATTAAAAACGCCCAAAATGATATAAAAATTCCTATATATGGTGATGGAAAAAATATAAGACAATGGACTTTTGTTCAAAATCATATTGATGATTTAATTTTAGTAATGGATAATGGAAAAGCGGGAAAAATTTATCATGTTGGGGGTGGTGAACATTTTACTAATAATCAAATTGTTGAAAAAATATTAACTAAATTAAACAAACCAAAATCCTTAATACAACCAGTCAAAGATCGTTTGGGTCACGATTTTCGATATTCTATTAAAATTAGTGACGATATTTTGAAATGGAGAAAAAACAAACCTTATATTGGATTTAATGAGGGGTTGGATATTTTATTAAAAGAAAATAAATGAGTATTTATAATAATGCGTATAAATATTTTCCACAAAAAACTAATAAAAAATATTGTATTTACATAAAATTTAATAAAAAAGTTAATTCATTACAATTAGCTAAAGAATTAAAACATAAAATTAAAGATTTTGGAACAGATAAAAATAATACACTTAGTATGAGTTTTATATTTAAAAATAGATGTAAAAATTTTATGTTAGAAATGAAAAAATTAATTCTTAAAGACAAAAATATTAAAAAAGTATCAATTAGAGAAGAAAAATAATGAGCATATATACAAAAGAAATAAAAGAATTTGTATTAAAATTACAAGAGAAGGCCGGGATTCTTCCAAAATTTTGTCATAATCTTGTAAATAAAGATCCTAAAAAGGTTTATTATTCAGGGGCGTTTTTTGATGAAAATGAATTGGTCGCAGCTATTGATGCTTTACTTTTTGGGCGATGGAGTTCATCGGGTGAAATTTGTGTTCAATTTGAAAGAGAATTTAGTAAAAAAATTAATCAGAAATATTCATTTTTTACTAATTCAGGAAGTTCGGCTAATCTTCTTTTAATTGCCGCTTGCAAAGAATATTTTGGATGGAGAGATGGGGATGAAATTATTGTGTCTGCCGTAGGTTTTCCAACGACTGTTAGCGCCATTGTTCAAAATGGATTAAAACCAGTATTCATTGATATTGAGTGGGAAACGTTGAATTTTAATTTATATAAAATTGAAGAAAAGATAACTAATAAAACAAAATCTATATTTTTAAGTCCAGTATTAGGAAATCCACCCAATTTAAATAAATTACTTGGATTTTGGATAAATGGATATATAAAACAAATCAGTAGGGATATAATATTATTGATCGATAATTGTGATAGTTTAGGAAGCAAATGGATTTATAAATTTTTAAATGAATATGCAGTAGCTTCATCATGTTCATTTTATACAAGATATAGTATCTATAGCAAGAAGTTATGCTACTTGGGGTCGTCAATGTCATTGTGTTGGTACTGCAAATTTATTATCTAATGGAACTTGTGGAAAAAGATTCAATAATTGGCTTTCTGATTTTCCAGATTTAATTATTGATGATAAATATGTATTTAATAGAATCGGTTATAATTTAAAACCATTAGATCTACAAGCTGCGATTGGTTTAGAACAACTAAAAAAATTAGATTTTATATGTGAAACTCGTCGTGAAAATTTAAGACAAATCCAAAAATTATTTGCAATTTATGCACACGTTTCTTTTCCCATTGTTTATGAACAAACTTATTGGATTCCTTTTGGAGTTCCTATAATTTGTAAATCTAAAGAACAAAAACAAAAATTAGTTTCCCATTTAGAAAAAAATGGTATTCAAACAAGAAATTATTTTGCTGGTAATTTATTGATGCATCCCGGCTATAAACATCTAGATGATTATAAAAAATATCCAGAAGCGAATAAGGTTTTAGATTTGGTTTTTTTTGTTGGCTGTGCACCCACAATTTCTCAAGAAAATATTGATTATATTGAAGAAGTCTTAAAAAATTACAAATAGATTATGAAAAAATATTACGTTCAAATAAGAAACGATAAAGATTCAATTCTTTGTGAATCTTGTGCTATTATAGATCAAACAAACAAAACTCATGAATGCCAAAAAATTATTAAAAATACTTTTAAAATATGTGAATCTACATTTTTAAACCGGCTTGGAAAAGGTTGGTATGATAATATTGTTAGATTAAAATTATTATCTGAAAAACAACAAGAATGTATTAACAGGGAATTAAAAAAGAATTCAAAGAAATTTTCAAATTTTAAATTTTCGAAATAAAAACACATGAAACACCAATTAACAACAAAACAAAAATAATTAATGGAAAAAACTAAATATACAAAACTATACATAATAGAAAAAGGAAAATTTTATAATGCAATTAAGGTAGAAAATTTTGGTTATTATCATGCAAGTTTTATTATTCCTAATTTTTTTAAAAAAAGGTATTCATGGTTTTATTTCTGTTGCCCAAAGACCAATATACATTGATAAATTTTTAAAAGATAATAATTGTCAATGGGAAACAAAAGATTTACTATATAGGCTGCCAAATAAGATAATAAAGGAATTATGATTATAAGTCTTTTTGGTCGAGGGTTTATAGGGGGGCGATTTCACGAAATGTATAAAGATGAAGTATTTGTAGAAGAAAGAGATTCTTTAATTCCTAAATATAATAATATTCTTTATTTAATATCTACGACACATAATTATAATATATATTCAGATATTAATATTGATATTGACACAAATTTAAAAAAATTAGTTGCTATTTTAGAAAATTGTAAAAATAGAAAAAATTTAGTATTTAATTTTATCAGTTCTTGGTTCGTTTATGGAGATATTAAAATGCCATTTAAAGAAACCGACCTATGTAATCCAAAAGGTTTTTATTCTATAACAAAAAAAACAGCAGAAGATTTATTAATTTCCTTTTGTACCACCTTTTCGTTGCAATGGAAAATTTTCAGATTGGCTAATGTTTTTGGGCCAGGAGATAAAGGAGTAAGCAAACAAAAAAACGCTTTAACATATTTAGCTAATAAAATAAAAAAAAATGAAGATGTTGATTTGTATTGGGGAGGAGATTTTTATAGGGATTATTTTTATGTTGATGATACTTGTGAAGTGATTAAATTTTTAATAGACAATGCGCCAAATAATAGTATATATAATATTGGAAGTGGAAACGCAATAAAGTTTTTAGATTTAATGAATTATATTAAATTGAAAACCAATTCTAAAAGTAAATTTAATAGCATAGAGCCTCCAAGTTTTCATAAAAATGTTCAAATTAGAAACGCATTTTTAAATATTTCTAAGCTTGAAACATTGGGTTATAAAAACAAATTCAATATTTGGGATAAATTAGATACAATAATATAAAATTATGCAATATAAGGACATTAAAGATAAACAGTTTGGTAGATGGACAGTTATTAAAAGAGTTTGTCCTAGAAACGAAATGTCTTATTGGCTATGTAAATGCAAATGTGGGACTTTAAAAGAAGTATCCATGCCGTCACTTGTATACGGTAAAAGCAAATCTTGTGGTTGCTATAAAAGAGAAGAGTCTAAAGTTATAAAACATGGCCAGTACAGAACCGGAGTCTATAATACTTGGCAAGCTATGATGGATAGATGTTATGATATTAAAAATTCTTCTTATAAAAGGTATGGCGCAAAAGGAATAAAAATTTGTGATAAATGGTTGAAATTTGAAAATTTTTATAAAGACATGGGCGACAGACCAGAAGGAATGACAATACATAGAAAAGACAATAATAAGGGATACGAACCAGAAAATTGCATATGGGCGACTAGAAAGACTCAAACGAAAGATCGTGATATCACAATAAAAATAGAATGCGATGGGGAGATACTAACATTGATAGAAATATCCGAAAAATATAATATTCCATATCAAAGGGTGTGGCAACGATATTCAGCAGGGCACAATATTGATGAAATTGTAAAAAGTGGAACAAAAAAACTTAAAAACGTTTTATATACATTCAATAATAAATCATTAACGATTCAACAATGGTCTTTTGAAACCGGTATAAAAATTCCAACTTTGAGAAGAAGACTAAATAGTGATAAATGGACAACAGAACAATCACTTACATTGCCAGAACATACAATTATTGACAAAGAAAACGCTGGTAACAAAAAATTTATTCGTATTAAAAACCAAACAATGATTTTTAAAGATTGGTGCGCGTTAAAACAAATTAGCAGATCCACTGTTTATAAAAGAATAAAAGAGGGTTGGTCAATCGAAGATGCTATCATGACACCACAAGACAAATCTAAAATTAGATAGTTCTATAGATAGAAAATGAAAGATATCGGCGTTATATTTTGTTGTTACGGGAATCCCGAAAATATAGAACCTGTTTTATTTCCTTGGTTTAATTTAAAAAATGAATTAAATATTAAAATTGCAGCAGTTCAGGGACAATTTTTGGAATACCATAATTTAGGATATAAAGATAATGATTTTGAAACACAATTTAAATTAATGAAATTTTTCACACAAAAAAAAATAGATCATGTGTATTTTCAAAATCCACTTGGCCAGTCTGAATTTCTCATATATCAAACTGAAGCCCAAATAAGAAACAAAGGATTAGAATGGTTAAAAAATCAAAATTGTGATATTTTTTGGTTTTTAGACTCTGATGAATTTTATACGGAACAACAAATTAAGAATATAATTGAATTTGTATCTTCCACAGAATATTGTTCTTATTATATTTGTTTCAAAAATTATTTTGGGGATGGAAAAAAATATTTTGACAATTTCTGTCCCATAAGAGTATTTCGTAATAAATGGTCGGGACATTCTCTAGGTCAAATGTTTTACGACAATGATTTTTATTATATAAATAATTATTCGCTTCAAAATGTTTCTTATAAAAATTTACCATATGTCGAAATTCCCAAAGAAATTGCCTGGGTAAAACATAACTCCTGGGTTGGAAAAGAAAATTGTATAAATAAAATAAAATATCATGTTTCTCATTTCGGAGAATCGAGTTATACATGGAACGCAGAAAAAGACTGTTTAGATTTTAATTATGATTATTATAAAAAATATAACAAAGAAATACCTATAATCCATGAAGATTGAAAAATACACTGTTTTTGATTTCGAAATTGATGTTTACAATATTTTAGTTACTTTAATATCAGAAGACAAAAGAACTTTAAAATTTGTAAAACGCCCCGCCCAATATTTAATGAATAAATTTAATAGAAATAAAGAATATACTTTGGCAAATAAAATGAAAGAAATTATTGATAAATAATGAAAAAATATCAAATAATTTATGCAGATCCTCCGTGGAGTTATTATAATGATAGTAATGCTAAACCTGATTGCACTACTGTAAAAGGAATGAGACGGCCACCTTATTCTGTAATGAGTTCTAAAGAAATAATGAAATTACCAGTAAAAAATATTACTGATGAAAATTGTATTTTATTTATATGGACAACTGATTATCATTTGGAGAGATGTATTAACGTAATTAATAGTTGGGGTTTTGCTTACAAAACTATCGGTTTTAATTGGGCTAAAAAAACCAAAACAGGCGATTCTGTTTGTTTTATGGGCGCTTATACAATGAAAAGTGGTAATGAATTATGTTTGTTAGCTACGAAAGGTAAAAACGCTCACAAATTAGTTAAAAAACACAATGTAAGATCTTTAGTAGAAACTAAAAGATTAGAACATTCCGTTAAACCAGATTGTGTTAGGGATAGAATAGTAGAATTACTTGGTGATTTACCTCGAATAGAATTGTTTGCTAGAAAAAAAACACTCGGTTGGACAACTATTGGAAATGATATTGATGGAAAAGATATTTTAGAAACGATAAATTCTCTTATTATATAATTTAAAAAAAATAAAATTAAAAAAATATGGCAATATCATCTTTGATTCAATGTGAGAAATGTGGTGAAGAAAAACAAGAAAGTCATTCCATAAGCCAACCACCCCCGAATATTTGTTCTTTTTGTAGAGAAATAGAAAAAAATAAGAAAAAATTAGATTATTTAAATAATTGTTCTAAATTTACTATTGAAGAACGATTATATCTTATTGAAACACAATTATATAATATAAAACAACAAAAACCATTATCTTATTGTGATGATTTAATTGGTTAGATTTAAAAAAATGAAAATTTCAATTTTTGGATGGGAAAATAAACAACTAGGCCAACTTCCTAGAATTAGGGCGGGATTTTTAGAATTGGGACATGAAATTATAGAAGATGGAGATTGTGATTTTATTTATTCCCACGATTCATCAGTTTGGGATAAAAGTATAGAATATAAACAAAAATATCCTAATAGTAAACTGTTATTAAAAGTTCTTGATCTTCCGCTTCATATTAGTAATGATTTATCTAAAATGGAAGAACAACTAAAATATGCCGATGTTGTTTTAGCTAATTCACAACATGTAAAAAAAGAAATTAAAGAGTTTTTAGGATTAAATTCGGTGGTTGTATATGATGTCCCACATGATATTTATCCAACTAATAATACTAAAAAAGATATTGATTATTTAATGACAGGGAGATTAGCAGATCCAAATAAAAGGGCTTTTTTGGTTAAAGATTTATTTAATATATATTATGATAAATATAAAACAAAAATTTTTGTTACTTGTGGGAGTGAATATCCTGGTTTTGGAAAAAATCATTTGGGAATAGTAACTTCTGAAATATTAAATGAAATTTATAATAGAACAAAAATAGTTTTTGCCTTTGGTAAAAGGGAGGGAATTGGCTTACAAATATTGGAATCTATTTTGGCTCATGTTCCCGTTTTAACATTATCAGATTGTCCAACGAATTTTGAATTTTGCCCATCACAACTAATTTGTTTGCCTAATATTGAAGAAATTAATAGAAAAATTATTGATATTGAAGATAATTATGTTTGGTATAAAAATTTAGTAATAGATGTAAGTAAAGAATATAAAATCAAATTTTCTCCAAAAAGAGTTTGTCAAAGGATAATTGAAGCATATAATAATTTATTGTGAATATAGAAAACAACAAAGAACAGTTGATAAAAGTTCCTGAATATTATCTTTTTTTAGATGATTATCGTTTTCTTTTTTCTGTTTGGTGGATAAATTTACCAGAACCAGAATCTCATAAATGGGTTATTGCCCGCCATTATTATGATTTTATTCACATTATAGAAAACAATGGATTACCCAAATTTGTATCTTTTGATTATGATTTAGATAGACAAGCATTACCGGTATATACAAATCAAAACCCAGGAAAAAGCGGTTTAGATTGTGCCCAATGGTTAATAAACTATTGTCAAAAAAATAATTTAAGATTTCCTGATTGTGCTGTTCATTCTACAAATTATGTTGATGGACCAAAAATTGTAAACATTATTACTAATTATTTAAATACAAAAAAATAATAAATTTTCTACTCATAAAATACATTTAGATTTATTTAATAATGAAACGGTTGGTTATATTAAAAGAATAATTGATAATTAATGAAAATTTTATATATAATTTAATATGGAAAAAATTAGAATTGCAGATTTTATTATTAATAGATTAAATACTAAATATGGTATTAAATATATTTCTTTATTAACTGGAAATGGTTCTTTAGTAATAAATAATGCTATTGCTAAAAATAAAAATATAATTCCAATTTGTGTCCATCACGAAGCAGATGCTGGATATTTTGCTTTAGGATTTTCTAAATATACAAATAAATTATCAGTTGTAAACCCAACAACAGGGTGTGCGGGAACGAATTGTATTACATCGTTACTTGCTGCATATCAAGATCATACACCTGTTTTATATTTATCTGGAAATGTTGCATTAACTCAAACAACACGATATCATAGATTATATAATAATATAAAATTAAAAAAATTGGGTGTTCAAGAATTAGATATTATTGAAATAGTTAAATCAATCACTAAATATGCTGTAATGGTAGAAGATGCTAAAATGGTTAAATATGAATTAGATAAAGCTATAGATATTGCTTTAACGCCACCTTACGGACCAGTTTGGGTTGACCTACCTGCTGATTTGGGGGCGAGTCCTATAGAAGAAAAAGATTTAATAGAATATGAATCGTAATTTTAAAAGTTTAACTGGTAAAAAGTTTGGTAGATTAGAAGTTATATCTTTTAGCTATATTGGAAATAATGGCACTTCTTATTGGAAATGTAAATGTGAATGCGATAATATTACAATAAAAAGCAGAAGTAATTTAATAAGTGGCCAAACACAATCTTGTGGTTGTTTACGAAAGG
>Ga0209518_1003798_pt1 | contig 12691 bp, 12 predicted proteins | sample RifGroB1_FD_183993 | JGI IMG/M metagenome (GOLD analysis project Ga0209518, IMG submission 183993) | Groundwater microbial communities from Rifle, Colorado, USA - Groundwater B1 (SPAdes) (version 2) | ecosystem: Environmental > Aquatic > Deep subsurface > Groundwater | place: Rifle, Colorado... | reverse complement strand
TGAACCGGAGGACCTTATTACTTGCTTGCCATCTTCTATATTTCCTATATTTTTAGGTAATTTTTTAATTAATTGTCTAACGCGCTTAGCAAATTCAAAAGTTCTTTCTTCTAGATCGTATTTCTTTGTTTTAGAGTTTTGTTCATTTATCATTGTTTCGGATTTCGGATTTCGTGCTTCGAATTTTTAGTTGAGTGTAGTTGTTCCGGGTATTGCAGCAGGAGCGCCGCTTGTTACATTCGAGCCGTCAGTGACAGTAATGTCGCTATTTGAAGTGATTTGTAATTCTACAGTCTCGCCGGATGTGGCACCTTTGGGAGGCGTGTAGAAAGTCACGCCTTTTGGAAGTATAAAATGTTCATGTCTCGTTCCTGTTGCCCAATCGTTACCTGAGAAGATCTCAAAGAATGGATCGCTTGAACTTTCAAAATGGACTCCCCAGGTAGTGAAGCCTTCGTTGGTTATTGAATTGTTCTGGGCATTTCGAAGCACATCAACTATACTGCGCGTTGTTGCGTCCAGCTGTACTTTTCCACGAAAACCAAGCCAGGTTGTGCCGACGGCAAACATGGTGATGCTCATGATGCCGAGCACCAGAAGTATTTCCATGAGGGTGAAACCTTTCATGCGGTTCATTAATTTTGTTTTGAAATTTTTCATACCAGGTAGTAGAACCAGGCAGTAGAACACGTTCACTACCTGGCTTCGATTCGACTTTTCGAATCAAGCGAGCGTAGCGAGCGAAGTCCGGTACTAAGCTTTGCTTTAGTACTGGGTTTCACTACCTGGCATAATATTAAAATTTTTAAGTATATAATATTTTTATTTTTTTATTAAAATTATTTTAAGTTTTTCGTCCTTCGACTCGCTCAGGACGACACTGAGCAGGGTCGAATGTGTCGCTTTTAACTTTGCGCTATCTTATGCTGCCGACAAACTTATAGACCGGCAACAAAATAGACAACGCCAAAGAACCTACCACAAGACCCATAATAAGAAGCATCAAGGGCTCAATTAAGGTTATCAATGCTTTAAGCAGCCTATCGGCATCATCTTCGTAAAACTCAGAAACCGTACGAAGCATACTTTCCAAATTTCCGGATTTTTCGCCTACCTCCATCATGCTTGTTAATAAATGCGGAAAAAAATCGCTTCTTTCACGAAATACATCGGATATCGGCGCTCCGCGCTGAATTTCGGGACGAGCCGACAATATAGATAGTTTATATTTTTCATTTCCTACTGAATCGGCAGTAACTTCAAGAGCATTTAATATAGGAAGGCCGGCCTGAATAAGGTTTGCGAATGTCCGCGAAAATCTGGCCAAAGTTATTTTTTTTATCAAATTACGGCTAAGAGGTATCCTCCAAGCTATGTTAAGGAGCATCTGCCTTCCTAAAGGAACTTTAATAAAATAAAATGCTGCGCCCGCCAAGCCAAGAACCGTAAAGATCGGGACAAAAATAGAAGAGCTGAAAAAATCACTTAACGAAATAAAAAATTGTGTGATAGGCGGCAGAGGGATGTTGCTTGATTTAAAAGCCTGCGCGATACGCGGCAACACGAAAGTAACTAAAAATATGGAAAGAAGTATGCTCGCGCTTAAAAGTATCGCGGGATAGATCATTACACCGACTACTTTTTGTCTCAACTCGTAATCTTTTCTAAGCTGAATAGCCAACTGATCCAATACGTCCGCTAAATTTCCTGAAATTTCTCCGGCTTTAAGCAAACCTATAACGATCGGGGGGAAATCTTTAGGCCATCGCTGAAAAGTAACAGAAAGCGCCTGTCCTCTCTCAAGGTTAGACATAGCTTGTTGTAAAATATTTTTCATTGCTTCTTTCTCGGCGTCACGTATCAAAATATCAAAAATATCTTTAATGCCAAGACCGGCTCTCATCATGACTGAAATGTGCCTAAACAAGAGAATTTTTTCAACAATGCCTATACTGCCGCCTATTGTTATTTTAGAAAGCGAACGGCCGACATTTTCCCCCTTAACTAAAATGGGTGTTAAACGCTGAGAAGTAAGCAGATCAGTGACCTGAACCTTGTCTTTTGCGTCAAGCTCTCCTTTATGAATTTGTCCTTGGGCATCTATGGCTTCCCAAACGAATTTCATAATTAAATCAAAAATTAAAAATCAAATATCAAAATCACAAATTAAAATGTAAAGTTATTTTCTGCCTTTAAGGGTTAATATGCTGGAAGCAAATATTTTGGCGATTTCGTCTAATTCTTGTAAAAACCATTCGGTGTTTTCTTTATCGGTTCTTTTGCTATCTCGAAGCAACGCTATCCATATCTTACTTTCATTCGCTGATTTAAGCGAATGGTTAAAAAAGTTAGTAAAATCCTTTTTGCTGCTTGAAGCCTGTCCTTCTATATAATTACCTAGTATGCTCGTGCCGCTTCGCAATAATTGATCTCCAATCCTTCTAGAAACGTTATCATTTGGTAATTTATCTATAAACTCTATAAGTTTAAGGGTAAAAGAGTAAAGTCTGGTTTTAAACTCAATTTTAAATTTTGATCTGTCATTTTGCATTTTGCTTTTTGATATTTGATTTACTCTCTTACTACGCGCAATAATTCATCTATTGTAGTAACTCCCTCTTCTACTTTGCGGAGACCGTCTTTAAACATAGGGGTCATTCCGTCTGCAATAGCTTGTTTGCGCAATTCAGAAGTAGAACGGCTTTCCAAGATCAATTTACGCAAGTTTTCGGTTATACGCATTACCTCAAATAAAGCTATCTGGCCGCGGTATCCGGAATGGCCGCATGTGCGGCAACCTGTTCCGAAAAATATAGTCGACGGAATTTCAGCATTAATTTCAACGTCACCAAAGAATTGTTTCAATTGTTCAATTTGTGATTGCAATTGTCGTTTTTGTTCTTCAGATGGCGCTTGTGAATGAATGCACACCGGACAAATTTTTCTCACCAAACGCTGAGCAATGACCACGTTAGCGGTTGACGCTATCAAGAACGGCTGGACACCCATATCTATAAAACGTGGAATGGCTGTTGGCGCGTCGTTAGTGTGCAAAGTTGAAAGCACCAAGTGTCCGGTTAGCGCCGCGTTAACAGCGATCGAGGCGGTTTCATCATCACGTATCTCTCCCACAAGAATAATATCCGGGTTTTGACGCATAAGAGAACGCAAACCGGTAGCAAAAGTAATGCCCGCCTTACTGTTAACCTGCGTCTGGTTAATGCGCGGCATAGAATACTCGATAGGGTCTTCAATAGTAGTAATATTTACGTTTGGAGTATTTAGGATCTGCAAGATAGCATAAAGAGTTGTTGTTTTACCGGAACCGGTAGGGCCGGTAGACAAGATCATACCGTGCGGTTTTTTAATTTCATCCGTTAATATCGCAAGATCAGATGGAGAAAAACCAAGTTCGGTTAAGTTGGTCGGACGAGATGCTCCGCGCAAAATACGCATTTCAACTTTTTCTCCGAAAAATACCGGCATCACAGAAACACGGATATCAATATCTTCTTGTTCAAGTTTAAAACGAAAACGTCCGTCCTGCGGTTTGGCATGTTCGTCTATTTCAAGATTTGCCAAAACTTTTACGCGCGCGACGATTATCGGCTCGATCGGTTTGGCCATCGTTAAAACTTCACGCATTATTCCCTCAACACGATAACGGATCAATAATTTATCCTCGGTGGGTTCAAAATGAACGTCTGAGGCATCTAGAGTTATCGCGTGTTCAATGATGCTGTCCAAAATACGTATGACCGGAACTTCCTCGGCCATGCGCGCGAGATTTATTTCTCCGCCTTCAAGTTTTGCTTTTTTAATATTTTCATCGATTATTACGTTGAATTCCTCTTCGAGTTTTCGCTTATATTGACGCAAAACAAATTTCAGATCAGAAGCCAAAACATAATGAGGTTCAACATGCATCCCAAGTTTTGCGGCAACAAATGCTATTGTCCCCAAATCCCCAGGGTCTTCCATAGCAAGTTTTACAACACCGGCTTCTTTATCCAAAGCGTAAACCGCGGCAGATTTTGATTTTGCGAAAGATTCAGGTAACAATTCCACAATTTGCGGATCGATCTTATCTTTTTTAATTTCAGCAGTAGGCACCTTAAAATAATCAGACATTATATCTGCCAAGTATTGTTCGGATAGATCGCCTCGGCCAATTAAGGTGTTGCCAACGGTTCGTCCGTTTCTTTTGGCTTCGGCAACCGCGGTAGTATAAGCCTCTTCGGTCAAAAGACCCGAGCCTAAAATCGCGTTTTTTAATTCCTCGTCTGTTATGTGCAAGTTAAAAAGGCAAAGCTATAAGCTAAAAACGCAAAGCAGCGAGTGTTTTACGCTTTTCGCTTTACACTTTACACTTTTATTATATCACGTTTTTGTTCACTTAACGCACAATTTCTTATCCACCAGGTAGTAGAAATTCGACTTTAAATTCGGTTGTTCGCTGTAGCGAACGGTCGAATTTTCACTACCTGGTCCACCCCGTTAGAAGTTTACGGTTAAATTATAGGCCGGAAAAGGCATTTGCCTTTTCCGGCAAAAGTAATCATCTCTTTGGTTAACATTATCTAAATCGCGTTATTTCTATGTCGGTAAACTTCTAACGGGATCCACTAAAGCCAAAATCCCGCCTTAAAGCGGGATTTTTATTATAATTTAACTCTATTTAGCTTGCGATAATGTACGCTCCAGACTGTTTACACGAGCCTCAAGCGCTTCTAGTCTAGCCAAATCAGCTTTTGCGCTAAGCATAGTTCTTAATTCTCCAATTTCTTTATGTATAAGAGAAAATTCTGCTCTAAATTCTTGCAATTCATATTCGATTCGGTCAAGCCGCTGATTTGTTTCTTCAAGATGTTTACCGTTTTCTTCTGTTTGTCTCGACACGGTATCTAATTCAATCTTAACCTCTTGTAAATCTGCAACAACTCGTTCCACTTGCCCCGAAACCATATCTTGTCCCTCGCCAAATGCCTTAAATTGGTCGCGCAAATCTTCAAGCAAAACTTGCGTATAATCTTTTTTGTTGTCTTGATCGCTCATACCAGGTAGTAGAAATGCGACTTTTAATACAATCGAATTTCCAATTTAGTTAGATTTAATATTCCTAACTTTACAATTATACCAAATAGTACAAACTCTTTTTTTGTTCCGCCTCTGGCGGAACGGTCGCATTTTCACTACCTGGCATATTTGTTAATGTTACCGGAAAATCTTATCTGGACATTCTTTTCTCTATACGCTCAAAACGATCAGCAAGTATATCAAGATCAACCTTATATGCGGTTTGCGATAACCTAAGTTGGATATTTTCTAAAACATCCGCAATATTAGCAAGAACTATTTCGTGTTTTTCTAAACGCCCTTTTATCTTATTAAATTTACCGTCAACAGCATAGAACCCTTGTTGGGTAATTATCGCTAATTTTTCAATGCGGCTATCAATAAGATTCTCTGTGTTTTTTTCCAACCGCGCAAAACGTTTTTCCAACCAATCTATATTTACCGGTTTATTGCTATTTATTCTTTTATTTTTAACCTTTTTTCTGGTAACCATAAAAGCATTTTAAATCAGTAAACAAAATTAAGCAAATTATCTAATAAAAACAATTACTGTATAACTTTTTGTTTCCTAGATATTCTCTTTACGAGCCATCCAAAACTCATACCCAAAAAAACTATAAAAAAAGCTACTGAAACCACAATTAAACCCATTAACGCATCAAGCCAAAACCATATAAGATTGAAAAGTATAATGGTTATGCTTACAAAAAATATAAACTTCCTGTTATGAAAACCAAATCTCCGAAATCCAAGAAAACCTAAGAAAAAAGGAAAAGAAAAGAAAAATCCAAACGGGATAGCCAACCAAGGTATACCTGCGATATTTGCGCCAATAGATCCAATCGCAATCCCTATATTAAAAATAATGGCGGCAGGATAGGCAAAAATTAAGGCCAAAATAAACGCTTTTAAAAATGTTTTCAGCATAGAATCATTCTTTTAACTTAATATCTATAAACCAAAAATCATTGTAACAAAATGATAACCGTATAATTTCTTCCGTCATTCAAACTTGCTTTGATCTGCCATGTGCCTGGTGAAAGCGTATCTGTTGAAAGATTATAAATGTATTTATCCCCTTCATACCTGAACAGATTACCGCTGTCTGCGTTAGAACTAGACATTGGTATCTCATCTGTACCGATTATACCATTTTCGATTTTGGCAACAAAAATTTGCGCTAGACAAGCCAAATACAAGAATCCCACCCAATGGATGAGATTTTCGTCATTTTAGTCATTAAACAGGTTAGACGAAAATATTTTTAGATTACATTATTTAGTAAACCATAACCGTTTCCTCAATTAGAACGCGCAACAACAAAAGTTGTAGCATATAAACTATTATTGCAAAAATTAAGGGGTAACTATATATACCTAAAAGATGTTTATGGTGTTTCTTACGCTTAAAGCTAAAAACACCAATCAAAAAAGCGACGGCTGGAAGAACTAAAATCGCTGGCGAAATAATAGGAAAAATAAACAGAAAAAATAAAAATTCTGTAAACGGATTTTGCAACCAAAAAGATTCCGAAATAAAATGAATCATACCCTAAATATAAATTTTATACTTCGCCTATAAAATAAACATTAGTAAAGTGAAATAATAACAGTATAAACTCTTGCGTCATCAAGTGTTACTTTTAAGCGCCAAATTCCGTCATCCAAAGAACTTGTTGCTAGATTATAGACATAATAACCATTCTCTACTCTGAATAAATTGCCAACATCTGCACTAGAACTTGAAAATGGAACTTCATCGGTGCCAACAATTCCATTTTGAATTTTTGCGGCAGTAAGATATACGACTGCGCCTGGAATAAATTGCTCATTTATATCAAACAATTGAAATTTTACCGGCAACGTCCTGCTCAATTTATAAATTCCCGATCCGTCTGTTTTTATTGGATTAAGAAAACCATCAAATTGATAAACAATATCAAAACTAATCGTTTTTGTAAATATATTATTAACTAAATCTTTGGCTGTAATAACTATTATATGCGTGCCGGGAGTCGTAAAATTAACTATCTGCCCGGACTCAAAATTTTGTCCGTCAAGCGTCGCGCTTACGCTAAACAAACCCACGTCCTCATCTTGCGCAGAATAATCAAATTGCAAAGGCGTTGAATTTAAATAATATTCCGGCACTAACGCTGTACTTGAGATAACAGGCGGTTTGGTATCTTCCGGTTCAATCTCAGATAATTCTAAATCTTCAGTATTTAACGAAAAATTCAAATCCTCCACAATCCCCGACTGGGTATTTGCTACAAAGGTTTCTTCAGTTAACTCTTCTTCGCTGAAAATATCAACCTTTATCTTATAACTTCCGCTATCATTACCCCGTGTTACTATCCTATACTCGCCATCTACCGGATTTGGAATTGTCATATACTCCAAAAATGTAGTTTCGGAACCAGTATAATAAGCGCCGGATATCTCATTAATTATTTGGTTGTTTAGAAAATCTGTTCCAACTATTCGACCAAGGGGATCCACAACCTGAATATCAACCGGAGACAAAACGGCTATTCGTAAAAATCTTAAAACTGGATGGGTTGGCTCAATTGGATCCGTAGGAATGCCCGTAAGAATTTCGTAAGCTCTATTGAATGCCCGGCTTGGTAAATCTCTATGGTCTGAGACGATTTGTATCTGTTCAACTCCTGATGCGTTTAAATACTGTGCGCTATATAAAGGTACAGACTTATCTCCTTCTCCCCTTTCTAAACCATGATCTCCAAAAAAATCGTCAAAAATTTCGCGCAAATCGTAATCATCAAAAAAATCATCGAAATTTTCGGGATAACCGTCTAACCACAGTGGCCAGCGTGATGGATCGTCTACTATACGGATAGAGTTAATTGTATTGTTATCGCCATTTTCTCCCGCCAAATTATAAATCCTTACTCCTCTTCCCCCTAAATTAACAAGACCAGATTGAGAATTTAATTCTTCTAAAAAAACATTCCTTGGATAACCTTCGGGATAATGTAAAAAAGTACCGCTATCCGCTAATTTAAGATAATCAGTATAAACTCCCAATAGCTGTTCGATAGATTCAATTGGGCCATTACGTATAAAACTTACTGCTCCCGCATAGCCAGTTATATCTGCTATATCGTCGAGAAGCAATTTCATTAAGAAATTTTCAAAATTGGGTTGTAATTCTCCTCCCTCCCAAAGCAAATAAATTTCCGGAGCTCCAAGGTGAGGAGTCCCCAAAATAATAAATTGATCAATATCGTATTGATATAAATCGTTCTGTATATAATACCTGGTTACCAATCCGCCCATTGAATGTGCAATAACGTCAACTTTTTGACAGTCGCAAATATTTTTTATGTCTGCAATTTTGTCCTGTAAATCTTCTGCGGTTCTGGCGTTGTCTTGCATCCAATTATATGGAAATGGGAATAATGTTTCATCGCTAACATATCCTTTATATTCCAGAGCTTCGATCAAATTATCATATGTGCCAAAAATTGGATCAATAACCTTAAAACCAGAAATAGGATCAAAAACCGACCCTCCAATTCCGGGCACTATAATAACGGGGTCAATAACAATAAAATCTATATTTCCAACTTCACCGAATTCTTGCCATGCAGATGCATTGCCTTGAGAGTCTATTGCTCTAGCCTGCCAATGATACGCGCCGTTTGCTAAATCAAAAGCGCTTACTGTCGCTTCCGTTCCAGAATCAACAAAAGCGCTTTCTTGAGTTGATGTATCTAAAAATTCACCGTTGAATTCATCCAATCTCCGCAATTCAACCTGCAATTTTACTTGATTATTTGCAGACGAAGAAACATTTGCTTTAAAAGTCATCGCAGTACCCAAAACATTACCGCCCTCTATAACTTCCGTAACACCATCTGCTTTAAATTGGTTTAAATTTACAATTTCTATTTCAGGCGATAACGACATTCCCGAATTAACAGAAAAGGTTAAATCATCTGTGGGTCTGTTATACGCAAAAGATCCGCCAGCATCCCCTTTCATACTGCCCCCCACATATGGGTTAGAATTAGCGTAACCAAATAAACCATGCTCAAACCCGCTAATTGAACAACCTAAGGCAACGGCAAGATAATAATATTTCGTGCTGTCAAGCACAGATAATCCGCTAGGTCGTGTTTTGCAATTGCTTGCATAATAATCTACCATCGAACATAATTGAAGGCTCCGCATTTCGTTAATTCCTACCGGTAGAGAAGCGCTTAATGAGGTAAAATTCCAGCCCAAATCAGATTTTGTAGGATCTTGCGCAAAAGCAATTGCAACTTGGGGACCATCAGGATTTGCTAAATTAACGTCTGAAGTTTCATAAAGATCAACTCTAACGTATGCCGTACCCGAGCAAATCGTATTAGATTTCTCTCCTGCCGCAATCCAAAGCTTATCCGCAAAACTCGTTATCGCCTGACTGAATGTTTGACCAACGTAATTATTGCCAGAAACGTCGCTAGCCGTATCGTAAATTGCGTTATTTATATTTTGGACCGGAGGTTCTAAATATGTCTCTGTAATAGTAAAATATAAATCAACAACGGGGATTATGGTATTATCGACTGCTCCATTTGGATAAGAAGTCGGATTAGAACTTCCATACCAATACGCTGAATCTCCGCCGCCCATATGAACATTAAAACTATATTGTTTTGTGGGATTAAATATGTATGACAAACCTGAACAATTTGCTGCCGTAAATGTAAGTATTTTTGTGCCTGAATTCCAATTTTCAATTGTGCACGAAAGACTAAGTACTACTGTGTTATCTTCAAACAACCTAAATGATGGTGAATTAAAATTTGATGTAGGCTCCACCTTAATTGAAACGGCGCCAAGAGTACCCGTAAGTCCGATGCCTAAAGTTTGCGTGACATCTTGAAACGTTACATAAGAAACGCTGGAACCGTCGAGTTGTGAGACATCAGCAAATGCTGTGTTAGAAGATAAAATAAAAAAGATAAAGATGCCAAAAAGGGCGCTGCTAAATTTAAATAAAAAGTTTAGGTTTTTCATAAAATATAATAATTTATTAAATATATAAAAATGTCATAACACAACGAATTAAAATTTATTTAAATAAAAGATAAAATCTAGATAAAATTGGATAAACAAAAAATCCCGCTTAAAGCGGGATATTAAATAATTTTATCTATTTTGTCAATAAAACAGTCGCGGAACAACGTATAATCCGGTTAGCCCTAAAATTTTAATAAATAAAAAATCGCCTCCTGGAGGCGATTTTGTTATTTATATCTAATTTCCTATTAAACGTGGGGCGATATAAACCCACGTTAGATTTAGAGCACGCATTATAGCTGGCGTTAACAATAACGCAACTGGAGCAGAAAAAATAAAAAACCAAAATATAGGTATACGAATTTCTTTTTCGTCAAAGAATATTAATCTTCCGAAGGGCTTAAACATGAGGTTGAGCATACTCCGTAGCACTTTTAAACGTATTAAATTTAATAATAACAAAGATGCAATATATAAAGTAAATACTGCGGATATATACACCAAAATCCCAGGCCAAGATGTAAGAGTACCAAAAAGAACAAAAACTATTATTTCTTCTGTACCAATCATTATTCCCTCACTTCTACGCTTTATTAGCCAAAAATATACGCTTATTATCGCAGAAACTCCAAACCCAACCAGCCAAGGCAGCCAAAAATAGAAAAATACATAAGGCAAAAAATATTCTTGCAACGGTTGATATGGCGGCAAAGCATAACGCAGATGTCCCGCTAAAAAGGCTTTATATTGCAACCAAGTTAAAGCTAAAGATGAAACTACTATTGTAACAATAACGCCAAGTAAACTAATTCGCAAAATTATATTAAACCTTCTCTTATAATGTAGGGTTGCAATAATAAGAACCACAAACAAAAAAAGGCCAACATATAAGGGAGCACGCCACGCTAAAACTCCCCAAATTACTTGGGGAGTTTGTTGCCATAAATTTCCGATACTTTGAAATTCCATAACTAGAACGCTGTACCGGTTGCAGGAAGAATCAAAACGCTTGTTCCAACTTCATAATATACAGCTTGATCTCCGCCATCTTTTGCGTCCAAATCATCTGTTGTTGCATACTTCGTGCTTTCAAGAACCGCATCGATCTCAAAAACGTTAGTTGGTCCAGCGCCTGTTGAGTCATCAATGCAACCGTATCTATAACTATAATCTGCAACCGTAGGGGTAGCAGCAACAATAGAATTGATTGGGTCAAGCGGCAAAGCGGCCAAAGGCGAACCTCCAGTTATAGCATTAAAAGCAACCGGAAGCCAACCCGTACCATCAACACGAGTATTATTTGCCAACAAATAATTACCTGTACCATCATCCGCACCATCACCATCACGATTAACATAAGCAAAACAACCAGTAGCACATACGCCAGCTGGAGTATCATAATTAGTGGCTCCAGCCCAATTACCGGTTCCTAGAGTGACATCTGCACCAGGAGCGGTAGGAAGCGTATTAAAACTAATATCGGTTGTTGCAGAAACCGTCGAACTATACCAAATTGAAGAGGTAGGATTTGTACCCCCCCAACAATGAGGCTCAGTCGTACTATTATTGTCTACACCAGCATCCAGCGAAGGTGAAGATACGGTGGTAAGGTACAAACTTATAGCTGATTTCATTGTTGCTAAATCTGATAATCTTTGTGAATCTCTTGCTTGAGCCAAGGTTTGAGCCGGATTCAAGACTATGATTACTACCGCAGCCAAGATGGCTAAAATAGCGATAACGATTAAAAGCTCAAGAAGTGTGAAGCCTCGCTGAACTTTTTTTGAAACATTTGATAGTGTTTGCATACTTTATTAGGGTTTAGGGTTTAGGGTTTAGGGTTTAGGGTTTAAACCGCTAAAAACTAATACCTATTTTATTATTTAATTACGACTTTAATTTATTTAATATATTGACGAACTTTAACTACTACATCTTGTATTTTCATGCTGGTTTTGACCACATAGTCAACCGCGCCCAGCGCCTTACCCCTTGTCATATCATCTTCCTGGCCTAAATTTGAAAGAATGATAGTGGGTATATCTTTAATGCTTGGATCCTTGTTCTTATCCGCCAAAAGATCAAAACCATTTTTCTTTGGAAGCATTATATCCAAGAGAATGAGCTGGGGTTTTAATTCCTTGACCTTGGCAAGACCGGATTCGCCATCTAAGGCAAAAGCTGTTGTTATGCCCTCGTGGTCAAATTTAACTTTATACGCTTTTGAAAGAAAAGGATCATCCTCAATAACAAGGACTTGTGTTCCTTTGACCGCGCCCAAAGGTACGGTCGCATCCTTATTTTGAAGCATTGTATCTATCATAAATTATAGCACAAAATATAGATTAATGGCTGTGGATAAGTAAAAAGCACTACTGAGCCTGAACTTGTCCGCTGGAAGATAAGATAGTGCGGACAACATCTATTATTTCTTCGAGACGCCAATCGGCTTTTACAAAGTATGTTTCAACGCCTAATTCTTTGGATTCGCGTATCTTATCCGGACTGCCTGAATTTGAAACAACTACAACCGGGATCTTTGCCCCCTCTTCTGTAGTCCTCACTTTCCTTAAAAAATCCAG
>Ga0209518_1003797_pt1 | contig 12693 bp, 14 predicted proteins | sample RifGroB1_FD_183993 | JGI IMG/M metagenome (GOLD analysis project Ga0209518, IMG submission 183993) | Groundwater microbial communities from Rifle, Colorado, USA - Groundwater B1 (SPAdes) (version 2) | ecosystem: Environmental > Aquatic > Deep subsurface > Groundwater | place: Rifle, Colorado... | reverse complement strand
AGACTACAGCAGTAGACAGTAGTCAATCAGCTGTAAGCGGAAAAAAGAAGATTGGACGAAATGATCCTTGCTGGTGCGGATCAGGCAAAAAATGGAAAAAATGTCATTATCCACAAACCGCCCCTAATTAGTTTATAATTGTCCCGATGTATAAAGGGAAAAAAGTGTCTCTTGTTTTTCCTGCTTTTAACGAGGAAGAGTATATTGCAGAGGCAATTTCAGACTTCAAAAAACTCCGAATAATAGATGAGATTGTTGTTGTTGATAATAATTCTACTGATAATACTGCAAAGATTGCATTAAAGAAAAAAGTCAAAGTTGTTTCAGAGAAAAAACAGGGTTACGGCTTTGCAATTATTAGAGGCTTGCGGGAAGCAAAAGGTGATTATATTTTCATTTGCGAACCCGAGGGAACATTTATCGCTAAAGACGCATTGAGGTTTCTTAAAAAAATAGAAGAATTTGATGTAGTCATAGGAACAAGAACAAATCCTAAATACATAAGTAAAAAGGCAAATATGGGATTTTTACTTCGTTTTGGGAATATTTTTTTGGCTAAATTTATTCAGATTTTATATCGATCGGGTTTCCCTATTTCGGATTGCGGTTGTACTTATAGACTAATAAAAAAAGAGGTAATAAAAAAAATTCTGCCTAAACTTTCGGTTGGAGGATCGTATTTCTTGGCAGAACTTTTAGCTCTTACTATTCTTAATAATTTTAAGGTTTTGGAAATTCCCGTGCATTATAATGCAAGAGTCGGAGAGTCGAAAATTACAGGATCATTAAATAGAGCAATTTGGGTAGGATTAAGTATGTTAATAACAGTATTGAAATATAGATTTAGAGGAGTTTCCAGATAGTAATCTTATTAATTATTAATTCTTTCTTATAATTCTTTTTGATAAAATCCCCAATTTCTGTTTGTTTCTTATACGCATTTTCGTCCGTAATTAAGTGAACAATTCTTTTTTGCTTAAGAATTTTTACTGTATTTATTTCCACTTCGTTTGTTAATACACCCCAATGCATATAATCGTAGGGAGTCGGATTTTTTTTATTTAGAATTTGATAATAGGCGGGAGAAAAATTATAAACGAAAGTATATTCCTCGTTTTTTGCATGTTCCCCAAAGTATTTAATAGCTTGTTTAATGCTTTCAGCTTCACTTTTGTCTGTCCAGATATTTACGCGCGGACCATTAATAAAATAATTATTTTTAATCAAGGGAGGATGCCAGCGGTAATAACTTTGGAAAAATGTTGAATAAAAACCTAGAGTTAAAAATCCAATCAATAATACCAGTGATCCTAGTTTGATTAAACGCCTTTTTTCATATAGAGAGATTAATACAAGTGGAATTAATGAAACGGCAATAAGTGGCGGGAGATGAACGAAATCTGTAGTTGGACGAATACTAAAAAGATAGTAAAAAATTGAGACGAGAGGAAAAAATAACAAAATATCATTTTTCTTTTTCCGAAAAATTATTAAAAAAGCATAAATAGAAATAATTAAAGGTAGGGCATAGAATCCTGTCTTGGCTATTTTAAATAAAATGTTTCCCGGATATTCCCAGGGTAAGGGCGAATTAAGAATCCCCTCTTTAAAAATTTTAATATAGGTAAAATAGTAAATTTGTTTTAGATAAATAACTAAGCTTTCGGTTTTTAAAAAATAAAGTAATTGTAAAAAAATAACGATTGCATGTCCGAGGAAGAAATTTAAGAAAGACTTCAAGTTACGGTATTTTTTTAACAGAATAAGTAAAACAATATCTGCCAAAAAAATTGCCAGTCCAAAGTTTTGTTTTATTAAAAAAGTTAAAGCAGATAAAGCGCCGGTTGAGAAAATTAATTTGTTGTTTAAATTCTTATTTTTAGACTCCTCTAAAAAGAGAAAACCCGAAGCCAAAGCAGTAGTTAAGCAAAAAACCACAGGCCAGACAAAGTTTACATGTCCTGGTGCCCAAAAAATGTAGGAGAGAATGAGAATAACTATTAAAACCTTTTGTAGCTTAATTCCTCTTCCAATTAAATAAATTAAGCCTACAGCTATAAATGAATTAATTAAAGCAATTATTCTTGAAGCTAAAATGCTTTCTCCAAAAAGAAGAAAACCCAAAACATTTAGATAGAGTCCGCCGGGATTATAAAGAAACTCAAAATTCCTGTAAGGGATTTCTCCGTCAATAATTCGCTTCGCTCCCTGTAAAAACCACCCGTCATCATAAGAAATGAAACCATGAAGATGGATAAAAAGAAGAAAAAAAATAGCGATAGAGAAAAAAAATAAAGAGGGAAGAGAAAGTTTTCGTAGCATATTTTAAATAAAATAATCTAGTTTCTCAAGATTCACCCTATTGTTTTTATTAAACCTTACACCTTCCTTTTCAAGAAGTTTTCGTTGATTTTCCGGGCCTCCGAAAGCATAGCCTTTTGAGATTTCTCCTTTTGAGTTAATAACCCTATGACAAGGAACATTTTTGGGATCATTATTACTGTGAAGTGCGTATCCGACCACTTTAGGAGTAGTACCAATCATTTTAGCAAGCCTGCCGTAAGTGGTAACTTTTCCCTTAGGAATTTTAGCGACTAATTCATAAATATTTTCAAAAGTATTCACTCGATTATTAAAAAATAGAAAAGCACTGAAAGAACGATTCTATAAATACCAAAAGGAATAAAAGTATGGTTTTTAATAAAATTTAGGAAAAATTTTATAGCGAAGATAGCTGTTATAAAAGATCCTATAAAACCAAATGTCATAAAAGATAACTCATCTGAAGAAAAATTAAAATTAGCTTCATTTAGATCAAAAATGGTCGCAGCAAGCATGGTCGGTACAGCTAGGAGAAAAGAAAACTCAACAGCAGTTTTTCTTTTTATTCCTAAGAAAAGAGCGCCTACGATAGTTGCAGCAGAACGAGAAACCCCAGGAACAACAGCAATTGCTTGGAAAAGTCCTATTAAAACTACGCTCATATAGGGAATTTTTTCAATATTTTCAAAATGATGTTCCTTTTCTTTATAAAGGAGCTCAAGAATAATTAGGGCGATACCTCCTAGAAAAAGAGCCAGAAGAGTTATATATTCATTACTTACAAGAAAGTTTTTAATAAACTTTCCAAAAATGAGTCCTATTATTCCTGTTGGAATGAAGGAAACAAGAATTTTCTTCCAAATCAGAGAGCTCGCCATCACTCTTTTAAAATAAAGGACGACCACTGCGAGTATTGCGCCCAATTGTATAAAGATTTCAAACGTAGTAAAAAAATCACTTTTTGGAATATTTAAAATTACACGCGTAAGATTTAAATGCCCAGTTGAGGAAACCGGTAAAAACTCTGTTAGGCCTTCGACAATAGAGAAAATTATTGTATTTAAGAAATCCATTTCAAAGATTATATCAGAGTTTGAAAGCTACTCCCTATTGAGGTACGATAGTTTTATGAGAGACCTCGAAAATCTAGCCAAATTTATTCGCTTTCTAATACTTGTTTCATCAGCTCAAGCCGGATCAGGCCACCCCACATCTTCACTTTCTGCGACTGATCTTATGACAGTTCTTTTCTTTGGAGGATTCCTAAAGTTTGATGTAGAAAATCCAAAAAATCCAAATAATGATCGCATAATTTTTTCCAAAGGCCACGCAACTCCTCTTTTTTATTCACTTTGGAAAGTAGCAGGTGTTGTTTCAGAAGAAGAACTCATGACATATAGAAAATTTGGGTCAAGGCTTGAGGGACATCCATCAATAGATTTTTCCTACGTTGATGTTCCAACCGGCTCTTTAGGTCAGGGACTTTCTATGGGAGTGGGAATGGCAATTAACTCCAAATATATCGATAGAAGTTTTTATAAAACTTTTGTTTTATTGGGAGATGGCGAATTTTCAGAAGGATCGAACTTCGAAGCGATGCAAATTGCGTCCCACTACAAACTTAACAATTTAGTAGGAATACTTGATGTAAATAGGCTTGGACAAGCTGGGCCGACAATGCTTGGCTGGGATATTAAAACTTATGCGAAGAGAATTTCTTCTTTTGGCTGGCAAACTATAGAAATTGATGGACATAATTTAGCAGAAATTGCAAAAGCATATAGCCTGGCAGAATCTTCAGAGGAAAAGCCAGTAATGATTTTAGCAAAAACTATTAAAGGAAAAGGAATAAGCTTTTTTGAAGACAAAGAAGGGTGGCATGGAAAAGCGTTAGACAAAGAACAGTTAGAAAAAGCTCTTAAAGAGATTGGGGCGGTAGATAAAGATTTGTTAGGAAAAATAAGAGAACCCCTATCTTCTGTTTCAAGCGAGAAAAAACAAACAAAAAGGGAAGTTTCCCTTACCAATTATCCAAAAGATATAGAAATTTCCACAAGACAAGCTTATGGAAATGCTTTAAATAAAATTTTTCTTAACTTTCCGGAGATGGTGGTTCTCGATGCTGAGGTTAAAAACTCTACTTTTTCAGAAACTTTTGAAAAAGAAAACCCTGAAAGATTTTTTGAAATGTTTATTGCAGAGCAAAATATGGCAGGAGTCGCCGAAGGCCTTGCAAGTCGGGGAAAAATAGTATTTGCATCTACGTTCGCAGCTTTTTGGACCAGGGCTCACGATCAAATAAGGATAGCCGCGCTAGCGGAATCTAATATTAAATTTGTTGGCAGTCATGCCGGAGTTTCAATAGGAGCTGATGGACCAACCCAAATGGGGCTTGAAGACATTGCACTTTTCCGAAGCTTGACTAAAAGCGTAGTTTTCTATCCAAGTGATGCGATTTCCACGGAAAAACTTGTCTTGGAAGCTGCAAAATACAAAGGTTTAGTTTATTTTCGAACAACAAGAGGAAAAACGCCTGTTATTTATGGTTTAAGCGACAAGTTTGAGATAGGAGGAAGTAAAATATTAAAAAAATCTCAAAAAGATAAAATAGTTGTCGCAACTGCTGGAATAACCATTTTTGAAGCGCTCAAAGCATACGAAGCTCTAAAAAATGAAAATATTTACATAACAATTGTTGATTTGTACTCTATAAAGCCAATTGATAGTAAAGCTTTAATAGAATCAACAGTTGATAGTAAGCCAATTCTGGTAGTTGAAGACCATTATCCCGAAGGGGGAATTGGAGATGCAGTTAGGGAAGTTGTCTCAGAAAAGGGTATAAAAGTTTATTCTCTTGCGGTGACTAAAAAACCGCATAGCGCTTCTTCTTCAGAGCAGCTTAGTTATCAAGAGCTGGACAGTAAAGGGATTGTAAAAAGGGTAAAGGAAATACTATCATAAGTCTATGTTAAGAGTTGCGATAAATGGTTATGGGAGAATAGGAAGACTTGCCCATCGAGTTATCCTTGAGAGATTTACTAAAGATATTGATCTTGTGGCTGTAAATGCGGGCTCATCAACTGATATTAAGGGCTGGATGTATCTTCTAAAATACGATACTGCTTACGGAACTCTCAAAAATAATTTATCCATAAAAGAAGAAGGAAAGGGAATCGGCAAGTTAATTGTTGATGGAAAGCCGATTGAATTTTTCGCAATCAAAGAGCCCAAGGAATTGCCTTGGGAGGATTTAAATATTGATGTAGTTATTGAATCCACGGGACATTTTGAAACTGAAGCAGGCTTGAAAATGCATTTAGAGGCAGGAGCAAGAGCGGTAGTTTTATCTGCGCCGGTTAAAGAGGGAGATATTAATACTTATGTTTGGTCGGTTAATGGAGGAAAGTATCAAGGAGAAAAGATTATCAGCAACGCTTCATGCACAACAAATTGCATAGCTCCTGTGGCTAAAGTAATGGTGGATTACTTTGGAGTAGAAAAAGCTATGATGTCAACGATTCACGGATATACATCTGATCAGAGACTTCAAGATGGAGGACATAAGGATTACAGAAGAGCCCGGGCTGCTAGCCAAAATATCGTACCTACTTCCACAGGCGCTACAATTGCAGCTTCTAAAGCACTCCCGGAACTTGAGGGAATCTTTACTGGCTTGGCTTTTCGTGTTCCGGTGGTTGTCGGATCACTTTCAGATTTCACCTTTGTGACTAAGAGGAAAACAACGGTTGAGGAAGTAAATTCCGCCTTTGAGGCAGAATCCAGAAACAAAAGATATGATGGAACACTTCAGGTGACCCGAGACCCGATTGTTTCCTCTGATATCGTGGGAAATTCTGCGTCTGCAATTATAGATTTGTCTCTGACGCAAGTGGTTGGGGAAAACTTAGTGAAGGTAGTAGCTTGGTATGATAACGAGTATGGATACGCAAATAGACTAGTGGAAGAAGTGATAATGGTAGGAAATCAGCTATAGCTGCGAAATTTTTTCAATTCTTCTTTTGTGGTTTTCCGAGGGCTCGAATTCGGTTTTTAGAAATGCTTCCACTATTTCTTTCGCTACATCAAAAGTTGTAAAGTCGGACGCCAACGCTAAGATATTAATATCATCATCTTGTCTAGCTTTCTTGATTTGTTCTTGATTAAATCCTAATCCGCAACGGATGTTTGCAAACTTGTTTACAGTGACATCTACGCCAACCCCTGATCCGCAAATGACGATTCCAAAACAATCAGAGCTTGTGCTCACTTTTTCCGCTACAATCTTTGCGTAATCCGTGTAGTCGTCGCTTTCTACTTTTTCAAAAGCGCCACAGTCTTCTACTTCGTAGTTTTTTTGCAAGATTTGCTTTAACTCTTCTTTAAGCTGAAAACCTCTGTGATCCGCTCCTAAGTAAATTTTCATACGTTTCCAAAAATTATTTCTTTGACTTTTTCTACGACCTCTTCGGGATTTGGGCGTTGCCAGATATTTCTACCCGCTGCCATGCCAATTGCACCCGATTGCATTACTGATCGCACCATATTTAAGAATTCTTCTTCATCTTCAATTTTTCCGCCTGAAACCACAACTTTTACTTTACCAGCTGATTCGACAGCCCATTTAAGGTTTTCTAAATTCTCGGGATATTTAATCTTTACTATGTCTGCGCCCATTTCAAGCCCAAGCCTTGCAGCATAAGCCGTTAACTCTCTTACGTCTTTTCCAATTGTTCCCGATCCTCCGATATACATCCAAGCGATAACAGGAATAAGTCCGGCATGTGCCTCTTCTTCTATTTTTGAGAACTCCTGAAACATTTGATTCTCAAATTTACTCCCGACATAGATTGTATATCCTACAGCTGAAGCATTAAGCGAAGTTGCTTCACGAACACTGCAAATTTGTGGAGAATAAGGGTCTTCTCCGGTCGAGAGGTTTGTTTTACCATTAAGTTTTAGAATAAGAGGTATTTTAGTTTGAATTTCTTTTCCTGAATAATAATTTTCTGCTATACCTTTTTGTAAAATAATTGCATTAGGTTCCGCTCTTAAAGCCAGATCAATTATATTTTGCGGGTCTATATTTTCATCACTAAAATCTGTAGGCCCGTGTTCCATTCCCTGATCATATGCAAGATAGAAAGCGCGGCCATTTTTTGTAATTTTCGATAGATCAACCATTGAGTTTTTTCTCCATTTCCTCCAAAGTCAATAATCCCTCTTGTGCGCCTATGTGTTCGATTACCGACGAAGAATTTAATGCACCCCACCTCATACACTCCTGTATTGGTTTATTACTAATAAAAGCAGCAAAGAAAGCAGCAGCATATGCATCTCCCGCCCCTGTTGTTTCAACTGTTTCACTTGCAACTATTTCTTGATGGAAAAAATTTGAATCACTATCCAACGCATATGATCCGTTAGTTCCATCTGTAATAACCACATTTTTCGGCCCCAAACTTTTAAAAGATTTGAGTAAATTCTCAATATTACCTGTTTCTTCTAAAATAATTTGTGCTTCTGTTTTATTTACAAAAACTATCTCTGTCTTGTCTAATACTTTAGCGATCTTATCTTTTCCTTCCTGAACCTGATTAGTTCCCGGAGCAAAAGCTATTTTTATGTTTTTAGCTTCCGTAAAATTAAGTGCACTTTCGTAAGTTTCTTTCCATTTTTCTCCTAAACCTGCAATAAAAAGCCAGGAGGAATTAGAATTTTCTAGATTAAATTGGTGTTCTTTTAGATTATGAGCATCGAATAAAATATGTTTCTTTTGGCTCATTATGATTACCGACAGTGTAGTTTGTGCCTTGCCATTTATTTTAATTAATTCTGTGCTCACATTTTCTGATTTTAATTTTTTAAGAATTGTTTCCGATAACTCATCTTCTCCAAGCTCTGTGACTAGAGCAACTTTTTTACCTAGTCTTGAAAGCCCCACGGCCACATTCGAAGCAATTCCACCTAAAAAGAGCTTGTAGCCGTCAGCCAAAAACTTATCTCCCAAATCAAAAGAGATTTCTGTTTCATTTAATTTGTAATTTTGATTATCGCTATCAAGGGGTAGAAAAATGTCGATTGTAGCGTCTCCAAGGCATATCACGTCAAAATCGTTCATAAGTTTATACTAACACAAAAAATCGAGAATTTTCACCGCTTTGTTTGCAATACGACTGAACTTCTCCTAAAATCAAGGTATGAAAATACTAACCGAGAAAGAGGTTTGGGATAAGAAGAAATTGATAATAGGGATTCTTGGTATTTTATTTTTGATAGTTTTCGTTTATTTTGGAATCCTAAATGTAGGAGAGAAATCCAGTCAAAATATAATAGGAGAGTCAACAAAGGTTCAAGATACAGCTTCGAAAATAAACTTGAGAAAAGATCTTAATAATAAGCTTGAGGAAATAAAACAAAACGCCGATGATATTAACGTTGTCGAAATTGCCTCTTCTTCTCCCCAGATTCAAAAAGTAATAAATGATATTAAAAATCTGCAAAACCTCCCCTCTAATCAGGCAAGAGACGCCTGTCTAAAAATTTGTGGTAATTTGTAAAAAATGGATGAAATAAGACAAAAATATCAAGCTATTATCGCCAAAATAAACCCAAAAGAGAAGCGAGAATTGGTAAGAAAGATTGAGGGTCAAAGTCTTGATTCGAATTTTTGGAAGGATCCGAAAATGGCATCGGAAAAAATGAAAGAAATGGCAGACTATTCTTCGGAGCTTTCGAAAATTGAATCTCTTAAAAAAACAATTGATGAAGGAAATGAAGTTCTCGCCCGCCAAATCATATCTGATTTTGAGAATTATCTTTTTTTTGGAGACGAATTTGATAAGCATAATGCAATTCTTTCTATTCACTCCGGTCAGGGAGGAGTTGAGGCAATGGACTGGGTAAACATGCTTTTTAGAATGTACTCAAGATTTATTGAAAAAAAAGGATGGAAGTTCGAAATTATAGAACAAACACCAGGAGAAGAAGCAGGACTAAAGAGTATAACCATCAAAGTTCGTGGTAGTTTTTCCTATGGAACTTTAAAACATGAGGCCGGTGTTCATAGGCTTGTAAGACTCTCTCCTTTCAATGCAAATAATCTGAGACAAACATCATTTGCGCTCGTAGAAGCTATACCTGAGATTGAGAAAAACGAAAAGGTTAATATCTCGGAAGATGATATAGAATGGGAATTTTATAGAGCTTCTTCACATGGGGGGCAAAACGTACAGAAGGTCTCCTCGGCTGTTAGACTTAAGCATAAACCCACAGGAATAATTGTAACGGCTCAAGCGGAAAGATCCCAAGGGCAAAACCGAGAAAACGCATTGGCAATCCTAAGGGGAAAACTTTGGCTTAAAGAACTTGAAGAAAGAAAGGCTCAAGAAAAAGAGCTTAAAGGCGGACATAAAACTCCAGGCTGGGGAAATCAAATCCGCTCATATGTGCTTCATCCCTATAAGATGGTTAAAGATTTAAGAACAAATTTTGAAACCTCCAAAGTAGATGAGGTAATGGACGGAGAATTAGATCAATTTATTTCTGAAGAATTAAAGCTTCTTTCTTAAGAATTTATCCTTGCCAAACAAGGCAAAATGTGCTTTACTTAAATAACGTTAGCGGAGGTGATTTTCTTATGGAAAATATCGAAAAAAAGGATAACGCCGATACGCAAATTGTTAAAAGCTTAGAACCTATGAATAAAAAATTTTCTTTAACTCCTAAACTTATCGCTGCAGCACTTTTCGTTGTTGTTCTGGGTGGAGCTTCCGGTTTCGTACTAGCCCAGAGACAGCAGGGAACAGCTGGCGGAACTTCGGCTCAGGTTACTAGCGCAGCCCAGGTACAAAAAGGCGCGGTTTACGGATCAAATGATACAAAAACATTTAATGACGACGTTGAAGGAAGCCTTAAAAATGGAGGAATAAACGGAGAAGGCCAGTTCCATTTGGAGCGACCAGGCGGAGATAGTCAAAACGTGTATCTAACCTCATCAATTGTAGACCTTTCACTCTTTTTAGATAGAAAAATAAAAGTCTGGGGACAAACTCAAAAAGCACAGTATGCTGGCTGGCTGATGGACGTTGGAAGAGTTGAAGTGCTGGAATAATGATAATTTTTGAAAATGTCTCGAAAAAATTCGGAACTGGAGCTGCCCTATCGGACATTTCATTCTTGGTAGATAAGGGCGAGTTTGTTTTTTTAGTTGGTCCCACGGGGTCAGGTAAAACAACAGTGTTGAGATTGATTACCAGAGAACTTTTTCCAACGCAGGGTAAAGTCATTGTTAATAATTGGGATGTAATAAAGCTTCCTCATTCTAAAATTCCAGAGCTTAGAAAAAAAATAGGAGTAATCTTCCAGGACTTAAAGCTTCTAGCTGATAGAACAATTTTTGAAAACACAGCTCTTCCTTTAGATGTAGCAGGCCTTGAACCAGAACAGATTGAAAAAAGAGTAGAAGAAATTTTAAAACAGGTAGGTATCTTTGAGCATAAAGATAAGTTTCCATCCCAGCTCTCGGGAGGCGAACTTCAAAGAGTAGCTATAGCTAGAGCTCTTGCTCTTTCTCCTGAAATTATTTTAGCGGATGAACCCACAGGAAATTTGGATCCAGCAACATCGTGGGAAATTGTAAAAGTTCTATCTGATATTAATGAGCAGGGAACAACAGTTGTTATGGCAACCCATAATGCAGACATTATAAAAAGCTTATCTAAAAGAGTTTTAGAATTATCACAGGGTAATTTAGTTAAAGATTCAAAAACCAAGCACAAAGCAAAAGATAAAGAGGAAAACAAAGAGGAGAAGGAGGAAGAGAAACAATGAACGCAATTAGATCAAGCTGGAAAAACATAAGAAGATCCCCATATCAGGCGATAGGAGCGATATTTATAATGACGCTGACTTTTCTTGCAGTTTCAATTTTCACTTTCATTCTTTTGGGTTCCTCGCGAGTAATTTCATACTTCGAATCAAAACCCCAAGTAACTGCTTTTTTTAAGGACGAAGCAACAAATGCCCAAATAGATAGTCTTAAGAAAGATGTTGAAACTACTGGAAAAGTTTCTTCTACTAAGTTTGTTTCAAAAGAACAGGCTCTTAAAATTTATCGCGAACAGAACAAAAACGATCCCCTACTTTTAGATTTAGTCACAGCAGATATTCTACCAGCATCTTTGGAGGTATCTACCGAGAAAATAGCCGATTTAGCAGAGATAAGTTCAGCGATTCAGAAATCTCCAATTGTTCAGGAAGTAATTTACCAAAAAGATGTTGTGGCAACGCTTTCTTCTTGGACAAGCGCTCTTAGAAAGCTTGGAGTTGCAGTAATAGTCATCCTGTCGCTTGTTTCAGTCTTTATTATGATAACGATAATTGGAATAAAAATTTCCCAAAAGAGGCAAGACATAGAAATAATGAAATTAATTGGCGCAAACAATTGGTATATTCGCTGGCCGTTTATTTTTGAGGGTATTTTCTATGGACTACTAGGCGCACTAGTTGGTTGGGTTGTTTCAGTAGGAGCGCTTTTCTATGCTACTCCTACTCTTTCTAGCTTTCTTCGCGGGATTCCAGTTTTTCCAGTCTCTCCAGTCTTTCTATTAGCTCTTCTTCTTGTTGAATTCGTTCTGGCTTCGCTTCTAGGCGCTCTTTCAAGTTATCTCGCGGTACTTAGATACCTAAAATAACATGAAAAAGTTTCTACTACTGCCCGTACTATTCTTGTTTCTCGCCTCTATTTTTTTAAGACCTGTCTTTGCTGAGACAGTCGAAGAGCTTCAGAAAAGAATTAATGATTTACAGTCTAAAATTACTGAACTTCAGGGTCAAGGAAAAACTTTGTCCAGTCAAATTGCTGTGATGGATAACCAAATTAACCTGACAGAGCTTAAAATTGCCTCGACCGAACAGCAAATTACAGATTTGACGCTAGACATAGATACAACTACAAAGAAGATAGGTAAGCTTGAAGGCTCGCTTGATAATCTGACTAGAATTTTAATTAACAGAATAAAAGCGACCTACATTATAGGAAGCGCATCTTCCTTCCAAATCCTCCTTGGTTCATCCGATGTTTCAGATTTTGTCGAGCGCGCTAATTATCTTCGCATTGCCCAAACTCATGACAAAAGACTTATTTATGATACGGTTCAGGCCAAAAATGATTACAGTAATCAAAAAGAAATTTTCCAGGATAAAAAGAAAGATGTAGAAGCATTAAAAGCAGAGCTTGAGGGATATACTGCCCAGCTTGAGCAAGAGAAAAGGGATAAAAATGCGCTTTTGCAGGTTACTAGAAACGATGAGGTGGTATATCAACAAAAACTTCAGGCAGCTCTTGCAGAGCAACGAGCAATTCAGGGAATT
>Ga0209518_1003795_pt1 | contig 12703 bp, 24 predicted proteins | sample RifGroB1_FD_183993 | JGI IMG/M metagenome (GOLD analysis project Ga0209518, IMG submission 183993) | Groundwater microbial communities from Rifle, Colorado, USA - Groundwater B1 (SPAdes) (version 2) | ecosystem: Environmental > Aquatic > Deep subsurface > Groundwater | place: Rifle, Colorado... | reverse complement strand
CTTCAAAACATCCCTCTGAAGACCCCCCGACGCAAAAACCCATCCCGCACCCCACGTCTTCGTACCCCGCTCCAGAAAACCCGCTTCCGTAAATGTCAATACTTCCAAGAATCCTTTCGTAACTCCACCTGGCACAGTAATCCCTCCATGAAATCAGTTAACGAGCTATAGGTTAACGAGCCAACCCTTCGACACGCTCAGGGCAACCCTGATCCAGAGGCGTAACCCTCTGCTTGAGTATACCCCCAAAGGGCACGGGTAAGTACAAGGGTTCAAGGGCAAAGGGTAAAGGGTTCAAGGGTAATGGATAAAGAACGCGATTAATTATCACAAAGTACAAAAAATTACGGGGGAATCATACAGGAGCGCCAATTATATACCGAATCGCGAATAAATTACGTGACATCTGGGGCAATTAACTATCGAATTGACAATAAATTACGTGAGAACCTGGTATGATATATAAGCAGAGAGACTTTCCGTTTCGAGGTCCGGGGGTCTTTCTTGAATTTCCTGACCTCATTCAAGGGAGGTGTAGTATGATGATCACGAAGTACGGGAAGAGGAACCACTTCATGCGGAATTGCCCTGTGGTACGCCGTCACCGGGCACACATGTACAGCGCCCCCTGGAAGAGCTGGGGTGAGCGCTTCATGGAGTGGGTGGATGAGTCCACCCGTGCCATGTACACCAGTGGAGACACTGTGTATATGGAACGTCGTCGTAAGCCCTGTCCCCACTGTCTGCTGCGCAGTAGGGTATAGGGCATAGGGGGGACTCCTGCCTGTATGGAGGGGTCCCCCTCTTTTTTTGTATGGTGAACATGGCTTCTATGTAGGAGCCAACCCTGCCCATGGGGTACATGGGTAGCCTTCTATGTCCATATGGACAGGAGGTGTAGTATGAAGAAGCTTATCATCATTACCCTGTTGGTGTTCGTCGTACTCGTCCTGGTTGTGGTCATAGGGACGATGCTGTCCCTGCCCTACCCGGAAAGCCGGGTCTTCATGCGGGCAGTCACGGGCGTTGATATGACGCCTGTCCACGCACATCGCATGGAGCAGAGTTGCTCCGCGTGCGATGTACGATACCACAACCTACGCCAGGAGGGGGGGTTGTGGGTGAAGGGTGACAAACAGTTTGTGTATTACCAGGTGAGCTATCGGGCTCGCTTGGCAATAATCAAGCGGGACAACGAAAGGAGGATAAATAGGTAGGTAAGTCGGAAGGGACTCCGCTTGTATAGGGAGTCCCTTCCCCCCTTTTGACGTTGAACATGGCTCATGTAACGAGTGGAGCCATGCACTGAATCCCCTGCACCCGTCCGGTCAACGGGTGGAGGAGTACGAAGGGAGGTGATAGACCACGGAAACCATCGTTATTCCGCGTCGGGTCAGGGCGTTCCCGGTGGGTGAGTGCCAAGAAGTGGCTCATTTGCTGGGGGCGGCTCCCTTGGAGGAGCAGGCGCCCTATCTGGTGCGGTGGTATAACGGCATGCGTGTCCCCGGAAGCCTGTGGGGACATAGCAAGGTCGTCATGTACCGAGAGGGTTTCGTCTTCTTCCTCGTGGCTGAGGACGAAGAGGAAACTCTCAGGGAATGGGGGTTCAGCCCGTCCGAACGGTTCGACGCCGGTGGAGTAATATACTGGCGTTGCGCCTTCCGTGAGGGCGGGGTTGTCCCAATCTTTACATGGGACAACGAAACTCTCAAGGAATGGGGTAGATGCGATATCTACGGTGACCTGTAGAAACCCCATTCCACCGTGTCGTAAAAGCGGGGCTGGGTAATCCCCGTTACCAACTATCCCGGTAGCCCATTGACCGGATGGGCTGCTGTGTTGGATGCATAAGACTTCCAGGCAGTGCCGGACTACCCGGGAGTCTTTTATTCATCCGTCCGGTACGAAAGGGGGACACGATGTTTGTGTTCTCTTCGCTCGGGGAGTGTATCCTTGAGCGTTTCAATAACGCCGTCCAGGGTCAGGTCGGGCAACTGTCCGACTCTGTCCTGGACGACTATCGGACCAGGGTGCGGGTTATGGCTAGAACCCTAGTTCGTGAGTGCTCACCGGAGGGGGTAGTGGGATCATTCCCTGCCCTCTTCGAGAGGGAGCTGCCTGAGCTTCATCCGCTGGCTGTCCTAGCGGGGAAACATGGGCGGCTGCTGTGGTGCGCTCAGCAGGGGATTGATCCTGGTCCTCTGTCCGATGGGGACAAAGTATTGTTCGCTATTTATCTGGAACACTACTTCTAGCCAGCCCTGTCACGAAGGCGAGTATAGTGGGGTAACCAAATCTCGTTAAATAACCCCCACACCATACACAATCTGCCCTTCGGGGTATGGAGGTTGAGATGGAAATGACATGGAAAGAAATTGTGGGCTGCCTAGCATTCTTTTTGCTTTTGGCAGTCCTGACTGTCCTGGGACTGTGTCTCTAGGATAGTCGGAAGGGACTCTGCTTACATAGGGAGTCCCTTCTTTTTTTAGGTGGTGAACATGGCTCATGTACGAGTCATGTCGAACACGAGGACAGCCCTGAACATGGCTGATTCCCCAAAACAAGAACCTTAGCCTTCTTGGAAGGAGGTGATACACGAGGAAACGCCCGTTTACTCGTAGCATCCGTGGCACATGGCTCTGCCTACATACCGGCTGCCCACCATGCTCTGGGTAGCCACACTCAAGAAAGGAGTGGACATAATGTCTACTCTCATGCAGGAAGAGATGGGCGTATGTTCGTCCCACTTGTTGATCATCAAAGTGGGATTGGGAAAATTCCGGGTGGGTAAAGCCATCCGTGAGGAAATCCCTGCCCTGCTGGAGAAAGTCTACAAGGCGGGGCGTAGCAACGTGGTCGTCCTGCGGTTGGATGACCACAAGGTATGGCTGTGCTCCAAGGGCTTGAAGAAGCCCAAAGAGCTGAAGAGCCACGCCTGGGTTTCGGAACTCGTCAGACAGGAATTGGCGAGCCTGAACAAGCCCTGGTAGCCCAAAGACGCTATGGCGTCTACACATAGACTCTCTACCATAGCTCTGGAGAGTCTTTCCTTGAAAGGAGGTTAGCCGTGTTTCTCATTACTGCTATTACCCGGTTGGTCCGGGAAGTAGCGTATGAGTACAGATATGGGCACATCGACGAGGTGTGCCGTATGTTGGCGGACCGGGAGGGCATGTTGGTCACCGTCACCCCGAACCAGGGATCGTATTTTATGGTTCCTAGTTTGTGGCAGGCATTCGCTGGGTACACGACCCACGTGAACCTGGATCCTGTCCAGATCCAGAACGATGCAAAAGAGCTGGGTATTCCGAAAGAATACCTGGCTGAAATAACCCTTACCCACGAGCTGGCGCACTACTGCTTGTGGAAAGAGGAAGTGTATCTGGCAGACAACGTCTGGGCGAATGAAGTGTTCGCCTGGGCAGTAATGAAGCCGAATGTACCCAGGTACCACTACCTGTTAGCCAGGGAGAAGTACCTAGGTAGCTACCAGGGTATTCGGCAGTAGTACGGAAGGGACTCCGCTTGTATAGGGAGTCCCTTCTTTTTTTAGCTGGTGAACATGGCTCATGTACGAGTCATGCCGGAACACGGGGATAGCCCCGAACATGGCTGATTCCCCGAACCCTGCCAGTGGGCACACTGGTAATCCTTCTTTGCTCGGAAGAGCAGGAGGTGTAGTATGGATATCTATGTGTCTATCTGCCACTATTGTGGGCAGGAGAAAGAGGTCGAGCTTCTTTTGATCACTACAATGGGTGATGAAGGAAGCACAGTGGTTGCTTGCAGAGACTGCGAACCGTCTCTGTTCTGGAGCCAGGCAGAGTGGGATGCGTACAACGCGACAATCCACATCCCTGCGGATGATGAGCTGCCGTTCTAGATGCACGGGTGCTCACGACACCCCATACACTGTCCCCTATCGTGAGCTATGGGGACTATTTAAAGAAAGGGGTCATCATGACCTGGTTAGAGAAGATGAACCTGCTACGGGTAGCGCAGGCGAAAGCCCATGCTACTCTTGCGGAATACGGGATTGAGGTGCGTCAGGTCGATGCAATGGCTTGGCGTTACTACAGTAAACACGGTGATACACTGAAGGTCAGCGACACCGTGGGACGGAATGGGGTTATCTGTGCCCTGTATCCGTCTGGTCACAGCCGCGCTTCAAAATGGGTGCGGATTGGTGCTACCAAGCGTGGCGTCAATATGATGTTCAAGAAGGGGAAGGTACTCTCTGTGGTAGTGGATGACACAGAGGTTCAAACGCAGGTATGGATGTCCGAGATGGCGAAATCGTTTCTGCGTCTTCCTAAGATATTGCGGAGGAGGCATCGCGGACAGGAGCGGATTAGAGAAGCAATAGAGTGGGACCAGTTGGTCGTCCTGGCTGGGGTCTACCCCGAGTTACTCGATAGGGTAGAACTTAAGTCGGTGAACAACCCAGTGCCCGACGAACGTGCCAACGACATGACGGCAATGTTTCTAGCACTGTCCTATCCGGGTCTTCCCATGGATCGGGCACTAGCAGTAAGGCACTATCCTTACTTGCGCGTAGTAGCCCGTAAGGTGGATTCGTGGGAGCAAGTAGAGCAGAAGTTGCTCTATACGAAATCCATGAAGAGGAGCTATTATAGGTCTATGAATGCCGATACCATGGCATTCCTGGATTGGGCGGCGTTCTTGCAGCGCTTGCCCAAGAAGTGCGGGTGGAACCGGGGATTCCAGGAGACGTTCCTGGAGAAGCGGGTAGGACGCAACCATACGCCTACTCGTGATATCGAGATCCTGTTCCGAACCTACAGTCCCCGAATGATCATGGGGCAACTGGATCGGATGGATCTTGTGAAAGACATCGGGAGGCTTTATAAGGAACTTATCCGTCTGGATGTTCCCTTCGAGTTCCCGAGGCAGTTCCGTGTTCAACACCTGCATGATGTCCTGGCTGAATTGGTTATCAGACATCAGCACGATAGCCAAAAAGCGGAGCAGGATATGTACCGGAATAAGAAGCTCTCTGTTCCGGAAGAGATCGTTTTGCTTGATGGGACACCTGTAGGTGGGTATACCCTGTCCATCCCCCGGAAGGGAATAGATCTCATGGAGATGGGGGCTGCCTTGCAGAATTGTGTGGGGAGCTACATTCCCGATGCTGTATCGGGGAGTAGCCTGATCCTGGGTCTTAGGGATCCAACCAGTATTCGGTACTGTGCCGAATACAAACGGCAACGGGGAGGCTATTATAGAAATGCGTTGCTAGGCTATGCCAACTCTCAGCCCTCGTCGGAACGGTTGGCATGGGAGTTGGACAACGTGGTGTTGTCCGCACTTAACAAAGGAGGGCAAGTATGACTCTGAAAGAGAGAGACCAGGTCAATTCGGAACTGGTCCAGAAGTGGAACGTGCGGTTGGATACCGTACGAACATGGCACGATGCACGTGCCGTTGCCGTATTGTACTCTTACCGCAGAAGGGGAAAGCCTGCCGGTAGTGGCGTGACGAGGCAGGTACCACACAAACAGGGATCCGGGCAACTGGATCTTTTCAGGTAGGATTGGGGGAGCCATACCTTTTTAACATGGCTCAATCCTCCAATCTTTTTGATAATCGTGAGAGCCACCTCCAATCTTTTTGGCTATGGTTGCGGGAGAGGCTCTAAGATCAAAACCAGGGATCCTCCAATCGTTCTGGAGTGGTCCCCACATGCCCTACAGGCTGTACCCTACCTCCACCCCAAATGCAGGTAGATCAAGGGAGTTTCCGCTCTTCCTCAGAGTGGAAGCTCTCTCGTTCGTTTTGTATCGTTTTATCGTTTTTCATCCGGAGGCTACCGAGCCTCCACAACAACTGAAAGGAGATTCTACCATGAATCTCAACAGAGTAGAGTTGATGGGGTTTCTGGGCGCGGACCCCGAAGTACGGACAACGCCCACGAGTAAGGTAGTTACCAACTTCCGCATCGGGGTAACCCGGCGCTGGAAGAATCGCCAGTCTGGGGAATCCCAGGAACAGACGGAGTGGATCCGTCTCGTTGCCTGGGAGAAACTGGGCGAGGTATGTGGTCAGTACCTCAAGAAGGGATCCCATGTGTATATCGAAGGGCGACTCCAGACCCGGTCTTGGGATGATGCTCAGGTGATATTGGACGGCAAGCCGCTCGTCCGGTACACCACGGAAGTCGTCGTCACCAGCATGAAGATGCTGGACCGGCGACCAGAGGACGGGACTGTCCGCAATGGGAGCACCGGGAGCAACGGCACAGCGAAAGCTGCGCCCAGGACGGCTACCCGTCGTAACCCGGAGATCGTCGCAGCGGTTGCTGAAGCAACGCAACCGGAGCTGTTCGACTCCGAAGAGGACTTCCCGTTCTGATTTAGGGGGGCTTGCCTGTACGGGAGCCCCTCACCCCCCTTTTACTTTAACGAGGAGGAGATTATGACTGTAACAGAAATCATGCGGCAGCGGCTTGTCCGGATAGCCGAAGAGTCCGGACAGGTTGAAGTCAGGCTTCTGTCTCCGACCAACGAGGCAGAGGACATACTCACCCGGAACAACTGCCGTCTCGTCCGGAAGGGGTATGAGACGTGGTGCAATTCGGACACATGCAACCACGTGAGTCACGACGCGGGTCAGGATTATCAGGTCTGGCTCGTGTCTCAGGCATTCGTGTCGGAGGCGAAGGATGCCTCCGAAGACGTGTGGGACATGGCTGACTACAGTCCTGAACTCGTCGTGGCAGGGGAGGACGGGCAGCCGGTCTTGCTTGCTACAACTAGGAGCCGGCATTATGCCAACCAGACACGGGTGGTCTATCCACATCCTATTCTGCGGGAGGGGAAGGGATCGTAAAATAGTCCGAGAGGGGACTCGCTTGCACAGGAGTCCCCTCACCCCCCTTTTTGCATCAACACGGAGGAGACCAATGACCAAAAGGACAATATCAGAACGCTCGATGAATGTTATTTTTGAGCAGTATGAGCAGACTTTACGTTTGCTCACCGAGTCCACGGAAAAGATGGCTCTGGCAAAGGAGCGTCTGAGACTTATCATGACAGATATCAGACCTCCACACACCCCTGATATCCCTGATATCCCTGATATCGAGGAGAACTCATGAAACATTTACTTTTCACAGTAGCCCTGTTCGTTCTCATGGGATGCTCCAATCCTGTAAGTGAGGTTGGTACTCCGATACCGGAGCATGCCACTCCAAAGGAGCAGGTCTCCGTGCTCCATGCTCCGGAACCTGTCATCCTCCGTATTCCTCCGGAGGAATATGCCAATATCAGTCTCTACCTGCGAGGATATCAGGTAGAATTCCTACAAGCCTCTACTACCCCGACTGACTCAGGAGTAGTAGTGTACTCCATTAACGGAACACCGGTTGTGATGGGGGTGCCCCGATGAGTATGGATTATAAGGTATTCATCCACGGGGAGGATGTATATGCCATATGGGACGGTGGCAGGCTTGCCATCGACAGTGTGGCGGACTACATCAGCCCCGACTTACCGGTACCAACCGACCCCGACGACCCATGGAACGAACTCATGGTAGACGGGGTACCGCTGCGCGTCTACACCGGCGAATTGCCGGACAACCACACAGTCCTGTCCGTCAACCATTACGGGCTCGTACTGGATGACGAGGGACGAGGACGGAAACGAAAGGGAGCATTATGTTGAATCCTAAGGTAGACAAGTTTTTGTCAATTGCCGTCAAGCAGGAGGCGATTGGCAACCAGCCTATGGCGGAAACTGCCCTGCGTCGTGCCCTGAAGGTCGCCGAAGAGGAAGGCGACGGCAAGGGCAAGAAGTCGTAGCTCACAGAATGGCAAGGAAGGCGTCTACCATAGGCGTATTTGGCTGTTTCGTATCTTAGAGGTATCCAAGTATCACTTTGATACGAAAATCGTGCTACGAGCCTGGAAAGTGCCTTCCTTGCCAAATGATGCTTAACTCTTGGAGGGGCAAATGGACAAGAAAATTGATGTACAGGAGTTGGATCTACTCTTACGTAAGGTGGAAGACGCCCTCGGACAGATAGCCAATCAGACAGCTACTGGATCCGGGGACACCCAGTCCTTACTCGAACAAGCTCAAACGCTTGTTCAGTACCGTCAAAAGCTCATGGCACGTCGGGACCGCCTTAAGGGTCTCGTGTGCCTCAAGCCCGACGCCATCGGTAAGACATTAGGCGAACTTAGGATGGCAGGGAAACGGGGAAGGCAGTCCCTGTCGCGTTACCTTGCCCAGATGGGGGAAGCCTACCGGGAAGAGATCGGAGTCGAGTCTCCGACACCTACCGGCAATGGCGGTGACCCTCTGTCTGCCATCAGGGACCGGATCAAGGGAATGTCAGCACCAGAGCTTGCCGCTCTGGAGGCATCCCTGAAGGACTCGCTCAGTGGCTGACGCCACTGGAGGTGGAGTCGATGGAGTTGGAGGGGCGGTGATCGGCATATTCACGGCAATCACTGCCCTACTCGTGTTCATCACCAAGTTTGGGGTCACCATCTTGGTGCTGATCGCCCTGTACTACATAGGCAAGGCGATCTTCACCGGGGATCCAGATCCCGAACCGGACTCTCTATCGAAGAAGGACATCGAGGCGCTCCTGAAGGAGATAGCCTCACAGAAAGGGAAACCATGAACAGCGTCATTATCCAGAAGTATGGGGTAGCACAGACCCATACTCACCCGGATGCTCACCGTAAGCCCATGCCGCCTCACAAGCGGAAGAAGGCAGTATCCACCCGGAAGTCCAATCTCACGAAGAGGCGTAAGGCTTTCGATGCCTCTTCGGTAGCCAATAACCCCGGGTACCATCGCCCGGGATCCGAAAGGAAGTAGCCGCGAGAAGGTTGGTTCTCGCAACCATTTTGGTGTGCCTGGACGTATACGCTCTTATCGTCATAGGCACTACCGTCACGTTCCCGTCCTACGACGCCCAGACAGCATTCGTCTACAGGGCATTCGGAATGGACTGGAAACATCGAAAACATCGACAGGAGCAGAACTGTCCTGTGTGCTTATCAAGGGGCGCTTCCATGAACAAGCCAAGAAAAATCAGGTATCCCCGTAAGGGGTTTGCCCTGATAGACGTAGCCGTCATGGGTCGCCCGTGGCGAATAGTCTTAGATCGGGCAATGGGATATAAGGGAGGTAGACGCCAACGGAAGACCATGAGAAGGGAACGTGCCGCATCCAGCCTGAATGGCTGGAACGGTAGCACGTAGCCCCCCGCCCGCTGGGCGGGCGCAGAGCGCCCGCCCAGCCCAACACCCCAAAAAAATTTTCAGTAAGAACACGAGTCTTCCCGGCATTCCCCCGGAATGCGTGGGACGAGTGTACGACTGATATTTTTTGTTTTGGGGTGTTGACACACACGCCCCCTGCTCAGGATTCGATTCTGTGCGTGCTACCCTGCGGCTATTTGGTTGCAAAATGTCGCAGTGGTGCATAGGTGTCACTTTGACACTGAAATCGATTTGAGCACGGCTTACGGTGCCTTAAATGGCAAATGACTGTTTTTAATAAGACAGGGAGTAGGGGGTAGGGAAACCCTATTCCCTATTCCCTATTCCCTAATCCCTGTTTTCAAGGAGGTTTGTCATGATATATCGAGTGTTTCATCATAGACCCGGATCGTTGGGATTCATGTTCCCTGATCAACTATGTTTCCCGGATGACTACGATCAAGTAGCGGACGTAGAGGCGAGTGATCTGGATGAGGCTTATGCGCTTACACAAACTGATCGGTATAACTGGATACCTAATCCCTCCATTTTCAATGTTCAGGTCACGGAAGCACGGAGTTCCTCCACAGGAGACATGTTCGTAGACGAAGATGGGAGACTGTGGCAAGTAGACTTCATTGGATGGCAGGCAATGGGTAGTGTACTCATACCCGCACTCATTGTGCCCAAGAAGAGTACCTGAAAACTTGTCTTTGCTGAATACTGAAAACTTTTTTAAATTTGTTGGAACCTTTTCGGGACTGGTGTCGTCTAACGGGTTGGGTAAGGTGTGGGTCATTTCCCCCTGCGCGGTTCTACCATGTGATATTACTGGACAGGACCGGGGACACACCGATCGGAGAAGTGGTGGACCTTCGACTCGACATGGTGACGTAACAATCATAGCGCTAACCCGGAAAGAACCAACCCCCTGATGAAGCTTCTCTCGCGCGTGCGCGATATACTTCATTGTGGGGTGGGGGCTCTCTCTGGTTAGGGGTGAGCCTTGGGGAGGTGTCGCCGGGTGCTCTTATAGAGTAGTGTAAAAGCTATAGTCTATAAGAGCAGGTAAGATGAGCGGAAAATTCAGGGATGGGGTGGCTTGGTACGCAAAGTACCTTGCGTCTAAACATTGGAAAGAGGTCAGGGACAGAGCTCTCTCATTCGCCGAGTATCGGTGTCAGGTATGTAATAGCGACAAATCCCTTGATGTACATCATCGTACCTATGAAAATATAGGTAGAGAACCAATCCAAGACCTTACTGTACTCTGTAAAGAGTGCCACGCCCTCTTCCATAAAGGAACCACCCGAAGAAAACAAATTGTACTAGGAATACCTACCTGTTGTAGACAGGTTAGCAGAAGTGATGTCATAAAGAAGTCTCACTGTCCCGAATGTGGAGCATCACCTGGCGGGGAATGCATCTCAAAAAGAGGAACCCCCAGAAAAAGCGCCCACAGAGCACGATGGAATAGGTTTATAGAGCAAAGGCTCCTGGATTTCGGTCCAGGAGCCTTTTGCTTTGCTCAGGGAGCGGGGTTTCCCTAACCCCTAATGGAGGTACGTCATGACCCGACTGATCCGTATATACGTCCTGCTCTCCCTTAGTACCGCAAGCCTGATAGGTTCGGTGGCTCTTCTAATAATGTGGGGAGTGTTGTTCTTTCAGGACAGAACACCATCACTGGAGTCATGGGCATTGCTGTTTGGTAATGCCGCCTGTCTCGTCGTATGCGAGATCACGAAGCGGTACGGAGAGTACAACATCGAACTCTGGAAGGAGGAAGACTACAGTGACGAGTGACGACAAGCAAGAGCTGGAGTACATTGCCCAAAGGGTAAGGTCAGCCCGAAAGAGCAGGGGACTGACGCAGGTAGAGCTTGCTCTTGCAGCAGGCACGACATCTATTACCGTATCAAGACTGGAACGGGGTGAGAACTTCACCGTAGACACCCTACTCCGGGTATGCCATACTCTGAACTTGAGTATCGTCCTGATTGAACTATCCCAAGAAGGATAACTCTATGACCACTTTGCGCTTAGAGTGTATCACCTACGGGAATGGTACCCTCTTCGACCCGGAGAAGTTCCAGCCTATACAGAACTACTTCCTGAAACCCCAGGGAGGACTATGGGCAACACCCATAGGTAGTGGGTTCGGGTGGAAAGAGTGGTGTGAAGAGAACAACTTCCACCAGAAGGAACTGAAAGAGTCCTTCACCTTCGTTTACGAAGGGAGGACACTCGTCATAGACTCCGAAGAGAACATACGCAGTGTGCCGTGTATAACAACAGGTAGTATCATACCCTTCCCTGACTATGAGCATATGCTCAAACAGGAAGTACAAGGTATCCACATGACCCTGTCAGGACTGAGAGCTACCTCCAGTAGATTCATTCCACTTCCAGGACAACCCTGGTTCTACGGATGGGACTGTGAATCCCTGCTCGTGATGGATCCCAGTACGGTAAAAGCAGGGAGTAGGGGAGAAACAGGGAGTAGGGAAACCCTATTCCCTAACCCCTATATGTCGTAACTCGCGTTTTTGGTATGGTTATGCTAAAAAATTAACAGTATTGGGGCACAAGAACTTAGTCTCGGTTGCTCCAGAGCTGGAGACGCCTCAAGCCAAAAATAGTTACAGTAACGAGTGACACGCTCATCCTTCCGCCTTCTTACTTCACACTTCACACTTCAGGAGAACCCCCCATGCCCGGCATGATAAGAGATTGGGCAGTCGAAGACCAGCCCATCGAAAGACTGTACTACCACGGACCGGGTATCCTGTCCGTAAGTGAGCTGATGTCCATTCTGATACAACCAGTTCACCGGCAGAAAGAACAGAATGCCCTGGACCTGACACGGGACATCATGTCCCGATTCGGTATACGGGATCTGGCAGGCAAAGGTATGTCCGAGCTTCTTCAGATACCAGGAGTGACCCGCACCAAGGCGGCTATCCTCATGTCCGCCATGGAACTGGGCAAACGTGCCCAGACCACCGACCTGGAGAAAGTGTCCTTCGGCGCCAGCACAGAAGTAGCCGCTCACTATCTACCTCGTCTGAGGGACCTGAAGCAGGAGGTTTTCATAGTGCTTATGCTGGACGCACGAAACAAGCTCATACGAGAAGTCAAAGTCTCCGAAGGTAGTCTTACTGCCAGCATCGTCCACCCGAGAGAGGTGTTCAAACCCGCCATCCTGGAGTCAGCAGCATCTGTCATATTCCTGCACAATCACCCCAGCGGAGACCCATCAGCATCACAAGACGACATCAAGATCACTACCCAGCTCGTAGAAGCGGGTAAGATCCTTGATATCCGAGTACTGGATCACATCATAGTGGGTGACCGGACATTCACCAGCCTGGCAGCCAGAGGATTCGTCTAAGAACAGGGAGTAGGGGAAAGACAGGGAGTAGGGGGTAGGGGAAAAACAGGGAGTAGTAATTCCTAATCCCT
>Ga0209518_1003792_pt1 | contig 12710 bp, 16 predicted proteins | sample RifGroB1_FD_183993 | JGI IMG/M metagenome (GOLD analysis project Ga0209518, IMG submission 183993) | Groundwater microbial communities from Rifle, Colorado, USA - Groundwater B1 (SPAdes) (version 2) | ecosystem: Environmental > Aquatic > Deep subsurface > Groundwater | place: Rifle, Colorado... | reverse complement strand
CGATGCTCATGCCTTTGCCAACGAGCTTCGCGATAAAGCGGATGTTGAAAAGTCAGACGTTGAAGTGCAGTCTCACAGGCTCAACCCGGAAGGTCTGGTCACCCAGAAAGAAGCGGCCTTTGACCCGGAAGCTGAAATTCGATTTATCCAGGACAGCACGGAAATGCGCATCCAGCTTACTGATCCACTGATGCTGCGTGGCTACAACAATTTGTGGCATCCCGGTGTATCTGGAGCATTGGAAATATTGAACGCCTACAACGGCTGGTTGCGGCAGATGTATACGCAGAAAAACCCGGCATGGTTTGTATTGAACATCTTCAAAGACATTCCGAGTGCAGCCATTTATTCGACTGGCGAATATGGCGCGAAGGTTGGAGCGAAAGTTTTTGCCAATATCCCAAAATCTCTCGGAGCCGCATGGAATTTTCACCACAACAAATCGGCTGGTGCCGAGATGGACAAGATCATCCGACTCTATCTGAATAACGGCGGGTATACCGGGTTTGCATATGTCGGGGATATTGAAGCCCAAACGCTCAAGTTGGAAGGCATGATACATCGCTACACATCATGGGGCGAGACAGCGAAAAAATTCAAAGAAGGTGAGTACAAGAAAGGTTTTAATGATGCCGGTGTGAAAATGCTCAACACCCGATTCATGGCATGGATAGAAGCTCTCAATACCACGTTTGAAAATGCAACGCGCTTGGCCGTGTTCAAGTCGGCAATCGACTCGGGGCTAACACCAAAGCAAGGCGGGCTGCTGGCCAAGAATGCCAGCACCAACTTTAACCGGCGCGGCGAGTGGGGGCCAAATATGAATGCGATCTTTTTATTCTCGAACGCCGGGATACAAGGGACTCGCAACGTGGGCCATGCGCTATTCTTTTCACCTCATAAAGAGCAGGTCTGGGCATTGATGGGTGGAATGGTCGCATTGGGAGTTATGGCTGGCATGATGAGTGACGATGATGATGATCTGGTTGACGATGGAACACGATCGAAAGCCATTGTATTCAAATTCGGCGACACACAGGTTTCCATTCCAATGCCATACGGGTTTGGCTTCTTTGCGGGGTTCGGCCAGCTTATGGCTCAAGTAATAAAATACCCCGAAAAACGCGACAAGATTGCGGTGAAGATGGCTGATCTAACCATGAATCACTTCTCTCCATTCGGTAATCCTTACGCGGGAGGGAAGGCGAAGATTGAGGGGCTGGCTAATTTGACTCCAACCATCATGAAGCCGTTTGCCAACACCGCTATGAATATCTCGCCGTTCGGCGGCATGATGTACCCTGAGAGTCCGTTTGGGAATAAGCCAGACAGCGAGAAGGCATGGCGCAATACGCGCGGGACGACTTACGACATCACGGCAAAATGGTTGAACAGCATTACTGGCGGTGACGTGGCGCAGGAAGGTATGGTATCGGTATCCCCCGAAACTCTGAAGCTGGGCGTGAATGTTTTGTTTGGCGGGGCCGGAAGACTCGCGACTGATTCCGTTTCGTTGCTGTTTGATGTGCCAAGCGGAAATGCCAAGGCCAAAAACATCCCGGTAGTGAAAAACTTTTATCAGTCCATCGACACTGACGCATACATGAGGCGGTTCTACGATAAGTCGGCAGAAGCAAATGATGCCTACAAAACATATCGCGCCTACATCAAAGCAGGTGATCGCAATGCAGCCAAAGATTACAAAATAGAAGAGCGCGTGATGGTAAAGATGGGTGGTTTGGTTTCAGACTACAATGAGAAATTAGCCGACCTACGCAAACAGGAAGATAAAATAAAAATGTCTTCACAGCAAAACGAAATTAAAAAAATCAAGCTGGATAAAATTGATGAGAAGCGTCGCAAAATAGCGAAGAGGTTTAATGCGAAGCTGAAGGAATATAACAAGTAGTCCCATGTCCGCATCATAACAGGATTGAACAAATGATTGTTTAAGCGTAGCATGTTTTCGACTGTCGAGATGACAGCCACTTCCGACAGCGCAAACAGAGAAATAGCCCACGGAGAAACATCATGTCAGTAGTCATATCGCCCATACCGAAGCTCCAGTTTAACCAAAGCAACCTTCCTCTTGCTGGTGGACTTTTATTCACCTATGCAGCAGGAACGACAACCAAACGCAACACCTACACGGACGCGACCGGTACAACGCCAAACGCAAATCCAATTGTGCTTAATTCCAATGGCGAGGCCAGCGTTTATCTCAGTGAGGGCGTGCTCTACAAATTTACACTCAGCAATCCCCTAGACACAGACCCGCCGGCGAACCCCTATTGGACGGTCGATAATATTTATGGCAGTGCTTTTTTCTCACTCCCGTATGCAGATGCGGGCGGAACCGCCGATGTAATCACAGCATCCTATCTCGTCAACAGCGAGGTATTGGATGATGGTTATCCGCTGCTGCTCGACATCGGCACGACCAACGCAACAACGACCCCGACATTCGCGCCGACATTAAACGGGGTCGCCAAGAGCGCACGGACAATCGTGAAGTTCGTTGGGAATGTCGAAGTCCCGCTGGCTATTGGTGATCTGCAGGGCGTTGCAATGCTGATTTATAATTCGGCGAATACGACATGGATATTACAGAACCCGTCAACCGCAAATGCTGCGGTGGCAACGGTCAACAGAGCATACACCACGGCCGGAACATCAACGGCATATACACTGTCTCCGGTGCCTGCAATCACAGCGTATGCCGCTAATCAAACTTACGATGTCATCTTTAACCAAGCCAGTGGCGCAGCACCAACAATCTCAATCAGCGGAAAGGGATCACCGCCAAATCTGGTATATCAAAATGCGGATGGCACCTACACGAATATCGCTTCAGGACAAATCCCCTCTGGTTGGCAAAGCACGGTAAAACTGGTCAGCGCATCCCAGGCGCTGGTTACAAAATTACCTCTTTTGACGGCATCGCCAAAATTACCGACCATCAGCGCAACGGTCGCATCCAGCGCTTTAACCATTGGCGCGTCAACGCTGCCGCTTGATTTCCGTTCGGCCACATTGACGGATGGATCAATCACCACTATCAACGCCGCGCCGGCCGCATTGGTGGTTCCGTCAACAGCAACGCTCGGGACCACCAGCGCAGTCCAGTCACGTTTGCTTGTGTTGGAATTGCTGAACGCCGGGATTACTGAACTCGCAGTCGTTAATGAATCAGGCGCACTTAAACTCGATGAGTCCGCCGTTATTTCCACTACGGCTATTTCTGCTGCGGCGGACTCGGCATCTGTAATTTACTCGACAACCGCACGCACCAATGTTCCGTTCCGCGTGATCGGGTTCATCGAATCAACGCAAGCGACTGCGGGCACATGGGCAACCGCACCCAGCACGATACAAGGACTCTCGCAATACCCGGCAACGCAGGTGACCCGCGAGACGTTTACAGTAAGCGGACTGTGGACAAAACCATCCTGGCTAACGGGCAACGAAATCATCAAGGTGGAAATATGGGGTGGGGGTGCCGGCGGCGGTGGTGGTGGAAGTATCGGCGGTGGTGGTGGCGCTTACAACAGCAGAGATTTTCTTGCATCAGAACTCTCGCCTACTGAGACAGTTACTGTTGCCGTAGCAGCTGCTGCAAATACTGATGGCGGGACAACTTCATTTGGCACACGCTTGTACGCTTATGGTGGCGGTGCTGGTGCTGGCAAAGGTGGCAGCGGTGGCGGAACCCGTGGTGCCGGCCAAGCGACAAGCGTCGGTGGGCTCGGATATAGTGCAACAGTAGGCGCCGCGCTCGGAGCAAATGCGGTTGATGGTGGCGGCGGCGGCGGTGCAAATCCAGGAGGGGGAAGTTTTTGGGGTGGCGGTGGCGGATCAACTGGCGGGCAAGGAGGATGCTCAACGTTTGGTGGCGGTGGCGGCGGTGGTGCCGGTGGAACTGGCGGCGTATCGCTTTGGGGAGGTGCCGGTGGCGCTGATGGCGGAAATGGCGTAGCACCTGGCGGCGGTGGCGGAGCGACAAGCGGTACTGGCGCAAGGGGTGAATGCCGAGTGACTATTCTTCGGGTGAGTTAGATGGAAAGCATCATCGCACAGCACTACTCAGACCTGATAAAGGTGATGTTCTGGCTAATCACCTCAATCGGTGGCTTGCTTATTTTTACGCTCGGATGGATAGGCAAGATGGTTATCAGCAGACTCGGTAATATCGAAGGGGAACTAGGTAAAACAAACGATACGCTGAGTAAGATCGAGACCGACATACGCGGTGAACTATCCCAGCTAGACCGGCGCATTGCTGTCGTGGAAACGCGCTGCCAGATCAACCACGGAAAAGGAGAAACAGGATGAGCGCACTATTCAGCTTTTTAGGTGGCACGGCATTCAGGATGCTTTGGGGAGAGGTCTCGCACTGGATAACCGCGAAGATCGAACACCGGCAAGAGGTCGAGCGTATGCAGTTGCAGGAGCAGTTCGCGGCGGCACAACATGCGCGCAATCAGGACGCCATCAAAATGCAGGCTGACATAGGTGAGAAGATCATCCGAGTACAGGCAGAAGCCGACCTGGCGCGTCTCGATGTAGGGGCGTGGGCGCAGGCTGTCACTGACGTGGGTAAGCGCACGGGCATCCGCTGGCTGGATGCGTGGAATGGCTCTATCCGACCCAGCGTGGCCACGTGGGCAATCATTATGATGACACTCGCTGAATTTGGCGTTTATACGATGAGCGAAAACGCATGGTCGATTGCCGGGGCCGCACTCGGTATTTATCTGGCCGAGCGCGGCCTCTTCAAGCGGGGGAAAATGTGAACACCGCACTTGCGGTTGAGATTGCCGAGGCACTGTGCATCCGCTGGGAGCGCGTGATGCTAGTGCCGTATTTGTGTCCGGCAGGAGTCCCGACCATTGGCGTGGGCGCGACCTACTACGAGGACGGCACGGCGGTAACGCTCAGCGATCCACCGATCACCCGCGAGCGCGCACTTGAGTTGCTGCACTGGATGATTACCACGCGCTACCTACCCGCCGTGGCGCGGTTGTGCCCCGCGATCAATTCGCCGGAGCGCCTCGCCGCGATTATCGACTTCGCGTTCAACCTTGGGGCGCGCAACCTGACAACGAGCAACCTCCGCAGGCGCATCAATGCGCAGCAGTGGGACGCGGTGCCCGCAGAGTTGCGCAAGTGGGTGTGGGCCGGGGGCCAACGGCTGCGCGGCTTGGAACGGCGCAGGGAAGCAGAGGTGGCACTGTGTTGACTGAGGTTATCGCAGATGTGTCTTTCATCGCCGCGCTGGCCTTGCTGGTTGTGCTGGCAATTGACTGGTTAGGCTGGTGATGTGCGCTACCGGCTCAAGTCCGGATTAAACGAGCCGCTGCCCAACCGATGCTGGCGTTGCGGCGCACCGTGCGTAGGATGGATGTGCCCGATTCACATCACAGGGCGGGAGTAATCCCCTAATCACCAGCCGCACGTTCGATCACCGAGGCGGTGCCTGCCTGCCCGTGTTTGCGCAAATTTACCGATACCTCTCTGAGCAATGCACCGCGCTCTTCCACCGGAGTTTCGCGGATCAGCAAAGAAATAATTTCTACTGAGTTGCCGTAGAACCCGCCCGGCTGCTTTGTTTCGTCAATGTCGCTCATCACGCCTCTCCTTTCTCAACCGCATCATAATCGCTCTTGACTACCCGTAGCCCGATGAACAGGCTAATCCAGAATATTGCCACGGCATAGAGTAGGTAGTTCATCGTTGCAGCCATTCGCCCGTAAACCACCCACGGGTAAATTCCCACCATGACATATCTGTAGCTCCAAGCAACCGACTCACGCCCCATGCGATAGGCAACATACAGATGTAACTGATGATTGAAAACGGCACCCATACGATCAGTACAATGAGCCACGCGCAGATATTTTTGAGCATCTTCATAATCCCTCCATCAGTTTATCAAACCTCAAATGCCTGTGCCTGTGCGAAACTCACAAGAAAACCAGAAGCATTACGATGCCCTCCGCCGCCGTATTGCTTGGCAATCTCTGCTACGTCCACCCCTTCATCTGTTGACCGCAAACTGAATACCCGTCCTTTTGGCGTATCCCAGTAGCACGCCCCGAATGGACGACCTTTTGCCAGTTCATGTCCGGCATCCGATGACAGCGTATACGGCAAGTTGGCGACTTGAACATTAAATCCTCCAATAACCATCGGTCGTGTGACCACGCTAAGTAGCTCGTTGATGTCTTTGAAGTTCTTGCGCTCGATTGCTTTGCCCTCGATAGCCAGCGTTTCCACATTCGCCGCCATAAGTTCGTCCCATATCTGGAAATCATACGGATATGAGAAAACATTGGCCTGTATTTCGCGCGTATTCTGTAAAGCAAAGCGCCATAGATCACGATCTTCAATGTGCAAAAGCAAAATGGGTGGAGGCTCGTTCGGGAAAAAGTGATCCCAAGTGATGCGCGCCCCGCTACGGTTTACGTCAAATACCGTAAGCACATTGGTAGGCAGATCAACCAAATCCTCAACTGCTGTTTTGTGGTGATCGAGAATCACAATGCTGTTGGCCTTCGCCGCCATTTCAAGTAACACTGGGCGTTTATAACTGAAATCCACCATCACCACGTCCCTGCCAGTAACATCAGGCGCAGGCTCTTGATATACCCCGGGATGGAATTCAATATCACCAAGCGCTTTGCGAACTACCCAAGCGGCTCCAAAACCATCAGCACAGTTACCATGATAGATGCACATGCTCATTTTATAATCCCTCCATTAGTTTAATGTACTTACACGAAGCCAGCCCACCATCAAACGCCACCATCTCACCCCGAGCAATCCGCACCAGCCGCTCACTCATGGCCTGATTCTCGACGCGGAGTTGGTAATGCTCCCGATAGTCTGCCGTGATAAAGTACAGAGTGATGAGCGCGAACACGATCAGGATTGCGTACAGCAGCGGTGCGCCATTGGTTTCCATGTCGAGGATGCGCTGAGTCTCGGATTCTCGCTCTCGCTTGGAGTTCAGGGCGATGGTTAGTTTGTGATGTTCAAGGCTTGGCATTTATGGCCTCCATCATAGCGTCTGCTATGCGTTTAAAATCCTTCAACCAGAACACGTCAAAGGTCATCTTCCTATGCCAGTTATCGTCATCTTCGATATAGATCGACACAAGGCCATTGCTTCCGCCGGCTGAAAATTTCCATCCGAACAATGATCCGTGTCCATCCAGTTCTTCTTCGCCTAATGGGGTTTCGTACAGTTGGGCATTAGTATTCATCATTCACCTCTCTCAACAATCAAGCAAAAATTGCCGCTGCCATACAGGAATAAACCCAAACAATTTCCATGTCTCTACAGCAATGCGGTAAGATGGTAGATACTGGCTGCGTTCATCAACAATCAAAACATAAACAGTCTTTTTCATCATTCACCTCTCTTCTCTGCGGCTACATTGTGCAGTACCGTGGCGCAATCATAAGCACTACCGACAAACCCATCGCGTAAAACTGTTTCACAAATCTCCGCAGACTTATCAAAAATGTTCGCCTCAATCTCCGCCTTGTGCTTGGCAACTGTTTCGGCTGTGGCTACAAGAGCATCTTGTAACTTATCAAGCGCGAATGGAGTAACTGCATACGCTGGGAAATCGCCGGCAGTGTTGAATTCTTCCGATTCTGTAGCAATACGTTTGCAGGCATCTTCCAGATTTATCAGCTTATCCTTGCAGGCGGTGAGTTCTGCCTCATATTCTGCAATCTCTTCGTTGGCTAGGTCAATTGTGTGGAACATAGATTCAATCTGTTGTTTGCAGGCTGCGAGTTCACGGCCAGCAGCCTTGCCATCTTCCAGTCCTTTTATGTAAATATTAGACTCATTCACAAGCTGCTCGTATTGCGTATGGATACGCTGCTCGGCTTTGGAGATTAGCTTGGCGAGTTCTTCTGCGCAGGTGTTCGGTATTTCAAACTCATCCCACAATGCTATGTTGCCATTGAGATGATATCCAGCGATGCCCTTCGATTCAGACATAAGTCCGTTGAACCAATCTAGCGCGGCCTGCTGCTCTACCAGTTTGTTTTCAAGCTCATCAATCTTGTCCTTGTCCTGCTGGCGGATATTGATAATGTCGTTGCCATTCTTGTCTCCTGTCTCTGCGATTACTTTCGATGTTTCATAAAGCGCCTTATTTGCAGATTCTATGGTCTCATCTGCCACGAGTTTATCATCCGCATGTCCGTGCCGTTTCAAACGGTGGAGTACGTTCACGCAGTTTTGTAGCTGTCCCCACAGCCTGGCCCGCTCCTCTTGCAGTTTTACTTGCTCAAATGCTGATAGCGCGTGCATGGTGGCCTCCTTTATTCATCTTTTTCATTTCCATCAAATTCCCAACGCCGCGAGAAGCAAAAGCATAATCAGGATCGTGTATACGGTTAGCCATTATTTAATCCTCCGAAAAGAAATACACCACACCCACGGATTGGCGGCCCATGAACCGGGGCCGTTGATGGATTCCCAAAGATTTTGATAATCGATCGGTTCCGTTTTTGAGGTTGATAGCATACAACCTTCTGCCAGCACATCACTCATTGATATATCACGTAAGCGCTCGACGCGCACGTTGACGATCTCCAGCAGGATGCGCGAGGCCCAGCGCGGCATGAAAATAGATGGCCTTAATTTACCCATGCCTAACAAGTAATAACCTTGGTCTCCAGCCAAGGAAGTGCCGAGTGCTTCATATTGAATTCCTGCGCCCGGAGCTATATCACGCGGGCTGTAATTATCCAAAGATTGGTAAGTGCGCCATGATTCGCGCACCCAAAGCTTGCCGAGCGGCTCATCATATGTATCGCATAATGAGTAAGGGCACCATTGTTTTGCTATGTTTGGGTTTGAGAGACCAATAAGATTATGCACATTTGGACTGGAGTCAAAACAAAAATTTCCACGTTCATCAAACCGTGCATTGGCGAACGGGAGATAGTGTGAAAATACTTTTTCAGGTTTTATGATCCGCCGCGTTTGGCTTTTTTGACCACTCAGAATGGCTCTCACCATTGCGGCAGAAAATAAGATTGGGCGTTCTTTCATTTAGCCTCCTTTGGTGCCGGCAACAGCTTCGCCGCAGTAACGCACTCCGGGCAAGTGCTGATTGATGCGCCGACAAAGATGTATCCACAATCAGGACATTTACGCTGTGCATCTTGCAGGTATTGTGGGGGTGGATTTACTCCGCCGTTTTCGTAGAGGTTTCTCACGACTGGTTACTGGTCTACATCATCGAAAACTGAGCGGGTGCCATCGGCATTCATGAGCGTGCCGTCTTCTGCAAAATAATTTTTACCTTTGGCTAAAGCGATTGCCTTTGAATACATCTTCACGTTTGGGTCACCAACACCAGACCAGTCTTTGAGTTTAGAAAACCATTGCATCGCATCTTCAAGTGCTTCGAGCAACAACGGCGCAGCCTTGCGTACCAGTTCGTCTGCCGCATTGACCGCAGCAAGGCACTGGCGCTCTGCATACGCCGCAGCCTCTTCTTTCTGCCTCAGATCAGCCGCTATGGCATCCAGGCGCTTTTGTTCGGCTTGTTGAGCCTCACGTACCAGCCTGGCCTGTTCGACCTGCTGGTGGCGTTCCTCGGCAAGCTGCGCATCAACTCTGTGGCGTTCCTCGGCTTGCCGCACAAGCTCTGCAGCGGCAGCCTCATCGGCAATGCGGCGTTCTTCTGCCAGACGTGCTTCCTGTTCGTTGGCGAGCCGTGCGCGCTCTTCCGCTGCCTTGCGATCGTCTTCTGCCCGGCGTGCCGCCGACTCAGCTTCAAGTTGCGCCAGTTTGGCGCGATCAACGCGGATCTGCTCGGCCTCGGCTTCGCTGGCTACCCACTGCGCCTGCATATTCTGCAACCGGTAGATAGCAGCATCCTTGGCTTGTTGGGCATCTGGCTGCAATTCTTCAAAGTTTGTACCAATCTCGATGCTCTTGGCCTTTATCAGCGATTCGGATGTGGTGGACAACGAACTGCATGTTTCAGCAAGGTCTGATATTTCCTTGATGCGCGCGCGCAACGCTTCCACCCTGGCGATCTCAACCTGCAGCTTGGCCTGCTTCTCGGCTTCCTTGCGCGCTTCCTCGGCTTCGATCTGGGCGGCAATTGGCTTTTCCAAGGCTTCCAGTTTTCCAGTTATACTTTTTGCTTCCTCATCAATAAGCCGACAATGATTTAGTGCTGGGGCTTTTATACTTTTCCGGAGATTTTCAAGATTTACCCTGTAACCCCTAAGTTCTGCTCTGGCGGCTTTTGCTTGTTCAAGACCGGTCTTGGTTGAAACATCAAAAACAACCGTTGCGTACTTCCCGGCAAGCATAGTCAATGCCGCTGCCGTTTCATTATATTCAGCAACTTCGCAACTAGCCTCTGGTTCGATGATTGTAAAACTGTTCACAATGTATTTCCTCCGTGTAATTTTCGTTTTGCCTCAACATAGACAACATGGGCAGATTCAGCACTACGAAATGTGCCAAGGTAATGCTGCTTACCACCAGCATAAATTCTCGCCATATATCCCCATGGTTTTTGACTTACCCCAAGGAAACCACAAACATTTGTACTCATTGCTCGGCACGTATTTTGTTGATTTATTTGCCGAGACACATCGCGCAAATTGAGCCATGCATTATTGCTGCTTACCGTATCCTTGTGGTCTACCTCACCGACCGGCCATTTCCCAGTCATATACAACCAAGCTAGCCGCGAAGCCCTGTGAGTCCGCTTGTTGATTCTGATAAATACACGGCCTTCCCTGAAAGAACCAGCAACATCACCAATCATAATCCTGCGCGCTGGCTTCACTTTCCAGACAAAAACACCAGTCTCTGGGTTGTAATCCAGAAGTTCTTTCAGGCGGACTTGGGTAAGCATGCTATTTCTCCTTTATTAAATTTCTTTCCCGGTACATCGGAACGCATTCAACACATTGCCCGGTACTGGAATATCTCAATCCATCATGTCCATGCTTGCAAGGCGTACCAAAAAACTTTGTCTGCCCTAAAGCGCGCGCCGCCAACTTTGCTAAATCAGGCGGTCTAGGTGGCGGGATTGCTGGCATCGTTGAACTCATCACGGCGTTTTTTGTAGAGCCTGTTCAGGCCTTCCACCTGATCCGCGCCGCCGGTGCAGTATTGTATGAGGTCAGCAGATGCATCCAAGTTGTCCTGATCGGTTGCCTTCTCAAGTTTGGCGGCGATTTGGGCGTAGGTCAGTATGGGCGCGCCGGGTTGCGCGGTCTTTTGTGCATCATGCTCGATCACTTCGCCGGTTCCTTTGTCAACGGTGCCGCCGGTATCATTGTCAACCGTAACCGGCTTACCACGCAGTTCCGTGATCCGCGCCCGGTACGTCTGGTTCGCCGCTTCGCGGTCAGATTCTGCGGTGAGTTTTTTCGCCAACTCTTGCGCCTCAAACATCTGTTTCGGCGTTGTCGCTTCACCGATGGCCCGGTTCACTTCGGCAATGGTCGGCGCTGCTGGTAACACCACGTTGCGCAACCGCTGTGTGCCGGTCTGGTACTCGGTCTGTTGATCTGTTGATGGTGTAATGTCGCGCGCCTCATCAAAAGATTTCCCTTCCATTTCGTCGGCGGTCGGTGCAGAACCGAGTTCCGGGAAGGCTTTGCGCAAGGCCTGTGCTTCGGCACATTTGGCAAGTTGCGCATAAGGCCTCCGCTTCCACATGGTGTTTGGTGCCGTTGTTTCATTGCCCGCTGTGGCATAATTTTCCAGCCAAAACTCCTTTGCCGTAAAATCGACTGCAACATTTCCAACAATGCGCTTCACGGTGATTTTGCACCATTCTGGGTATTCCATTTCACCATCAGGGATCATCGTGAATGTCTTATCATCACGCGAAGCATTGTTCCATTGCTTTCGCATGACAGCCATTTTTTTGGATGGGCCGTATTCAGGTTCCGACATGCCAGCATACAAGTTTGTGCGTGCCGCCTGAGTGCGATACAAACCAATTCCGGGCATGACTACATCGCGCTTAACCTTGGATGTACTGCCATTGTCATTTTTAACTGTTACGTCCATCGGCACGATGTGCACTGGCTTTTGCATCGGGTCGAGGCCAGATGCCTTGCAATACCCGATTACCAGCTTAATTGAGTCTGTCTGCGCGCCAGGGTAAAGGCTGTTCCGCAGTACATCAATTAGTTGCTGTTCGCTCATCACCGCCAATGCTGCGCTTTGAGTTTTCACTGCGAGTCCGCCAACATTGACCTGTTCGTTTTGCTTTGTGATATCTTTATTCATGGTTTTCTCCTTGGTTAATTGCTTCAATTTGCTTACGCTTCGCCCTTGCTAATTTTGCAGAGACAGACATTTTTCGGCGCGTCTCAACAGAGTGTTTTTTTCCGAGCATACATTTTCGAGTTGCTAGTTGCTCTAAAGAATGATGCTTTCCTTTCTTCGCCATCGACATCTTTACAAGTGTTTCAGCAGAGAATACTTTGCCCAAGTTTGCTGCCGATATTTTTTTGCGGGTTGTCAACGATATAATTTTCCCCTTGTTAGCCCGTGAAATTTTTTCTTTGGCACCACATGAAAGAGGTGGGAGCTTTCTGCCTATTGATGCCGCTGAAATTTTTGCTCTTACCTTGGCAGACTTAATATGCCCGCTTGTTCCTTCTCCGCCGTCAGTCTGATTGCATAATACATATCC
>Ga0209518_1003788_pt1 | contig 12717 bp, 10 predicted proteins | sample RifGroB1_FD_183993 | JGI IMG/M metagenome (GOLD analysis project Ga0209518, IMG submission 183993) | Groundwater microbial communities from Rifle, Colorado, USA - Groundwater B1 (SPAdes) (version 2) | ecosystem: Environmental > Aquatic > Deep subsurface > Groundwater | place: Rifle, Colorado... | reverse complement strand
TACCCATGACTTAGCAAAACAATACTTGGCGAAAGATGATTGCGCTGCATTCGATATACTTAAAAAAACAGGCACTGCCCAAATGGTTGCGCCGAATAAAACCTGCGCATATTTCAAAAAGTGCAATCTGGCGCCAGTTTACCACAATTCAGTGGCTTGCCTGTATAATCTGTAAGTCTTTTATAGTTTTTGGTAGTTTAAACACCATGAAAGTAATGTTAGTGTTTCCGCCATTGTCTGCACAGGAGAGATATGGTAAGCACACAACTAATCTCGGCTCTCTGCCGCCATTGGGATTGTGCTACATGGCTGCTGTTTTGGAAAAGGCAGGCCACACTGTTAAAATTACAGACTGTCCGGTGAATGGTTTTACACTTGAGGATGTTAAGAAAGATATTGCTGAATTTTCGCCGGATTGGGTTGGCCTGTCAGCAATAACTTCTCTGGTGGCGCGGGCATCAGAATTATGCGCCATGATTCGAAAAGATTTCCCAAATATTAAAATCTTGGTCGGTGGCTCGCATGCAACTGTAATGCCTGAAGAAACACTTGCACTAAGCGGTGCAGACATAGTAATATCCGGCGAGTGCGAGGATGTGCTTGTCGACATAATAGAACATCCAGAGCGCTTTCCAAAAATAGTGCGGTGTGCGCCAGTCCGAGATTTGGATTCGCTGCCTTTTCCGGCGCGGCATCTGCTTGACATGTCGAAATATACATCATTGCCAAATAATTATAAGCGCTCGCCTAATGTTTTTCAGGTTTTTGCCACGCGTGGCTGCCCTTATGTATGCACTTTTTGCGCTTCAGCAAATGGCAAATTCAGGCAGAGAAGCGTCAAGAATGTAATATCAGAGATAAATTTACTAATAGCAAATTACGGGATAAAAGAAATAGTATTTTGGGATGATATTTTCACGCTTAATAAGCAATGGGTGCATGATTTCTGCGACACGCTAATAAAAGAAAAAATAGATATTGCGTGGAGCTGTGAAACAAGGCTCGATTTAATAGACGAACCTTTGGTGAAAAAAATGAAGCAAGCTGGCTGTTGGAATATGTTTTTCGGCATAGAATCTGGAAATCAAGAGCTTCTTGACAACATACGTAAAAAAACAACCCTCGAATTAATACGAAAAGGAGTTAGGCTTGTCAAGGGGGCTGGCATCGAAGTGCGCGGTTCATTTATGTTTGGCCTGCCAGGCGAAACACTGGAAATGGCACATAAGACAATTGATTTTGCAATAGAACTTGATCCAGATTACGCACAATTTTCACTAACAACGCCGTTTCCGGGCACAGAACTAAGTAAAACATACGAACAATTCGGCGTCCTGAATAAGGATTTCAAGCAATACAATGTCTGGATGCCTGTATTCCTGCCAAGCGGATACTCAACTATTGAAGAATTACAGAATGTGCATCGGCTGGCATTCCGAAGGTTTTATCTGCGCCCGCGCTACATTATTAAAAAAATAATGAAAATACGCAATTTCGGCGATTTGAGGCGCAACATTGCAGGCTTTAAATTCCTAGCCGGCTTTACCAATTGATTCTGCTATTTCTGCATGGTAAATCGTAGTTCGATTCATAGTATTAATGAACTGCAAATCATCCGCCTTCAATTTCTTTTCGCCATAATCAAACATCGTAAATCTATCAATAATAAGAATGCCTCCGCACTTTTCCGAAAAATCCTGCGGAATATTAATTAGTTTGATGTTTGAATATCCTGCTTTTTCAAACAAATACACATAGCCTGCTTTTGGATGTTTTATAAAACAAATTGGCGTCGTTATATCGTACCTAGTGCGCACATAATCAACAACTGCCATTTTAGCAGCATAACTAGTGCCGAACGCGCTTGAAGTGCCGCCTTCGCGCTCAAGAAGCCCGTGCAGCGCGCCTATTGTGGTAATGTTTGCCAATAAGATAAATGCCAGCAAGCCCCATGCAAGCCAGCTTTTTTTTGACAGCTTTTCGACAAATAGCGCCATAATTATGAACGGCGCAGGCCAAATAATGATAAAGAAATGCGGGCTAACATTTTGTCCCATGATGGCAAATACAAATACAGGCATCAAAATCCATGCGAACAAAAGAATGGCTGGCTTGTCAAACCGCCCAAGCGCATATCGCATTAAATAAACTGCGCTGAGCAGGAAAAAAATCCCAATAACAACTGCTGAAAGAAGATATATGGTATTTCCGGCCTGGCCAGAGAAAAGTTCTGCTTTGCCAAGCCAATAAGTGCCAAGGTAATTTGTAACCATGAGTACTGGTATTCCAAAAGATTCTATGGCATACAACAAGTGATTTGTTTCTCCTGATAATCTTCCGCTGAGAAAACCGCCTGCGCCATTCTCGCTGTTCTGCAGGTTGTAATATGTGGCTGGCGCAAACATGATAAATAATATCGCAATTGCAGCTAAAATATGTTTTAATTTTATATTTTTTCTTGAGAAAAACACAACCAATGCTGCTAATGGCAATAAAAATAATGACGATAGGTGTAGGTGCAGTAACGCTGCTGCTGAAAAAGCCAGCAATATTATATATTTAGAATCATTCTTTAGGTGTAATTTAAACAGTGAAATCATAAATAATAAAACAAAAACAGGCAGAAAACTTGGAGTGACTATAAGTTTAAAATGTACGACTGCCCATGGCGCTGTTGAAAACAACAACGCGGCAATTATGCCTATTTTTTTTGTGAAAAATTCCCTGCAGAACAAATAAGTAAGAAGAATAGCAATTAAATTAAATAAAATTATCGCGCCATACAACCTAACTGGATTAGCGATAGAATCCTTTGCAAATAACAATGGAGCAGATAGCAAGTAATAATACAACGGGCCCAGTGTCTGTTGTCCTGAATTCTGTTCTGCTTCGCTGGTCGGGCCAACCAGGCGCATTTCACGTCCGCTGGCAATGCCTTCAGCGATATGCGTATCGCGGATTATATGCCCTTCGAAAGGAAATATATTTGCGCCGTAAAGCTGTGCAAGCCCGCTTGCTAATAAGATCAGAAGCAAAATAATTGTAAACTTTTCTAGTTTCATGGGCGCACACCAAGCCGAAGTTTAAGCACAGTAATAGCCCCGCTCATAAAATCACTGAAAGTTTTTGTAGTTTCGCCGAATTCTCTATCTTTGAAATCAATAGGTATTTCTTTTATGTTAAAACCTTCTTTTCTGCAATTATAAATGACATCCTGAACTATGTCTGCCCCTTTTGCATTTAATCGCGGCACGATGCTTTCCAAAGCTCTGCGCCGGTAACATCTGTAGCCCGAATTTGGGTCGCTCATTTTAAGCCCCAATACCGTATTTGCAAAACCATTGCATAATATTGTTAATATTTTTCTATCCCATTTCCTTTTATCTGCACCACTAGCGATAAATCTCGAGCCAGCTACCACGTCTGCATTTTTTATGGCTTCAAGAAATTCCGATATGTGTTTTGGATGGTGTGAAAAATCTGCATCCATCTCAATAACTATGTCTGCGCCGTTTGCAAGCGCATATTTGAACCCATCGATGCCTGCCAAGCCTCTGCCTTTGTTTTCTTTTCTCAACAGCAGATGAACCTTCTTGTGTTTTTTTGCTAATTCTTCAACAATGCGCCAAGTGCCGTCAGGGCTATTATCATCAACAACTAAAATATTCAGATTTTCTATACACCGCTTCAGAATCTCATCGAGCAGCAATGGAATGTTCTGCGCTTCGTTATATGTTGGAATTATTATGAAAGTTTTCATCACATCAAAACTAATGCGAAGTTTTTTAATCCTTTACATGCTGGTGCTGAAATGCAGTCCAATACAGCTCGGCACCTAGTGATAATTTTCTGCCGGCTTCCTCAATAGCCCATACCACAAGCCACAAGTAAATGCAAACTCGCCCCACAGCATATATATCGGATTGATAAATAAGAATTTCAGGCTCATGCCGCGAAGAATATTTCTTATAAATACGTTTAGATATAGAAGTGAAAATAGCCCTGCAAATAATAATGGCTTTATCAGCAAAAATGGCAATAGCGTAAATGTTGCTTCTTTCAGGTAAAATTTTGGCGTGCCGGTTCTGAGGCGGTATCTGCAGGTATTGGAGCCAAACCAAAAGTCCCGCTTGGCCTGCTCTTTGAAACTGCGTGGCTCGCCCATGTGCCAACAAACCGCATCTTTTGCAAACCAGATTTTGTGGCCTGATGCAAACAACCGGTCTGCCAGCTCAACATCTTCTGTGCCTATCGGCGTTTGTTCATTAAACCCGCCGACTTCTTCGAGAATGTCTTTTTTGAATATCCATGCAGTAAACGGCTTGTATTTCTTGTATCTGACATTGAAAAAGTGGTCATTCATCTTTGCAACAAATGTATTTGGCTTGTATACCTGCCTTCGGTCAACAACAGCTGCATAGCCCTGCTCAAACCCCTTCAAAACTTCTTTCAGCCAGTCTTTTGATAATACTAAATCGCTGTCTATGAACGCAACTATATTTCCTGTTGCGTGCTTTAGTCCGGTATTTCTTATTGCAATCCTTTCTACGTGGTTTGACTGGACAACTCTTACTGGAAATGTTTTTGCAATCTCGACGGTTTTGTCTGTGGAGCCATCATCAGCTACTATTATTTCATCGAATGGCCTGCTCTGATTAACCATGGCGCCGAGAACTTCTGCCATTATCTTTTCCCGATTGTACACTGGGATTACTGCGCTCACTGTGAAATCTTTCATTTTCTTAGCACCGTTTCGTAAACTTTTTCTAGTTTTCGGGTCTGCATGTCAGTATTAAACTCTTTCTCTGCAGCTCTGCGGCCGTTGCGACCAAGCGTTATACTAAGTTGTTTATCATTTTTTAATCGCACCATTGCTTTGGCAATTTCTTTTGGCTCATTTGAATACAATATCTCACCGCACTTATTATTTTTCAAAAATAAATCCAAATCGCCGCCTTCTGAGCCGGTTGCTAATATTGGCCTGCCTGCAGCCATATAATTAAACACCTTTAATGGCAGATTAAATTTTCGCGTTTCTGAAGTATCAACTCCGACAAAAAGCAGATTCGCCCCCTGCGACATGCTGTATATTTTTTCCGGAGGCAGCAAGCCAAGAAACTTAACCTTGCCTGCCTGCTTTGCAATTAATTTTTTAAAACTCTCAACTTCTGCTGCTGGGCCCATTCCAGCGATTACGATTTGCATATCATTACTGATATATTCTGCAGCAGCTATTAGTTTGTCTACTGCGCGCGAACCGTACAAAACACCGGAATAAAAAATAGTATATTTATTAAATTTCTCTGCAGACACATTAAAATCTTCCAAATCCGCTGCGTTATATATTACTTCAAAATTTTCCTCTTTTAGTCTTTGGTGTAACTTCATTAGTTCATTCTTTATGGCTGGGTTTGTTACTATTATTTTATCTGCAAAGTAGCACAACTTTTCCTCTATTTTTGCGTAGATTCTGCCTAATCCTTTGCCAGCATACATATGTGCGCCACCATAGCTTCGCGAATCTGCTTTCTTCGCTCGGATCCACGGATCTTTTACTTCAAAAATAAATGGCTTGCCTGTTTTTTTAGCAGCCAGATACGCAGCTATTGCGCCGCCAATCGGCGGAGAAGCGCCTTGAATTAATTGTAACTCATCTTCACGCACTGCTTTTACTGCAGACTTGTAGAGTAATGGTATGTAGCCTGCTGCCGGCGGAAGAAAAGGCAGGTGCATGCCTGCACTCCTATAAACTCTGCAATTTTCTGGTATTGGAAAGTGCTCATCATCAACAAGCCACGAGCCTTTTTTATTCATAGTCATTACGGAAACACCATGTCCAAATCTGCTGAGGTACTTACAGAAATGATATGCGCGTATAGACCCGCCGACTATTTCTGGCACGAAATTCATTATAACTAATCCTGTATTCATGCCTGCGCAAAAACAACTAAACTTTTAAAAGTCTTCTTGTCGTTAAAACCTTATGAAAATTTTAATGATCCAGCCATATGGGTCAAGCCAGCCACCATTGGGCTTATGCCAAGTATCTGCAGAATTAAAAGAAGCGGGATATACTGATATTGTTCTCGTTGATTTGCTGCGCGGCGACATAGATTTGTATTCGCCAGTGCGCACTAAAGAATATCTAATGGAGCAGTTGAAAAAAAAGCCGGATGCTGTACTGATAACTGCTTCTACTGCAACATTCCGCGAGGCACGCGAAATAGCGCAGCTTGCAAGGCCTTATGGCCGTGTACTGCTCCTCGGCGGACCTCACGCAACAACATTCCAGGAGAAAGTCTTAGAAAAAACTCCAGAATTTGATATGGTTGTGTATGGCGAGGCTGATGAAACAATTGCACTATTAATGAATAGGATTGAAACTAATAGTGATTTTGCTGGCATCAGGGGCGTTATTTACCGCAAAGACGGCAAGATAGTGAAAAATCCACCTGTGCCACCAATCATGGATTTAGATAAACTTCCATTCCCTGACAGAGATATATTAGATATAGATTCTTATGCTGGCCCGCTCACTATTTTGACTAGCCGGGGCTGCCCGCATGCCTGCACTTTCTGTTCGCGTCCCGTAACTGGCGCAACATTCCGCGGGCGCAGTGCTAAAAATGTCGTTGATGAAATTGAATTTTTATTAAAAAAATATCCAAAAACTGCAAAAAAACTAAATAACTTAATAACTTTGATAGATGAAAATGCTGGAGTAAATAAAGCTAGATTAATATCTATTTGTGACGAGATGCTTGCCCGTCACGTCAAAGTTACCATACCATTCACAAACGGCTTGCACGTCAGCAGTGCAGATCCAGTATTATATAGCAAATTAAAGCAGATTGGCTGTACTGCTTTATGGTTTGGCGTCGAGTCTGGCAGTGATAAAATTCTCACACGGATAAAAAAAGGCGCGACTAAAGAAACAATAAAAAAAGCAGTCCGAATCGCACACGAAGCCGGGATAAAAAATGTAGCAGGACATTTTATCATAGGAATGGAGGATGAAACCATTGAAACTGCGCGCGAAACAATCAGATTTGTAAAAGAAGCTGGATTTGACAGCGCGGCATTTAATCACGCAGCGCCACAGCCAGGCACGCCATTATGGGATTATGCGAGAAGCTATGGTAAGCTTTTATTTGAGTATGATGAAACTATCGACTACTCTAATTTTAAACATGACCACACTGCCCCGCAGTTCGAAACTCCGGAATTTACAAAAGAAGAACGCATGCAGGCATACCAAGAGGCAGTCCAGATGATGGATGGCATGACGCGCAGAAAAATGCTATCCGTGCCAAATATCTTGAAATTCCTGCTAAACTTAAAGTCGCCGCTGGATTTATTCTGGGCAGTCAGGCGAATTTACACCATACATGCAAAACAAGATCTGCGCCGCATCATTGATTTAAGACCGTCCCTCAAGCACAGGCAAACCAAAGAAGCAACAAATACATGAATGTTATTTTTTGCGGCAATATAAATTATACTTATCCACATCGGTAATTTCAAATCCGGCGTTTTCTAATAATTTTATAAACTCCGCAGAGCCAGTACCCATCTCCCAAAGACCATTTGGATAAAATTCAGTCATGATATTACTGCACTTTTTCAGCGTTTCTTTGCTGTGTTTGAAAATCAGGCCTTCTGCGCCTTGGACATCAATCTTCAAAAAATCTATCTTGGGTACTGCACTGAAATACGTATCTAAAGCAACTGCCTTAACTCTTATTGACTTTCTGTTGCCCGTATTCCAGATGGCATGACCAGTATCATATTGCGCATCTACATATAAATTCAATTCGCCGTCAGTATTGCTTACCGCACCATGAATGGCAATTATATTTTTGCACTCATTCAGTGCTATATTTCTCAGAAGCAATTTAAAATTATCAGGGTGCGGCTCAAAAGCATAAACTTTTCCGCTATCGCCAACAAGGCGCGATAATAATATTGTCACGGACCCTATGTGTGCACCAACATCAACAACAGTATCGCCTGCTTTTACAGTCTTTTTAATTAATTCTGCTTCGCGCAGGTTCGGACTTATTCCTTTAAGCAAAGCGGCAGAAATAGCACCATGGTCCTTCCAAAACCACAACTCATAACCATTAATCCGCGTTAATATTGGACCCTTCAGTCGCCAAATAACTTTCTGAGCAGTTCGTATGATTGATAACATAATTTCATGCAAGTAACAAGATTTATAAATTTTTAGTTGCCCTGCGCACGTATTTGCTTTACAACATCAAATGCTGTGCGCTGCGACCATAATGAGCTATGCAAATCTTCATCTATATTTCTTTTTCCGCGCAGAGCCTCTGCTAACGCATCTAGTTCCTCTTTCCAGCCTTTTTCAGGAAATTTCCATGTCACTTTATTGGTTTTAGTACCATCCATCACGTACATCTCTTTGAAATTAACAATGCTTGCAGTAGCACCATCCATGTGAACCACTAATTGCTCTTTTGGTAAGGAACGCGCAGCTATTGTAGTGTAATGCAGGCTGGCTAGCGAGCCATCTTCAAATTCCATAGTTATTAGTACGTTATTATTCGTGCTGTGCGGCTCACTTAGTCCTCCCAAGCTCTTTGCAGTAACTCTTATTGGCCTGCGGTTTATCAAAAAATTAAATAAGTCGAAAAAGTGCGTCATTTCCTCAATTATGCGCCCACCCTCCCAGCGAGGCAGGCCTTGTGTTGTTGGTGGTGCAATTGCCACAGTATAAGTAATGAATGCTGGCCTGCGCTTGCAATCCATCCAATCTTTTAATTTTTTCGATAACGGAGAATATCTGCGGTTATGGCCTACCATTAATGTCAGATTTTTTTGTGCAAGAATGTGTTCAATGTTTTTTAGTTCTTCTTCATTCACGCATAGGGGTTTTTCAACAAAAACATTTTTATCTGCGGCCAATGCATCGATTACCATTTGCGCATGCGTCTCTGGTGGTGTCGAAATAAAAACTAGGTCAATTTCAGGATCTCTTAGCGCTTCTGTGAAATCTGTTGTTGCAATTTCTGCTCCGATTAATTTTGCCGCAACTGCTGCGCTGTTGCCTGTTGAAGCCACAACATATTTTATATAAAAATTCTTATTATTAAACAAATTTGGAAAATGAACTTCCGTAGTAAAATGCCCTGGCCCAATAACTGCGGTTTTAATAATATTATTGCTAACAATACTTTTTTCGCGCAAGCGTATACTTTGGTTAAAATCATGTGACTTATAACGCATCAAAACACCTATCGTTTCTTTTTCGCGCAAAAAATCGTATGCCTTGTCAGCATCAGCAACATCAAATACTTTTGAAATAAATGGTTTTAGGGTTATTTTTTTCTGGCATATTAAATTCAAGAATAATTCCATAGTTCTTCTTTCAGTAAACCGCACATAATCAAGCGGATAATCTATTCCATCAATTTCGTATTTCGGATCATACCTGCCAGGCCCATAACTGCGCGCCATTAATATTTTTATTTCCTTTCTATACGCAACAGCCCAATCTATTTCTACTTTAATCACACCTATTATGACAATCGTTCCTTTGCTTCTGCAAAGTTCGCCTGCCAGCTTCAATGGCGCACTACTAGAACTGGCTGCTGCTATGAATACGGCATCTGCGCCCGCAGCTAATTCCTGCAGATTTGTCACATCGCTGGACAGGCATGCTTTAAACCCCAGCTTCTTCGCAAAATCAACTTTCTCTGCGCTCAAATCCACGCCAAGAGCGTCATGCAGGTCATCCCTACCAAGCCAAGCCCTATCACTGCTACCTGCTCGCCTAATTTTAGCTCTGCCTGATGAATGGCGTGCATGGCAATCGCACCAACTGTCGAAAAAGCAGCCTCCTCCAAAGCAACACCATCAGGTATCTTCGCAACCAAGTTTCTTGGCACTGCCACAAAATCAGAATGCGTTGCAAGGTTTGCGCCGGCGCAGCTTACTAAATCGCCAATTGCCAGATCGGCAACATTTTTTCCCACCTGTATGACCTTGCCAGAACAACTATAGCCTAAAAGCGCAGCTCTGTCAAGATAGTTACTTATGCGCCGTGCAGTAAAAATTCCACCATTGACTAAAATCTGATCTTTTACTAAGTTAAACTTATTTTTTGATATATTCGAGGTAATATTTGTCTTGCTTCCGCTAACATTTCTTTTCTCTGTGCCTGCGCTAATCAACGAATACGCCACTTCAACCAAAACGCCGTTTTCTGGGCAAGCTGGTGCTGGAATTTCTCTCACAATTATTTTTCCTTTTTGTGCAACGACAGATTTCATACAGCTATCAATTCCCGCTTAAAACCAGCATATTTGTATTTGTTCATTCGCATTTCAGCTATTTCAGAAACCTTTTTTAATCTTTCGTAATTATTTGGTTTAAAATGCAAAACGTACAGCGTTTAATAAATCCGCGGTGAATTCATGAAAGAAATTATAAACAGTTTGAAAAATACTTTTTTGAAAATGCAGACACCGGAGGGATATTTTGTTGATCCAGTTTATAATATAATTGATCCGCGCCCAACTGCAGAGATATGCAAAAGTTTTCTTTATTTAGGATATGAAACTGAAGCTAAAAAAGGATTTGACTGGCTGTTGACAGTGCAGCAGCCTAATGGAAGCTGGCTAGAGGTCCTGCCCGACGGCTTTGTCGGCGAGAGTGGTGTTGCTACAAGCGCTGTCGGAAGGCTCATGATGGTCGCATACCGAAAAACAGGCAGGCGTGAATACCTTGATGCTGCATTAAAAGCAGGAGATTATATGCTATCTATAGAATTTTCGCCGGGCTACTTCATTAAATCAAACGGACATTACGCTGATGTTCTGAATGTGGATGCTATGGCTGCTGCGCACTTGTATGAATTATACATAATTACAAAAAAGAAAAAATACCTCGACGCAAGAGATAGGGCGATTTACAACGTCATACGCTATCAATTTAAGGACGGCGCACTCCCATATGCAATACCTGTACGCGCATCGCCTTACGAGTGGCATTTAAATCTGCGCGACCCACATTATCATGCATTAACTTTTTACTTTTTAATCATGGCAGACCCAGAATTTAAAAATATTTATTTGAAAAAGATATTGCCAAAGCTACAGTTCTGGCTGGAAAAAGTGCTGTCTGCCAAAGGCTTTGACTGGTCTGAAGGCAAGCATACATTTTCAGTCGGCGTAAATAGTGGTTATGGCTACGCTGCGTACATTTTAAACTATCTCAAAAGTCCGAAGGCTGGTCTTGCAGTAAATAAGCTGAAAAAAATACAAAGGCCTGATGGTTTATTTAATAGATTTGATGTTTTAACTGCTAGCGAGGTTTTCAAATGGGTTGCAAAAGAGCTGTTTGAATTTAATTATATATCGCCTGCTAATTTTAACTTGGCGACTAAATTAAAAAGAACAAAAAATTATCTCCGCAGGGTTTGGGATAGAACTGCGCCAAATCTAAGATGCTCCTTATTTTATTCGTCACAGATTTTTGACTGCCTAACGGAGATAAGCGTTTAAATTTTTTGTGCAAATATTTCTACCTGCCTTTTTTTAAGAAAGCCATACAAACAGCATAATACTATGAACACTTTTTTAAACCGATATAATTTTCCAAATCCAAAAGGTATTTGCAACAGCCATCCTGTTTTTATTATTTTAAATCCGCTGTCCTGAAGCAAACATAATGCGGATTTTTTAGAAAAAAATCTCTTGTGCGTGTAATCCTCCCAAACGCGCCATTTTCTATTCTCAATAGCATTAACAGTTAAATACAGTTTGCCGTTTTTTTTCATGACGCGATGGATTTCATTCATGGCTTTTTCAACGTCATCCAGATGCTCTAAAATCGATTCGCAATGCACTGCATCAAAATATTCGCTGTCAAATTTTATATCTTCTGCATGCATTTGCACAACATTTAGCCTGTGCGCCTTGCAGATTTCAACAGCTTTTGAATTTGCATCTATTCCAATTGCATCTTTGCCGCAAAACTGCAGAAACCGCCCCCAGCCGCACCCGACATCCAGGATTTTTCCGCTTAAAAACTTAAGTTTCCTTTCTGCAAATACCTCATTGCACTTGTGTCCGGTAGGCGTCTCGCTGGCGAAAAATGAATTGCTGATGTAATGCATGACTATCACGAAATAATAACATATAAAAAGCTATTGGCGTTTAAAAAGGCGTTTAAAAATCATGCCTGCCGCTGCGGATGTTTTTAGTTTTTCTGCAACTATTTCAATCTCTTTTGTAAAATACCCGAACACATATAAGAATACCGTATGCGCTGCCATTAAACCAAATAAATACGCCGCGCGGGCGATCTGGCTTTCCATGCTAAAGAAAGCGGCGCTCATAAGCAAAAATACTACTGCGATAAGCAAAATTATTTTCTTAAAATTACACCTTATTGCTTTTTTTAATATAATTATGTAGCTGACGGATAGCATGCCTGTGCTTATAATTGTTGCAAAACATGCTCCAATGGTGCCAAACCTAGCAATTAGCACAATATACAGCGGAATTGCGACGGCTATTGATATTAGTGTAGCGATTGTAGCTTCTTTTACCTTATTCTGGCTTAGTATGAATGAATGCGCCAACCCATACAGCGCCATAAATACCGCGGCAAATAGCAAAATTGCAAATAAATCTGCGGCCGCAATGAAATTTTCTCCAAAAAGAAGAACTATTATCTCATTTCTGAACA
>Ga0209518_1003785_pt1 | contig 12721 bp, 28 predicted proteins | sample RifGroB1_FD_183993 | JGI IMG/M metagenome (GOLD analysis project Ga0209518, IMG submission 183993) | Groundwater microbial communities from Rifle, Colorado, USA - Groundwater B1 (SPAdes) (version 2) | ecosystem: Environmental > Aquatic > Deep subsurface > Groundwater | place: Rifle, Colorado... | reverse complement strand
TAACCGACAAGAACGGAAAAATCTTAGGCGGAATATAAATTAAAACTAAACTTATGAAATATGCAATACTTATTGCGTTCTTTTCATTTGTTCTTTCTGCGCGACCCGCAAACGCGCAAACTGAAACTCTTTTTCTGCAACAATTCACACTGGCTGACGGCTCTGTGCTTCATGCTAAAATAAGCACTACATCTCTTGAATATCTTTATGAAAGAAACCAAGCTCCCGACTACGTCTGGCAAAATTTCGGCAATCTATGGAGCATAGTAAAAGTAAGCGCGTTGTTTTGGAAAGCAGAGGAAGCGAAGGCGGATGAGCTTACTTTTAAGGAAGTTGTTGAACGCTATCTCTCTTACACAACAGATCGCTTTGGGAGTTCCTATAAAACTCTCCATAAAGTTATTCAATGTGAGTCCCAATTCAAGAACGAAAATGTTTGGGGCAAAGCCGGAGAATACGGAATACTTCAATTTATGCAGGGAACATTTAATGCCTTTGAAAAAGATGCTAACTTAGGGAATCTTGAATGGAAAAATTGGCAAGACCAAATTCTTCTGGGTTCTTGGGCTTTCGCCAATGGGAAAGCTAGTCATTGGACTTGTTTCAAATTGACGGCGCGATAAACGAATCGCTTAATTGAGAGTTTTCTCGAAGCCGTTACAAAGGTGAATTATTGTAACTCTATAATAATTCTCTGGTCTGCGAATTGAGACTCCGCAGATTATCTAGGTTATGCACTACTCCAGTATTCTTTTATGAAGCTGGAGTTTGTGCTATAAAAGCATTTCTTGTCTTAGTCTATTTTCTGCTAATTTTATATAAGATTTATTCAGCTCGATTCCTAAATAATTCCTTCCTAGATATTTTGCCACTTCTGCTACTGTTCCAGAACCCATAAATGGGTCGAGGACAATTCCTCCTTTTGGACAACCAGCTTTTACCATAGGAATAATCAAAGCAGGGGGAAATGTTGCGAAATGGGCTTCGGGATACGAACCAGTATTTACACTCCAAACGGCTCGCATATTTCGACCGTCGGGATGTAACATTTTATGCATATCACCATCTTTTAATCCTCCAAGAGAATGTCCTTTAGTAAGTTTCCCGTGCCACGGATGCTTAATTCTATTTAAACTGACTTTTTTGTGGGGTTGTCTTTGTGGTTCAAAATAATATTTTTTACTTTTTACAAAAAATAAGATTTCTTCATAATCAATGGTGAATCTATCTTGAACGGATGATGGCATTGCATTTGGTTTTTGCCATATAATTTTATTTCTCAAAATCCATCCTCTATCAGTCATCGCTATCGCAAAACGGGCAGGGATTTGGCATAAGCATTTTTCTTGAATAGTTGCCTTTTTATGTATTCCTTGAGAATTTTCTTTTAAGTATTGAGAAACCTTGTTATCCGTTTTCCCCTCTTTATTCCCTGAATAAGTATCCCCTAAATTCACAAAACAAGTTCCCTCTTTTTTAAGCACCCTCTTTATTTCATCAAAAATAGCACAAAGTTTTTGTATATATTCTTGAAATGTCGGCTCTAAGCCCAGTTGTCCTTCCACATTGTAATCTCTAAGATTCCAATAAGGTGGGGATGTAATGACACAATCTACAAACGCATCAGGAAAGGTTTTAAGGACTTCTAGCGCATCCCCTTGAATTATTTTATTTACTTCCATCATTTATCTCCCGATTCTGAATAAGTGGAAATATAAGGTTTTTCACGTTCCTGCATCGGGAAATTGCTTCTCGTAATTTTTAATTTTTTCTTTTTCAGCATCCCAAAATTCTTTTGTATAAGAGGCGGGTCTTTCATAGGAGGGAACATCTTCATTCAGTTCGTATTCAAGGGATTTGCGAAAACTCTTTGCGCCCCAAAAACCTGCAACCAATATCAGAATCATGATTAGAAAAGACACTATAAGAATTTTTGAGCTGTATTTATTCATAAACTTGAATTATCTTATTTCTCTCCACTCTGTGAGTAATTAGGAATATAAGGTTTTTCACGCGGGATTTCTTTCTGACCCTGCCTACCGGCAGGCAGGTAGGTGCTGGGAACATCCTCAATTATCAAATTCCCAAATTCCAAAATAAAAAATATACTCCAAGCGATTAAGAAAAGAACCGCAAAGAAAATATAATAAGTAATTCTTTTTTTCATATATTTTTACCTGCGTTTTTACCACAACGCTCACAAAAGGATCTTTCTTGCATAGCGGTGAGATCAACATCCCAACGGACTATCTTTTGCCCGCAACATTTTGAACGGAGGCCGAGCAGTTGAAGGATTTTAATTAAAAGTTTCATTTTAATTTCCTTATTTTTAATATACATCTGAAAGGAATTTGCATCATTCCATCCACTAATAATCTCCCTTTAGAATCTTTAGTATATCCCCTGCTTTGAATCACCTGAATTGTTCGTTCTCTTTCTTGAAGAAAATATCCGCAGGTTGAATGGTCTATATGATTTTCTTCATATGCATCTTCTCTCGACCAGCCGCTATCGTGCGAAGAATCTTCCCAGAATACTTCTATCTTTTGCCATTTTTTCAGTTTAAGTTTCATCTCTCTTTTTTATCAGTTTATAACTTTCTACTATTAAATTCTCTTTCTCGCATTTTTCGCATTTGTGCGTTGTGAAATTAGAAGATTCTGCATAATAAACTTCCTCTTGCACTTTACCGCAGTAAGCGCACTCTAAAGAATCATAAATTGTTATGTGGTCGCCCATGTTATTTTTCCAAGTTATTTAAATAGTCATTAAGGTCGAAAAGATTATGCAAGGGATTGGCTTTCATTTCTTTCTTTGCCCACTCTTTTATCTCCTCTATAACCTTTTTATGTTCGAGGTCTATTTGAGTGCGGATGAAAGATTTTATGTCATTTTCAAAATCGCGCTGTAAATAATCAAATAACTCATTTTTATCAGTCCACGTTTTACCAAATCTCGGATGATTATCGAGTTCCTTCTCCCAATCGTTCCCAGGCCTGGGTTGCTTGTTATTTTCTTCTGGTTTATTTTGGGTCATCTCTCTTCTTAATTAGTTGATAAGGGGGTTAATTTTAATCTCTTTTTTGCATAACAATAATCAACTTTGCATCTATATTGAATAAAAGAACGCCGATGTGTATTCTTAATTTCGCCTTCATCCCATTCATGTTTCGGGAACAGCCAAACCTTTAATTTTCTTATTCTCATCTCTTCTTAATTAGTTGATAAGGGGGTTACTGTTTCCAAGCGTATTTATCTTCACAATCCTTGTCGTGACAAAAATAATTGCATCCATATCTAACTTCAACGCCATTAACAGACACTAATGCCTCTTGTCCACATTCAAGACATTTAACTGATACGGTTTCTTCTTTTTCCTCTATCATTTTGTCTATTTGTTCTATAATTTCGCTTTCCTTCATCTCTCTTCTTAATTAGTTGATAAAATAAAGTGTAAACAATAATTATTTTTGTTCACAGAATATACATCTGCCCAAATTACCAATAATACATCGACCTTTTTACACTTTTTAATTTTCTTTTTCATCTCTTCTTAATTCGCTTGATAATGAAATCATGGCATTGAATAATTATTTTTTCCGCACCCCACGCCGCACTCCACGCACTCGCCGCACTCCACACCGCACTCGCCGCCGCACTCGCCGCATCTCTAGTTTTTTCATTGTCATTTTTTAATACTGCTTTTGCGGCTTCAATGGCTTCTCTTGGTCTTTTATCATCAGGATATTTCTTTTCAAAATTATCCAAAACCAATTCTGCGGAGAATATAGCCAATGAAACAGAATCTTTTTTAGTCCATTTCTTCCATTTGATAATTCTCATTTCCGACCAGCACTCTTTGTTTTTTTCAATAATTGAATCTCCTCTGACTTCAACTTTTGCCGCCCACCCCATATTCACAAAACCCATAGCATCAATGATATTTTTCGAAGCGTGAAAACCTTTTTTGCAGATATTCAAAGGTTCGGTAATTTTATACCATTTATTTAATTTCCACCTATGGCCATGGCTGGTTTTATTTTCAGCTATGCTTTTGTATAAGATATTCATTATAATAGACTTTAATTTCTTTCGCCTTTTTTAAGTTTAGATTCCAAAAACGGATTACCTTTTGCTTCTTTTCTTAACTTTGTTTTATTCTGTCCACCAAGAGTTTTCATCTCTATTTCTATCTCATTGCTTAATAAGTAGTGCATTAGTTTGTTCGCAGGAACATAGCCATCAAGGGTTCGGGTTTCGTATTTCCGCCGTTCTCTGATTAGATTTAGTAGTTTACTCATTTTATTCCCTTATTTTCTCTATAAAGCCTACCTGCTTCTTCATGTGCTAACAAAATGTCATCATTTATTTTTTCTTTTTTATTTAACATTTCAAGTGCGCTTAAAATAATCATTACATCTGTGCCAGTTGCGTGAGCGTATCCTAGACCTTCTTCTCTCTTAATATCCCATTTTTTAATCGCTTTCCAAACCGCATTAAATTCAGGACTGATTAAATCTGCGCTCGTTGGTTTGTTGCTAGATTCGGGAGTGAATACTGTATGACTAGTTTTCTCAAGGTTTTCCATTACTCTATTCATATTTCGATCTTCAGGGTTTTGGGGTTGAGCAATGTGACAAATACATCCGCATAAAGCGAGTGTAGTTTCCCCTTGCCTATACACACAACAAGATTTTTCGTGAGGGTTATTCATACTTCTTAATTAGATCCAATACATCTATCGACTAAATCACTATAATTTTGTGTGCATTGTCTATCAAATTCTATAAGAGCATCTTTCTGAAGATTTCTGCCCGTAGAAAGGCCAACGAGAATACCGCCGCTAAAAGTCATTATACCGAATAAAATTACAATTATTATTTCTTTTTTCATCTCTTCTCAATTAGTTGGGGGATTAGGGTTTAACAATTTTGCCATCGATCTTTTGGTCTTCGCAATCACCAGCAATACAATCTTCCCAAAAGATATGACATTTTGGACATTCGCCGCCATACGACCATTTATGTCGATGTGTCTTTTTTGTTATTTTTTTCTTCATTTTAGAGACTGCCGTCTGTTTATTTTAATAATTTATTTAAGAAGTCGTTAAGCATAGACGGAACATTGTCATATAAATCAAAGGTTGTTTCCTCTGCCCACTCCTTTATCTCCTCTATAACCTTTTTGCGCTCGGCAAGGCGAATTTCTTTTAAGAAGTCCATAAGTCGTTTTTCATTCTCCCAATCGTTCGCAGGGATAGGTTGCTCAATATTTGATTCTAGTTTATTTTGGGTCATTTGTTCTTAATTAGTTGATAATGCTTTTGATATTTTCATTGGGGGTTAGGGGATTCTAATTCTTCAATCCGTTGTGTTAAGTCCTTAATCTCTTTCAAAGCTATGCAAAGTGGGCACTCTCTGCCAGTATAAACGATGTCTTCGTGGTTGTAGTCATAGCATATTGTAATTTCTTTTTTCATATTTTTATCTCATTGCTCCTGTATGGTGTCTATATCCAATATCGACCTTAACTATTGCCGGGTAGGAGAGATTAAATTCTTTTCTAAGAATATCCCTGACCTTTCTTCTTAACTCGACTATATCTTTTCTTCGAGAGCCGGAACGCAGATCAGAGAGCCGAGAAATTGTTTTAAGGAATTTCTGGGCGTTAATGAAATTATCCGTTTCGTTTATATTTAATTTTTTCATAGTTATCTTGAACCTTCATAATGCTCCCAGCAGATTTTTTTCATCATTCCTTCATGCATTTCTTCTTCGACGGCCAAACCTGCACAGTCTTTTATTTGACAATAAATACTCGCTTCGCCATCTTCTATTTCCTGTTCGTCAGATTTCTTTATTAAGTTCATAATTATAACTTGGTTTATTATTAACTATTCTATAAGGATAACGATGATATTTTAATTTAAGACAATAAATACAGTAAAACACAAAATATGGCCTCTCTTCTTTATCATGCATTCTTATTTTTTCTCCAAGACGATACTCGTGTTCGCGTTTCATCTTGTTGGGTCTTCCATTATTTCTTTGTAAAATAACTTTTGCTGTTCCCAGAATTTAATGTGATAACTTTTTTCGTCATTTATCATCTTCTCTGCCATCACAGACATAAAATTTCCGCTTTCCCTAAGCGAGGCAAAATAAATCATTCCTTGTTCTTTTTTATCTGTGAACTTTTTAATGCTATTTTCTTTTCGCGTCATAGCGTCCGAAATCATGTGGCTAGCCGAAACATCGTCTTTTACGCTTCCATAGCTTCTAGGGGCATTTGTGCGCGGTTTAGAGGGGTTTGGGGAGGCAAAGTAGCCTGCTTTAGTGATAATTCCTCCTACTTCATCTCCCTCTTTAATCGAATTGAACCATTCATCATTTTCACTGGGATTCAGCCAAGCGGTTGTTGAGATGGCTTTGCCAAGCCCGTCAGTTAATTCAATCTCTTTTAAGGTTTTGCCTTTCGGCGTAGTTTTGAGCGTTGATTTTTCTATTAAATAAAGTTCCATAATTATTTTTCTACGTTAATTTTAATCTCGACTTCCTCATTTGAATCATCGAAGCTCGACCATGGTTCTTCGTAATTCACGGGTATTTTCTTTTCTCCTTTTACCAGTTTTTCTAATAATTCAAATTGTTTATCCTGTAATGTTTCCATTTTAATAAATTTTTATATTATTTTCTTTTAAGAGTTGCTCGACTTTTGATTTTTTCCACTCCTTGCCGCACATTTGGCATTTGCCTTTGGAAAGGAGATCAATCACGTGATATTTATAAGTCCGAGATGAGCAAGCGGGCGTTTCGCCTACAAGTTCATCGCGGAGATTGTCGTTTATAATAGTATTTATTGGATGAGACAAAAATTAAGTTTAAAGAATAGCCATTAAGAGCCAGCCGAACGCTATTGAGAGAACGAAACCGACCGCAACTTTTACATCCTCTTTGTGAAAATAATTTCTATTTTTCATATTTAATTATTAGCTAATAATTTGTTACTTTTTCTCCAATTCTCTTCCGCCCACAAAGGTTGCAAATTTGTGTAATGAAATGCCTTTCGTTGTTCTTCTGGCTTTGTTAAATCGAAACTGGAAAGTGGTATCTTATGATCAATATGCCAACCGTGCAAAGCCCAATTTCCCCAAGTCATACCCTGTTGAAACTGTCCCTCGATATAGAGTTTTAGTTCATCTATGGTGCAACCTAAGTTTTGAATAACAGAACTAGACTTTGATTCTTTTTTAATGAATTTATAAAAGCGCGTTCTCAAAATAATAGAAAGTTTATAATTAGGATCTGAAGAATATCTTTCTTTTTTCCAGACACTTAATTTATCCATAATTTCAAAATAATATTTTTCTTTATGGCGTCTGTTTTGTTCTCTAACCTTCTCTGGGTTTTGTTTTCTCCATACTTTTACTCTGGCGCGGTTTTCTTCTCTACTTATTGTCATAAAAACATATTAAAGGATATCTCAAACCTGTGCAAGAGCTATGCCTATAAAAAACTGTGCATAACTCAAATTGTGCTATCTTCTCGTATAAATAGAATTAAATAGGCGAGTTTTGTCAAGGACTTGAGTTATGCACAGAACCATATTCGACAGATGACGAAATAGGTATATGATTAAGATATTGATAATTTAATAGTTTGATTTTACTAGCTAATAGTAGTAGCATTTGATACTAAATCCCCGCACTACTATTGCGGGGGTTTGTTTTATGAAAAAGAAAGAAATAAAAATTAGTTTAACCAAAGAGGAAATTTTTTCGATTTATTTTGTTATTAAAAAAGAGATAAATAAAAAAAGGCGACAAAAGTTTGGGGTTTTGGGACTTGGCACTAAAATTTGGGGGATTATGAAAAAAAATATCAAGCCCAAAGAATATGACGATATGAAAGTTAAATGGAGAAATACTTATCCATCTAACCTTAAAATTGAATTTATAAGCGAAAAAGAAGCCATAGAGGGTGATTAAATATGCCAAAAGAAAGAGTAATCGCAACTAAATTTTGGACGGATAATTATGTAACCGTTCTCGACCCTATAGAAAAGCTATTATTTCTATATTTTATAAGCAATCCTTTAACAAATATCTCCGGCGTTTATGAAATACCTCTTAAACAAATAGGATTCGATACTGGAATTGATACAGATATGGTTCGCAAAATTCTTGATCGTTTTGAAAGAGATGGAAAGATTTTTTATAGGGTTGGTTGGGTTGGTATAAGAAATTTTATAAAAAACCAACATACTGAAAGTATAGATGTTCAAAAAGGTATTAAAAGAGAGTTAGAACTAGCTCCAGTTGATATAATAACAGCTACTTTTGGCAGAGACTCCATAGAGGGTGGAGGGAGGGTGGGGGGAGGGTCATATATACTTAACTTAACTAAACTTAACTTAACTAAACCTACGGGAGGCGCTTTGCGCCCCGACACCTTAGAAGAAGAATACACAAGACTATCTCAAGAGAAAGAGATTATTGATACGGATAAACCTACAAAAAAAGAGAAAGATAAGCGCCCGCTCAAAATTCTTTACAAGCTCGCGGCGAAGGTTAAAGAGGTCGAGGGGGAAGATATGGTTATTGAAAACTCCCAAAAACCTATCGCTAAAGCATTAAAATATCTAACAGAAGAGAAACTATGGGAAGTCTTAGAAGACGCCGTGGATAATGGCGAGCTTAGGAAATTGAAGTGGAATTTATATTTATTATTATCAGACCCTAAAATTAACGAGTATAAAATATCATGAATTATCATCCAGATGTTCAGCTTTGGGAAGGAGAGTCGAATAAGATTATTAAACTTTGTTATCATTGCGGAGACGAAATTTTAAAGACAAAAGCTCTTTGTGATTTTTGCACAACGAAAGATAAACGAGAAGAATTACACGAAACCAATAAAAAGATATTTGAAAAGGCAGGACTGGTTTTTGAATGTAGGCCTTGTAAAAAATTATTTGAGAAAAAAGAGCAAGAAAAATTATTAGGATTAAAAATCGTCAGTGAATCTCAAGGGTAAACAATTAGCGGAATATGAATTGAAATTGGCGGAATACGCCGGAGAGGATAGAGTTATATCTTCGCACGAGCTTGCTAAAGAGTTAGATAAAATAAATATCCCGCAAATTAAAGTCGGTATTCCAAGTATGGATCGGCTTTTGAATGGAACAGAAGCCGGGGAGCTAGTTGTTGTTACCGGCCCAACCGGAGAAGGAAAGACATCGCTCTTGATGTCTATTACACAAAATCTAGCCGAGAAAAATATAAATTCTGCTTGGTTTACCCTAGAAGTAACTCCGAAACAATTTTTACAAAAAATTATTAAGCGAGGAGAGTTGCCGCTTTTTTACCTGCCCGCTAAAAATCTCGAAAATCATATTCAGTGGATTGAGGAAAGAATTGTCGAAGCAAAAGTAAAATATAATGTGCAAGTTATTTTCATTGACCATATACACCAGATTTTTAGTTTGGCGCGTATTCAAGGCAATGTTTCGCTCGAAATTGGCGATTTGGTCGGAAAAATCAAGGACATCGCTCTCAGAGAGGGCGTGGTTGTGTTTCTAGTAGCCCATAGCCGCGACAATTCCGTAAACCCGACATCTGAGCCGCACAAGGAGGATATACGCGATTCTGGGCTAATCTCGCGCTTAGCAGACACCATCATAGGAGTATGGAGAGTTAAGGCCGATTTTGAGGAGGCAAAAAAATCTCGCCGACCAAAAGAATTAAGCGAAACCGATAACTGGGCCAAGGTTAGAATTATGAAAAATCGCAGGGAAGGAACTCTGGGAACTTTCTTTATGCTTCATAACCAGCATTACTTACAAGAAATAGATATTAACCAAGATGGATTTTCAAATTTTCAATAAACGAAAACTAGAATTAGAAAAAAAGTATTCTTCTCTTTATGATGAAATGAAAAACAACGGCAATTCTTTTGCGGAACGAAAACAAACTGCGTTAAAACTCAAACTTTTACAGGAAATGAAAACTCCGCCAAAAGAAATTCCGCCACTTGATTGGGAAATGGAAATGTTGAAATATGAATAATTTAATTGTTTATAAGCAAACCCAAGAATACGTCGCGTTAGTCGAAGAAATTATCGCGGGATTTGTGGAATATGCTTTTAACGATGCGGAATGCAGAATAAGATTTAAGTTCTGGCTGGCCGAAACTATCATAAATCATCCCAGTTACCAAAAATCGAGTAAGGGTAACCAAGTATTCCTCCAAAATCTCATTAAAAGCGTCCGGATAGGGTTAGGAGCGAAGAATAAGCAAAAGTTGGGTAAGACTACCCTTTACGATGCAATCACCGTTTTTAATGCTTGGAAGACGCCAGAAGCGATAATTGCAAAAATGGACGGCAAAGCGATAAGCTGGAGTAAGGCAAAAGAATTATCCGGCATAGTTGTTTCCGCTGCTTACGGAAAGTGCCGTTATTGCCCGATTCAAGGACACTGTCGAAAAATAAAATGAAATATCCCAAACCTCTTAAAAAGAAAAAGAAGAAATCTCCTAAGAAAATCAGTCTTAACAAATATGATATTATATGGGCAAGAATGGTGCGTGAGCGCGATAAAAAATGTCTTGTCTGTGGCAATACTCAAAATCTTCAAGCCCACCATCTTTTCAGGAGAGGAATATCAAGCACTCGATATTGTCTAGTCAACGGACTGACTCTTTGCTCCAGTTGCCACACTTTCAATTTCAAATTTTCCGCCCATAAAACCGAGCAATCTTTCAAGGAATGGGCAAAAAATTATCTTGGGAAATCTTACAATGCTTTAGAAACTTTTTCACGCGCTATAATTCCACGCAAAAGGGCGGTTAAGGAATTTATCGAAGAATGTAATTTATGAAAAATTACACCACTAAACGCAAAAAAGTCGAAAGAGAAAAGGAAAGAGCAATGAGATTCCTCCACGAATACTTCGCAAGTTTGCCCGAAAAGCATTTTGAAAAACCGACTCCCGCCCTAACTTTTCACAAAGAACGGAAAATGGTATAAGAGATTATGGCAAAGGCGGCAAAAGAATTGCTTGATCCTCGACAAACTAATTTTTTAGCGTATTTTCTCGACCCAAAATCGGAAACATACTCTAACGCCTTGCAATCCGCCCTAAAGGCTGGATATGCCCAAGAATACGCAGAATCCATGCTTTATCAGTTACCGGATTGGTTATCGGAAAATCTCGGAAGCGAAAAAATGCTAAAAAAAGCTGAAAGAAATCTTGAAGAAATACTTGATTTAAACACTGTCGAACCTTTAATCCAAAACGGAACTTTAGTAATTGACGAAGCAGGCAACCGAATAGAAAGACACAATCCCCAACTTTTAAAAGAAAAAAAAGAAACTACTTTCTTTGTGGCTGAACGACTGGGAAAGAAAAAATACGCCGAACGCAAAGAGAATATAAATGTTAATATACCCACTCCGATATATGGAGGGGAAAGTGTAAAAACATTACCTGACTATGGAGACAGAATCATTTCTCCGAACAACAGCGACAAAAAAGCTGTTTCGGATGACAAAGAAAATTCGTGATGTAAGAGGAAGCACCGGGGCCGGCAAGACTATTGGCATTACTATTTGGGATATAGACTTGGCGCACTCATTAAAAAATCAAATCATAGATGTTGTTTCGGAATCTTATCCTCACTTGGATCAGGGAGTGATTAGGGACTTTAAAAATATAATGCAAACCAAAAATTACTGGAATGACGATTTATGGAACGGGACTCAACGTCTTTATACTTTTGAAACCGGAAGCAAAATACAATTCCAGTCTTTTGATAAATTCGGTAAAGCCCATGGGCCAAGACGGGATGTGCTTCATCTGAATGAAGCAAACTACCTCCCTTGGGATGTTGTAGACCAGCTCATTACAAGAACTAGAAAAGTAGTTTGGTGTGAATATAATCCTACTAGTGAGTTTTGGATGCACACGGAAGTTTTAGGTAAACGCTCCGATGTAGAAAGTTTAAAACTTGTTTATAGCGACAATGAAGGACTCACTCAAGCCGAAATAGACGAGATTGAATCCCATAAAGGCAACCGCAGATGGTGGAGAGTTTATGGCGAAGGAGAGCTTGGAGAATCCGAGGGACGAATTTTCACCGGCTGGCAAGAAATAGACGATATTCCCCACGAAGCAAGACTTGAAAGATATGGGCTAGATTTTGGCTACTATCCCGATCCGGCTGCGGTAATTGCTGTGTATTATTGCAATGGTGCGTATATTTTGGATGAAGTATTATATACTAAGGGGCTAAAGAACGATGAACTAGCTGCCGCTTTCAAAAATCAACCCAGAGCTTTAGTGATAGCTGATTCCGCCGAACCCAAATCCATAGATGAAATTAGGATGTTTGGAGTAAGTATTATAGGAGCAGAAAAAGGAGCGGATTCAGTTCGTTACGGAGTCGAGAAAGTTATGCAACCCTTACGAATTAGCGTAACAAAAAGGTCGGTCAATTTAATAAAAGAGTATCGCAACTATTATCAAGCAATTGACAGGCGAACCAATGTCCCCGTTATCGGAGAATATGACGGGACATGCCACGCCCTAGATGCCTCACGCTATGCTTTATGCAGTCTGATTCCCATACAAATGAGAAAAGAGATGCTGGCGAACCTCCCAAAGTTCCCGCCGAAACAAAGAACCCAAATCGCATTATAATTCCTGAATGTTGTCGAGAGG
>Ga0209518_1003780_pt1 | contig 12729 bp, 10 predicted proteins | sample RifGroB1_FD_183993 | JGI IMG/M metagenome (GOLD analysis project Ga0209518, IMG submission 183993) | Groundwater microbial communities from Rifle, Colorado, USA - Groundwater B1 (SPAdes) (version 2) | ecosystem: Environmental > Aquatic > Deep subsurface > Groundwater | place: Rifle, Colorado... | reverse complement strand
GTACTTTAATGTTATTTGAAGGTCCGTAAGCATATGATGTATAAATAAATTTATTGGAGTTGTAATCGGGGTCCAAGGCTAAACCCATTAAACCTTCCTCTGAAATTTGAGAGACCTCTGGGAAGGTGATCATCGGTGTTGTTAAGAGCTTGCCTTTCTCTATGATTCTGATATTACCGTTACGCTCAGTTACAAGTATCCGGTCTTCTGATGTAAAAACAATGCTCCATGGAACAAATAATCCTCCTACTACTGTTTCAACAGTATATTGACCGCTGTTTTTACTAACCGTCTTAGTTTCAGTGGGTGTATTAGTGATTATAGGATTGTTGCCGGTGATCTTATCCAGGTTAAGGATGGATACGGTTGAGATAATTACTGCCAGGATCAAGAGAACAGGCAAATATTTTTTGAGTCTGCCCATAAGGTGGAAATAGTATATCAAAAGTTTCCAGAACAATAAAATTATTCGGTGGGGCAGGCACTCCAAAGTCCGAGAACACTGGCTCTAGCGGTATTCTCATACTCTTCAAACTCATCAAGTTTGTCAGAAGGAGTAGTCTTATAGGTAAAAGCGTAACCTTCTTTAACCATTACCGCATTAACAAGCGTTCCGTCATCCATGTAGACGTATCTTAGTAATCTTCCGTATCGATCCTTGTCAGGTTGCTGAGAATCCTGTTCAAATGTTACAAATTTATGCAGAACCATTGATTTTAGTTTTTCCGAGGCTTCCTGACCGTAGCATTCAACCTCCTTTCTTGGGTCTTTTGTTTCAGGTGTGTCTATGGTAAGTAAACGAACAGTGTAAATCACACCATCTTTCTCGATTTTTATTGTATCACCGTCAACCACATCATTAACAAAGAAGGAAGCAGCGTTTGTTTCCGCATTTGGTGATACAGACTCATTTGACAGTTCCTCTCCGGACAGAACGATGTAAGCAAGAGTCACAATAGTTACTAATATTAATGTATACAATCTCTTTGAAAGTTTTTTGCTTAATCTAATGTTCATAACTTTATTTCTTTATTTGACATCATTATAGACTAAATATATATTCAGTTCATAAATCATTGTCAGCCTATATAAATTGGCTGGTTGATTAACAGATATGTGTTGAGAGATAGGAGAGGAGCAGGATAATGAGCGCGTTTTTTCGAACCATAAAAACCTTATTATTTGGGACAATACTGGTGTTATCTATTGTCGTAAGCACGGCTTCTTTATTAAACAGCAAGATGACCGCAAAAGCATCTACACCGGCCTCTTTAACTGTGGCAGATGGGGAAACTTTAGCAACCGGTATGCTTGTAATACTTGACATGGTGGACTCACTCAATAATAAGTTTGAGTCACATGTTGAGGAGGAAGCGGAATTTCAGGAACGTTATGACCGGCAGATGAATTGGGTTAAAGAGTCTTTGCAGTCACACGAGAATCTGATCACTGCTTATACGGGGGCCTTGCAGATGTCTTATGATAGTAGCGCATTTGCTGCAGTAGCGAATTTGGTAGGGTGGCAGTTGACGGATTATGAGCCCTGTAATGAGCTTATATCCGGGCTGGCATACAGTTACTTTATCGATACGGAGAAAAGTTACTGTTTTCCTGCACCGGGTTTCAAAGTTGCCGATGTAACAATTGGAAGGAAAGGTCCCAATGAGTGGAACGGAGGCTCCGGTTACTACCTGGTCCAAAAAAAAGTTGGATATCGGATGATACCTGGTAAGTCTTCCGAAGCTTATTACTACATCTTTGCTACCTGGAATAGGCATGAGGATCCTCTTCCGGAGAAGTTTTGGGATGGCGTACTAGGACATCCGAATGAAAGGGATGAACTAAACCGGATGTTAAATTTGCCTACTTACGAGGAAACGATTGGTATGATGGGGGATTATGAGACTGCGATAGAGATATGGAGCCTTGCTCCGGAGGAATGGGTATTGTTTCTTGGCGGCGGTTATGGGAATGCTCCCGGTTTACCATCGATAACCCCGTTCCGACCTTTAAACGAGTCTCCCTAACAGTTTTATTCGACTATTACGGGCTGTGTCAGTTCTTTTACTGATCCGGCCCTTTTTTACATCCTTTTCCTAATTATCCTACTTCTCAAACCCGAATAAATGCCGTATACTATTTTGTGTTATGTTATCTGCTTTGGACCATATAATTATAAATGGAGCGCGTCAGCACAACCTAAAAGACATAGATCTTGCGATCCCAAAGAACAAATTCGTAGTATTTACGGGGGTTTCCGGTTCGGGAAAGTCTTCTCTTGCTATGGATACGATCTATGCCGAAGGTCAAAGAAGGTATGTCGAAAGTTTATCGGCATACGCCAGACAGTTCTTAGGAGTTATGGACAAACCAGATGTTGATAAGATAGAAGGTTTGTCTCCTGCAATTGCGATCGACCAGAAAACAACCTCACGGAATCCCCGATCTACAGTTGGAACTGTTACAGAAGTTTATGATTTTTTAAGATTGATATACGCGCGAATAGGCCACCCCCACTGTCCGAACTGCGGTCGTGAGATCCAGCGCCAGAGTTCAGACCAGATCGTAAATCAAATATTCGAGATCATATCAAAAGAAAAGGATTATAAGAGCGATAGGGGAGTACGTTTCATGATATTATCCCCTATCGTAAAGGACCGTAAAGGCGAGTTTTCTGCACTGTTCGACAATTTAAAAAAGCAGGGTATCATACGTGCCAGAATAGACCGGCAAATTCGTGACATAGGTGAAAAATTTGATTTAATCAAGACAAACAAACATTCTATAGACGCACTTATAAGCAGACAGATAGTCAGTTCAAAAAGACTGTCTCAAAAAGAAGACCGTAAATCTTTAGAACTAAACGTCTTTCAGTCTGTGGAAACAGCTCTTAGAATGGGGAACGGAAATGTGGTTGTGTCAGTGATCCGCGATAAGGATTTTGATTTCACCGCGAACCCAGAGAATGTGGAAGACCGCCTTTTTTCCGAGAATTTCGCCTGTCCCGAATGTAACATTTCCCTACCCGAACTCGAGCCCAGAAGTTTTTCATTTAACTCTCCGCACGGAGCCTGCCCTAATTGTGATGGATTGGGTACGGAACTTAATGTCGACATTGAACTTGTTCTAAAACCGAACCTGACAATAGCAGAAGGAGGGGTGCTTCCCTGGTCTAAATTGTTTGAACATTACTCATGGACAGCAAAAGTTATCGAGACCGTTTCAAAAGAATACGATTTTTCTTTGGACATTCCTATTCAAGATCTGCAAAAAACAGCAATAGATCTTTTGCTTTATGGAGCTCCTCAGGGCAAAAAATTTAAAGTCCGTTACCGGAGGCAGGATGGAACAGAAAATTCTTATATGGCAGGATTTGAGGGTGTCGTTCCAAATCTTTTGCGGAGACATAAGGAAACTAGCTCTGACTATATAAGAAACGAGATCGAAAAATTTATGGTAAGAGACCCTTGTCCGGTTTGCGAAGGATCAAGATTGAAAAAGGAGGTACTTTCGGTTGTGATTGATAAGAAGAATATCTCGGAAGCTACCGATCTTTCAATTGAGAATGTAAAAAATTGGCTTACCTATCTTCCCAACGTACTCTCGCAAAAAGAGAAGATTATAAGCTCATCAATATTAAAAGAGATCGATTACCGCCTAAACTTCCTGCTTGATGTTGGATTGGGGTATTTGACACTAAGCAGAGCATCTGCGCATCTTTCGGGAGGAGAAGCTCAACGTATCCGTCTTGCCTCGCAAATAGGGTCCGGTTTATCAGGTGTTCTTTATGTTTTGGATGAACCGTCCATTGGTTTGCATCAGCGTGACCAGGGTAAGCTTGTTAATACCCTGAAACACCTAAGAGATCTGGGTAATACCGTTCTTGTAGTCGAGCATGACGCTGAGACCATGATGGAATGTGATTATATTTTTGATTTTGGGCCGGGTGCCGGAGTTCATGGAGGTAAAGTGGTATCCGAAGGCCGTCCCGCAGATATCATGCAGGACCCGGAATCTATCACCGGAAAGTACCTTTCGGGTGAAAAGGTAGTAGGAGACCGTTTTAAGAAACCAAAAGAGATAGAACTTATCAATTATGATGACATCGACCCCCGAACCAATTTGAGCAAAACTAAACTAGCTGATTTGATGGGAAAAAGCTTGTCCCTAAAAAAAGCCGGAGGCAGGAACCTGAAGAATATTGACCTAAACGTTCCTTTTGGTAAGTTCACATGTATAACCGGAGTATCCGGTTCGGGTAAATCAACCTTAATTATGGATACTTTGTACAAAGAGCTCCGGCAGGAATTTGGTTTAAAGAATGAAGAGCGCCCTGAACCAAACGAAGGAATTCTTGGTACAGAGTATGTTACGAATGTAATCGCAATCGATCAGTCACCAATAGGACGAACTCCCAAGTCCAACCCCGCGACGTATACGAAAGTGTTTGATCATATCCGTGACCTTTTCTCCAAGACCGAAGAGGCAAGGGTGCGGGGTTACAATCCGGGAAGGTTTAGTTTCAACGTCAAAGGGGGGAGGTGCGAGGCCTGCGGAGGTGAAGGTCAGATCAAGATAGAAATGCAGTTCATGCCCGATGTATATGTAAATTGTGAAGTTTGCCAGGGAAAGCGTTATAACAAAGAGGCTCTGGAAATACATTATAAAGGCATGAATATAAGCAATGTTTTGGACATGAATGTAGAAGACGCGCTCGGGTTTTTTGAAAATATACCCGCGATCCGAAGGAAACTTCAAACTTTGTTTGATGTAGGTTTGGGTTATATAAAATTGGGTCAGCCTGCGCCAACGTTGTCGGGAGGGGAAGCTCAGAGAGTAAAACTGGCGTTGGAGTTGTCTAAACGTTCGATGGGAAATACGTTCTATATACTTGACGAACCTACAACAGGACTGCATTTTGCCGATCTTGAGAACCTTATATCCATTATTAAAAGATTGACCGCAAAAGGTAACACAGTCGTTGTAATCGAGCATAATCTGGATGTAGTTGCAAATGCCGATTGGGTGATCGATCTAGGTCCTGAAGGCGGTGATGCGGGTGGACGTATACTGTTCGAAGGGGATATAGCCGCATTAAAAGATTTTAAAGGCTTATCCTATACGGCAGAGGCATTAAGGGAAACTAAAGTTAAGAGTAGGATCAAAAAGTAAATTTTTTAACAAAACCATCATTTTCTTACAAAGACTTTTCTGATCAATTCCGGTTTTAACATAACGACATATAAGAAAAGTAAAACCAAAGCAGCGGTTACAATTATAGCAATAATTTGAAAAACTGACGGTCTCTGCCCGGTAACGAATTTCTTCGCCTGCTCGTATGCTGTTTCATCAGTGAAATAATCCTTCTCGTCCTGAGAGAATTCGATTTCCACAAGCTTTTCATTCTCGTCTATTCTGTATGCTCCTGCCGGAAGAGGGTATTCCGAATTCAAACCTTTAGTTACGAACGCAAAATGATTTGTGTCCAGTTTTGTAAAGTAATCCATCCCGGAGGTTGAACCCCAAGTGGGGTCGACAGCTATCCAACCGAATTCGGGGTCGTAATACTCAGGCCATGCGTGGAGAAAATCCCCACCTTTAAGGTTTATAGATAACGGTAAATTCGCCTCAGTGTTGTTGAACGCGTAACCGTTAAGTTCTCTGGCAGGAATGCCCATTGCCCGTACGATACTTATAAAAAGATCTGTGTATTCCATACAGGCAGACTTGCCCGGTTCTTTCAATGCAGCCAGCCCTCCTCTTCTATCAACAAGTTCCTGTGACGGCGCATTAAGGTCGTAATAGAGGGTTTTAGTTACGTAATCGTATGCATTTTGTGCATTTTGGGAAACATTCTTTTTGTCGTCATACAGGTCTTTTGCAATCTTTTGGATATCTACAGAGTATACGTCCCAATACTTACTGTCCCCGGTATATTTCTTGATTAGATCTCCCGGAATATCGCTTTTCTTGCCTCCGAAATCTGGATTGATCTGCTCACCGATCAGCCTCGCCGAACCCGTTAACAATACTTCAAGAACGCTTTTTGCAGGAACTTTATATTGTGCAAGAACGTTCCCGTCCTTATCCATCCTTACTTTATAAGGGCGGGGTTCGATATCGTTATATTGAACCATTTGCCGATTTTTCATACCGGGAGGAAGTGCAATTTCCTGTATATTGGATAGAACAGTATCGTTTTTCAGCTGGTATCTTAGTCTATAGTTCAGAGTTTGGTATTCTCCGAATGAGGATGTAATGCCTTTATCCAGTAAAAGGTTTTTGTTAAAAAAGAACACATAATTGTTATTCTCGGTTTTAATACTTAACGGTGAAGGAGATACGAAAATCGTGGGACCGAAGTTCACGGGAACTTCCAGTGTAACGTCATATTTATTTGTTAATTCGAGATTTTGGATCTGTGGAATGTTCACATTCCATACGTCACCGACTTTATTTGCGATATTTTTCGTTTTAAAGATGATCTGGAAGTTATTTTTCTTATTTTCTCCGATTGCGGGATCATTTAGCGTAGCGTTTAGGCTTGTAATGTTTTCCTCATTGATAACTTCAACGTCCATTACCCCCTTGTTATCCGTACCAATTATCCCATATATATTCATTTGCTTGAGGGATAGGGTATATTTTGTGGCCACCACGTCTGCTTTGCGGTTTATTATCGTAATATCGTATGTTACAAGCGCCTCACCGTTTGGAACAATCTTATAACTTACGATATATTCGGTTTGGAACTCCTGTTCGGCGTGAACACTTTGCGGATCTATTAGAACGATCAAGGCCAAAAGTAATAACGCCTGTTTAAGTTTTATCATTACTGGTATTTTACAATATTTTTTGATAAAAAAAGGAAGGTAATGTTTTATGTTACCTTCCTAAGTATTCCGGGAGCGTCTTATTTGCGGATAAGCATGAATCTGGAGATTGTTCCACCAGGGATATCCCAGCACTTTACGTAAACCATCCGGTAGAACTCTCCGTGAAACGGAAGATATTTCAGGTTTTCGAAAAAGAGATTGTACCGAGGCTTTTTCTTTGTCGGAGTTAAAGTAATTACCATATTTCCATTCTCAAAGGTAATCCGGAAATTCGCAGGTGTCATTATGTGCCTTAACATTCTTTTTGGTACAAAGTGACGCTTTGAATTATCTACGACATTGGGGCGTTTATCTTTAACCAAAAGTCCGGTCAGGTTATAAGCCAAGTAGTAGTGAGCCTCACCTTTCCTACCGGTTTCTTCTAAAGCATTCCATCCTTGTACAACGATGTTTGCCGTTCCTGTACGCATAAAACCCAACACACGGAATAACACAAAGAAGATTAACCGAGAAAAGTGCCATTTAGCAAGTATGAACCTGTTTGACGCCGAAGCCATGTCCAACTCCTTTCCTATAGGTTTATTTAACAAACTTATAGCACAAAACTACGATTTGGTAAAATTAGGTTGTGAAAAAACAGGAACAAATAAAAGCCCTTTTGGAAAAGGTAAAAGAATTACCGCAAAGCCCTGGAGTATATAAGTTCAAAAATATAAAGGGTGAAATAATTTATATTGGTAAAGCAAAGAATCTGAGAAGCAGGGTAAAGTCGTATTTTCAGGATAATCTGGATGTTGGCAGTAAAACTTACGCTCTGGTAAGCAGGATCCGGGACCTGGAATATATTGAGGCTCTGTCGGAGTTTGAGGCTTTATTATTGGAAGCTGAACTGATCAGGCAATACCGGCCGAAATATAATATTTCCCTTAAAGACGACAAATCTTATCTTTATATTGTGATTCGGAACGAAAAGCTTGTTGTCAGAGGCAAGAAGGTAGGTGTTCCAAGGATACTCACGGCTAGAAAACCGGACCTTATGGATAATGATACTGTTTTTGGGCCATATCCTGATGGAAGTACCGCTAAATATATCGTCAGAACGGTCAGGAAGATCATTCCGTTCAGGGATTGTTCCGTTGCAAAATACACACGATACCAGAACTTGGGAAGACCCTGTTTATACGGCGATCTTGGTCTTTGTTCAGCCCCGTGCGCGGATAATCTTACGATAGAAGAATACCGCGACGATATTCACAAGATAAAAAAGTTACTGTCGGGGGACAGTGTTCAGATAGTAAACACACTAAAAAAAGAAATGGATATGGCGTCAAAGGAACAAAACTTTGAGAAAGCGGCACATTACCGCGATATTATTCAGAAGTTTGATTATATCAGGCAGAGTTTCAAAAGCGCTAACACTTATATCGAAAACCCTTACTTAGTAGAGGACATGATTACAGAATCCTTGGACGAACTTGTAAAGAACATTCCCGTAATGAGAAACTTCCCTGAACGGATAGAGTGTTACGATATCTCGAACATCTCGGGAAAAGAGGCGGTTGGGGCTATGGTTGTTGCGACGGATGGCAGGATCGACAAGAGCCAGTACCGCAAGTTTAAAATAAAATTCAAGCAAAAACCTGATGATTTTGACATGATGAGGGAGGTGTTGGCGAGAAGGTTCAAGAATGACTGGCCAAAACCAGATCTGATCGTGCTGGACGGGGGAAAAGGGCAAGTATCCGCAGGTATGGAAGTTATGAAACGCATGAATATCGACATTCCCCTTACAGGATTGGCGAAACGTTTTGAGACTATAGTTTATACATCGGGTAGTGAATTCATAGAACTTAACTTGGACAAGAACAACGAGGGACTGAGGCTACTTCAGAGATTAAGAAACGAAGCTCACAGGTTCGCGCAGAAATACCACCATCATCTAAGGTTAAAAAAGATTGAATAGTAACGTATAATTTAGATGTGAAAAACTTCTTTAAATCGCTTACTTTTTCTTTCATCGCGCTGGTGTTGACCCAGCAGCTTTTTAATGGTTTTCACTATGGATACAACCATTACCAAATCCTGTTACTAATAGTGCTTGCACTGGCAATGTTAAATCTTTTTATGACCGGTATACTATCGATCGTCTCACTACCGACAAAAGGAGTTGCGTTCTTATTTATTAGTGTTTTATTGAATTTTGTAATGTTATACATGATGACCGTGTTCATACCTTCTTTTAACATTACAGCAGGGAAAACCCCAAGTTTTAATACAGGCTATTTTGTGTTACCATCAGCTAGCCTGTCATCTTTGCAGACGGGGATATACTCTGCAGTTTCAGTGAGTGTGATATACGGTTATTTTGATTGGCTCGCGTCGGTAAAGCATAAAAAGAAATGAACATTAAATTTATTAGTCAAATAGCGCAGGTTGTATTTGCAGTATTTATAGTTGTATTAACTTTGATACAGTCAAAAGGAATTGGGCTATCCAGCGCGGTAGGAAGTTCCATATCGTTTTATAGGTCCAGACGTGGGCTGGAGAAAGTGATATTTATCCTTACCATCGCGGCAGGTTTTATGCTTGTAGCTAATTCACTTCTCCTGATATTACTGGGATAGCATGTCAATAATACATATCGACGGTGGCACGCCGCTAATCGGAAACGTAAAATTATCCGGTGCCAAAAATTCCATTCTAAAACTTATTCCCGCAGCGATGTTCTCGAACGAGGATATTGTAATAGACAATGTTCCACAGGTGACCGGTGTTCTGGAGTATGTAACACTTATCAAAAGTATGGGAGCGCGGGCGGAATGGATCAGTTCGAACAGGCTGATATTGAATGGATCCTCAATTAACACATACGAGATTCCATACGCGTTTGGAAGGGAGTATAGAGTTGCTGCTTTACTTGCTGTCCCTATAGTCTACCGTTTCGGGAAAGCTATTATACCTCAGCCACATACTCCTAAAGGCTCGCTTTCGATAAGTAGATGGATGGAAGCTTGGAAGAGTCTTGGTCTCAATGTCGAGGTTGATGACAAATACATCAAAGTTGAATCAGGAAATATCGCCGCAGCCAATATCAGTTTTAAAGTCAGTACACATACGGGAACGGATAATGCGATCATCTCGTCTTTGTTTGCGCCAGGTGAAACCACAATAAACAACGCCGCAGAAGAACCGGAAGTTGATGATCTTATCGAATTTGTGAATATGATCGGAGGCGATGTGAAAAGGATCGAACCAAGGAAGATTCGTGTGAATGGAAGGAATGTGTTCAAGGGTGGTAAGTTCACAGTTCAAAGCGACAAGAATGAAGCTGTTTACTTTGCGGTTCAGGCAGTTCTGACAAAGGGGAATATTACCATACAGAAAGTAGATAAGACCCACCTTACCTCGTTCATAAATGTAATTACAAAAATGAAGTGTAAATATGAAGTTTCAAAGGACGAGCTTAGGGTGTGGTCCGGAGGGGAACAGCTAGAACCCGTTACCGTAACAACTTCACCGGCTCCTGGTTTCGTAACTGACTGGCAGCCTCTGATGGTGCTTCTGTCAACGCAGGCGGTGGGAGAGGGATTAGTTCACGACACTGTATATACGGATCGGTTTGATCATATTAAAGACCTAAACCGTATGGGTGCAAAGATAGAATTATTCAAACCATCGGAAGTGGGGATGAGAGCTGTGATAAGTGATGAATCCTATGATATAGAGAGGTTTGGTGAGCCTACAACCGTTGCCAAAATCACGGGACCATCCAGACTAAAAGGAACTAAGATGCACTTGTCAGATCCTGTTTCGGCAACTACTCTTATATCAGCTGCATGTAGCGCTGAAGGCAGAAGTGAGATCAGCGGAATAGAAACTCTGGAAATTCTTAATGAGAATATATTAGATAAAACCGCGGATCTTGGTGCTAAAATTACACTAATAGAGTAACTTATGGAACTGCACTTTTTATACTTATTCTTAACAAGCTTAATAACTTTTATCTTTTATCCTTTCTGGATCAAATTCGTATATAAGTTCCATATGGGTGAGGAAGTCAGGCCGGACGGTCCTCAGACGCATTTGGTAAAAAGAGGAACTCCCACGATGGGTGGATTGGTTTTTCTTTTGACCGTATCCCTGGTTACGTTCTTTTTGAACCGCTCGCGCACCCAAACCCTGTTTCCGCTGTTTATAGCATCGTTAGCAGGGTTGTTCGGTTTGATTGAGGATTTTTCTAAGGTGTATAAAAAATCCGGTTTGCCGGGATTTTTCCGGTATCACTTTCCCTTTTTGTCCGGTGTAAAAGGACTGTTTTTGAGAGGTCCGTGGGGGTGGTTCAAAGAATTTTGGAGGGTAGTGGGAAGCAAGAAGGAAACAGGCGGATTGGAAACATACCAAAAGTTTCTGATACAAGCCGGTATTGGGGGATTTGTTGCGGCGTGGGCTTATATTAAGCTTGGCTGGGACTATATCTGGTTTCCCTTGATAGGTGACGTTCACATAGGTATTTTTTATCCAATTGTAATATTTTTAATGTTTATAGTAGTTTTAAATGCTGTGGCATTCACTGATGGGATAGACGGTTTGGCTGCGGGTTTGGCAACCATAGCCTTGTCCGCATATTGGGCTATTGCGGTGGTGCTTGGTTACAATTCACTGGCAATTTTTACCGCTACCTTTATAGGTGCAATGATACCTTTCTTATATTTCAACATCTATCCGGCAAGAATATTTATGGGAAATGTGGGGTCGCACGTGCTGGGAGCGACACTAGTGATGCTCGCCGTCGTTTTGCATAGGGAGTTTGCACTAATAATAATTTTAGGAGTCTTTTTGATTGACGGTATCTCCAGCCCGTTACAGCAGCTATCCGTAAAACTTACGCGAAAGAGATTGTTTAGAATGGCCCCGCTGCACCATCACTTTGAGATGTTAGGCTGGCATGAAGCTAAAGTTACGATGAGGTTCTGGCTGTTTGGTGTCCTCTCCGCTCTTCTTGGAATCTTTATCGCGTTACTGTAAATTTATCTAATAAAATGAGAAATGTTAAGCGTAATACTGCCCAAAGATCCGGTTTTCACGACAGGTCACTATTGATCTTGATATCCCTAATGTTGCTATTTGGCGTTATTATGATCCATAACGCTACAGTAGTATATTCTCAAGGTGTTTTTGGAGGAGCTTACAGGTTTGTGCTTTTGCAGTTGGGTTGGATAGCTGCCGGTTCCTTAGGCTTTTTATTTTTCTACCGCTATGATTATAAAAAAATCGGTCGGGTTGCTTATCCTATGTTTGCGTTGTCATTACTTTCCCTTGGTTTGCTGGCTTTTCTTGGTTTTTTGAACAAAAGTGGTCTGATAGAGTGTTCTAATTCGATTATTTTTGCTCCATGTATAAACGGTGCGTATAGATGGCTTTACCTAAACCCCCCACCCTTACCAAAGATTCCGCTTATGGGTGTTCTTGGTTTCCAGCCAAGCGAACTGGCAAAACTATCTTTGATCATGTATTTGTCCGTTCAACTCAACAAAGCGATAAAGGAACGGGATAACTCCTTTTATGTCTATCTTTTCCCCTCAGGATTGGTGGCGTTATTTATCCTGCTTCAACCGAACATGTCTACAGCCGCACTCGTGTTTTTGATCGCTACTTCAATCTATTATTCAACGGGCGAATCTCTTAAACCGCTTCTTGTTACCGGTCCTCCTTTGGCTTTATTTGGTCTGTTAGGGATTCTTACTTCTCCTTACAGGCGTGATAGGCTTTTAACTTTAATTGGTACTACGGAAGGTAAGGAGTTATCACTTGGTTATCATATTAAACAGATATTAATTGCTTTAGGTTCGGGTGGTTTATTTGGGGTGGGGTTTGGTCAGTCGCGTCAAAAGTT